>JAAUXX010034023.1_pt1 | contig 15397 bp, 9 predicted proteins | sample 7278111 | NCBI WGS metagenome assembly JAAUXX01 (sample SAMN14350116, study PRJNA611818) | marine sediment metagenome | isolation source: surface marine sediment (1.8m) | place: French Polynesia: Moorea | collected 2018-08
AAAAATGTATGACTTTTTATTTTCTCGCATTTTCAATGACTTAGCGTCATCGAAAATGACAGAACATCCCTGTGCTGCGGGAAACTCTGACTTAATCAGAGTTTCCCTAGCTAAACACCGTATCACGACAATCGAGAGGCAGAACGATTTCCACCACCAAACCGCCCCCTTCCCGCCTACGCGCCTGGACGTCACCACCATGCAGACGCACGGCGCGCTCGGCAATCGCAAGTCCGATACCGGTCCCGGCACTCTCGCGCATATCGCGCGAGGCATCGACGCGGTAAAAAGGGGCAAATATTTTTTTCAGCTGATCTGCCGGCACCGCGGGACCGCGATCGCTCACCTGAATAAAAACCTTATCTGTCGGCGATGCATTGAGCACCTTTACACACAAGGTGACTTCGGTACCGGGGCGGGTATATCTTATGGCGTTGCGAACGATGTTCTCGATGGCTCTTTGCAATAGCGTTTTATCCGCCTCCAAATGCACGGGCTGACGGCATTGAATGCTGAGCGCGCATCCATGCGCTTGCGCCTCCAAACGCGCGTCAGCAGCAATGCGTTCAATTAGAGAGCGCAGCTCCAAAGGCTGTCTGATCAACTCGCGAACTCTGGCGTCCAAGCGGGCAAACGTAAGCAATTCGTCAGTGAGTGTGTTGAGACTCTCCAGCTCGTATTCCACCCGCGCAAACTGGATCTCGCCGTCGGGGCCGGCATTGCGGCGGGCGATACCGACGGCGAGCAGCTCGCCGAGTTCGTCACTGGGGCGGCCTCGCAGTCGCCCCACACGCGTGCTGAGTTCCCCCTCGCCAAAAGCGCGCACCGCGCACAGCAGTCTGCGCAAGCGGCTCGACAGGTAGTACGCGGCCAGGCTGCAGATACACCACGAAACCAGCAACAGGAGAACAATCAACGCCAATTTTACCCACTCCGGAAGCACCAGTAGGGCCAACGGCGGCATGGGTAAAATATGTGGCGGATTGACGACCAGCAGGTACGACTCCGCCACTGGCCGCACGTGGCCCATCATCAGCTGCCGGCGGCGATAGGCCGCCAACAGCTCCTCGGCCCGACGCGACAAAGCGCGATCGAGTATGTCGCGCCCTTCGGCATCTACTATCCGCACACTAACCTGATCCCTACTACCGACTGAAAACCCACGCGCCCACTGCCGCAGGCCCGCGCGCCCGCCCTGCCGGTAGGCCTCTTCGGCACTGCTCGCCAAGCGCGAAAACAGCGGCTCTATCATGCGATGGGCCTTTACCATGTTCTGTTCCATGGTCAGATATAGAAAGACGGGGATGGTAACCAGGACGTTGAGCAAAATGGCCAGCCAGATGACCACGAAGAGTTTCCAAAAGATCCCACCCAATAGCTTGCCCATGGCCGCAGCTCAGCGCGGGTAGAGATAGCCGAGCTTGTGAATCGTCTTAATCCGCGCCGCGCCATCCGCCCGCGGCCCGAGTTTCTTGCGCAGGCGGCTGATGTGGGTATCGACGCTGCGGCCATGACTACCGGGCGCGCAGCCGAGCGCCTGCTGCATAATCCGGGCCTTGGCCACCGCCTCACCGGCGTGGGCGGTGAGCATATGCAGAATGTTAAACTCGGCATCGGTCAGCTCAAGCGGGGTTTGGTTGAGCCAAGCCACGCGGCTTTGGGGATCGATAGACAGATCATCGATAGTCAACGCCTCGGCTGCCAGTGGCAGCGGCGCGATGTGACCGGCGTGAAAGCGTCGCAGTATGGCGCGCAGGCGCGCGGTGAGTTCGCGCGGGTTGCAGGGCTTGGTGACGTAGTCGTCCGCCCCGATCTCCAGACCGACAATCCGGTCAATGTCGTCGTCGCGCGCCGTGAGCATCAACACCGGCGTGTCGCTCGCGGAGCGCAGCGCTTTTAACAGCTCAAAACCATTGAGCTTCGGCAACATTTGATCGAGCACGATAATATCGTGCTCACCGCGGCGCGCGAGGCGCAAACCGGTCTCGCCATCGTTGGCCAGGTCCACCTGGAAGCCCTCCGGTTCGAGGTACTCCTTCAACATCGCGCACAGACGCACATCGTCGTCTATGACTAGCACTTTCGGTGTGCGCTCTTCGCGCGCGGAGGCTTGCTGCATGGTTGTCGCCCTGTCACTATCATCCATCAGTCAGCGTTGTGACTTTGACTATGCCAACGTGCAACAGAAATTTCTACCCCTTATAACGTAAGTCATATACCACTGCTCGTGAAAAAAGACCGCGCGAGCGCGCTGTGAACAAGCGAAATAGTCTAATATCAAGGTGAGTGCGATCGTTATAACAGCCGGAAGACACCATGCGCATAACAGCGCCACGCCCGCGAGCCACCCGCCGGCGATGTCCCAAGATGCCCCTCGTTCAATGGCAATGCCTGGCGGCGCTGCTTCTGGTATGCGAATTCGCCCTGGCAGACAATGTCAATGTGCTGATCGTCAACTCTTATCACCAGGATTATCAGTGGACCCAGGAAGTTCTGCAGGGCATCGAAAGCGCACTTGCAAACTCGCGACAAAAAATCGATATCCACTATGAATTCATGGATAGCCGCCAGTTTGATCTGGCCGCAACGCTACAGCCTTTTGCAGATTTACTGACAGCCAAATACCACCGCAAACTCGATTTGGTGATCGCCACCGATAACGACGCACTCAATTTTGTCGTGCGGAATAAAACCAGATTATTTAACCAGGTACCGGTAGTCTTCGTCGGAGTCAACAATTTTCATCGCGCAATGCTCGACGGCCACACGGATATCTACGGCATCAAAGAAGAACCGGATATCGCCGGTACGGTGGACATGATGATCCGCCTGCATCCACATGCCGGAAAGATACTGGTGGTCAGCGACAGTAGTCCATCCGGCGGACAGGTGCTGACGGCAGTGCAAGCTTTCGCCCGGTCTTCAACCCTGGACGTGGACTGGGAGTTTTACGATTCCTGGACGCGGGAAGAACTGGGGCATAAACTCAGTTCGCTAAAACCGGGCACTATCGTTCTGGCAATAGCGTTATTTAATGATCGCAACAACAACTACATACCGGTGACTGAGTCCATTGCCTGGACCAAGCGGCACAGCCGCAACCCGATTTACACCATGTGGGAAAAATACGTGCACATGGGTTTTGTCGGCGGCGTGGTGATCTCCGGAGAAAGCGCCGGACACAAAGCCGGTGGGCTGGCGATAGCAATCCTGCGCGGGGAGACTCCCAACAAACAGGTGTATTCCAGCCCCAATATTCCCGTGATCAATTATCTTGCACAGCAGCACTTCGATCTCAAACTCGAGGAATTAAGCGGCAAACCCCAAGTAATAATGGAACCGGAATCGCTCTACTTTCGCTACAAAAAATTGATATGGCTTACCGCCGGCTTCATTATATTTCAATCGTCGATCATCACATCGCTGTTTATCGCCATCCATAAAAACAAGCACATTCGCAAGCAGTTGCAGCGCCGCGCCAGTATTGACCCCTTGACGGGCTTGAGCAACCGCGACTTCTTCCAGATAATACTCGCGCGCACAATGAGCCAAGCGAAGTCCGGGCGCGACAGATTCGCTCTGATATTTCTTGACTTGAATCATTTCAAACGCATCAACGATAACCACGGCCATCAAGTGGGTGACAAGGTACTTATTGAAGTCGCTGCCAGGCTCAAACAGACTTTTCACAAGAATGGCAAGCTGGCGCGACTCTCCGGTGATGAATTTGTTGTGATCATCGAGGGCGTGGAAAAAAGCTCAACGGTAATTGATGATATTCTGCGCCAGCTCATCACCAGAATGGAACAAGCCATTCATGTAAAAAACCATCGATTTTATTTGTCGGCGAGTATCGGCGTCGCGTATTTTCCGGATGACGCCGGTTCGGCATCTGAACTTGTGCGCCACGCCGACATTGCCATGTACCAGGCTAAATCGAAGCGAAAATCTGACAGCGCCCACGCGTTTTACTCGCGTGAATACAGCAGCGCCATTCACCGACGTCAGACCATCGAGTCGAATTTACGCAGTGCCCTGCAAAACGGTGAGTTTACCCTCCACTACCAAGCGATCGTCAACCGCAATCGCCAGCTCGTCGGCTGCGAAGCGTTGTTGCGCTGGCACAATCAGACTTTGGGACGGGTGTCACCCAATGAATTTATTCCGGTCGCAGAAGAGTCCGGTTGGATAGTGCCCATTGGCGAATGGGTGCTGGATCAGGTCTGCGCACAGCTACAGGAGTTTCATCGCGCCGGCCATATGATAAGCCTGGCTGTGAACGTGTCGTACAAACAGTTTCAAGACCGCAGCATATTGGCGAGTCTGGGCAAGGTGTTAAACCAATACTCCTTCGCACCACAATATTTGTCCTTGGAAATCACGGAGCGCTTACTTGTAGAAAACATCCCCGATACGATTTCCATCATCGAACAACTCAAATCCAAAGGTCTGCGCCTGGCCATTGACGACTTCGGCACGGGACACTCGTCCCTCAGTTATCTCACCCACTACCCTTTCGACAAGCTGAAGATTGACAGAAGTTTTGTCAACCATATTGGTCAGGGCAAACATCAGATGCGCGTGATCCAGGGCATCAAATCCATCGCCGACGCGCTCGATATCGAGGTTGTGGTGGAAGGCGTGGAAACTGAGTACCAATGGCGAATTTTATCGCGGCTTGAATTCGGCGAATATCAGGGATATCTGTTTGCCATACCGCTGCCGGTAACCGAATTGTATAAGCTCTTAACCACCCCATACCGCGATAATTCAGATTCGCTATCCGGGGCAATCTCGAGCTCCGCGACACCGACCACCGACAATGTTGTGAACAGCTCCTAAACCTATTAACCCGGCATGCATTTATGTCGGCTTAATCACCTCACATGGATGTAAATCAAGGTTTCTCGCACAAAGCCGCTGATTTTCCAAGGCCGGCATGCAAAACTGCCAGGACGATAGTCTTGCATGCCGGGTTAATCGTCAGCCGGCGAATGCGCCACACACGCCAAGCGACGGAATTTTGACGGACTGGTGGTCAGCGTCAAAGGCATTCACCCCTGCCTGTCGCCCAAACACGCTTCTCTTTAGGGAATCACCCGCCGGCGTACTATACTCTGGATTATGATAACGGTAACCGACACAAAAAAAAGAGGCCGCCGGGGCGATGCGATTTCCGCGCGCAATCTCCGTCCCGTGGACGCGATTCGATTGGCGACGCGGGATATGCACACGCAACTGGAAAAAAGCGCCCTATCGGCCCGCCTGCTAAGTCAGAATATCAATCTGAAGACTTACGCCGAAATTCTTCAGCAATGGTATCGATGCTGGACAGCGCTCGAGATCTGGCTGCACGACAATATTCCGAGGGACAATAGCGCCGCGACCCTGGTGCCGCAAGCGCGCGCGCATCTGTTGCGGCGCGACCTCGATATATTGGGCCTCAATCCGCCAGAAGTCATCCGTTTCACTCCTAGCGACAACAACGAGCCCGGCTATTGGTACGGCGTTGCCTATGTGGTGGAGGGATCGCGCCTGGGCAGCCAACTCATATCGCGCCACTTGCAGCGGTGTCTTGGGGTGAGCGCCACCAGTGGTGCGGCCTTTTTCCACGACGCCAAACCGAGCGCTCACGAGACAGGCGGCCACTGGCAACACTGGCTCACTGGCCTGGATCGGCGGCTCACCACCAGTCAACAAGTTCGGAGCGCCGCCGCAGCGGCCGCTGATACTTTCGAGTGGCTCTGCATTTTTTTCAACGCCACAGAGCAAACGGGGGCTTAGCGTGACGCGCGCCAACAGCGAGCGGGAGGCGTGTCGCGAGATAAGTGTTTCGTCTGAGGACATGGAGCATTGCGCCCGCGAGGCGATTCATCTGCTCAATACCGTCCAGTCCTATGGCGTGGTGCTAGTGTGCGAACCCTTGACCGGCGTCATCGTCGGCCACTCGGACAATGCCCCGGCGCGTCTGGGACTTAGGCGGGAAGATCTGCTCGGTGTGGCGGTACAGGAGGTATTCGGCAAGCAGCGGGAATTAGAATGGCGTGCCTGCCTAGACGGCGCAATGGAGGCCAGCGCCACTCAAATGGGCCGATTGCGAGCGGGCAACAAGCCGCGCTGGTGGGAAGTATGTGCCCACAAAACGCCGGGGGGGGCTCAGGTACTTGTCGAGTTGATCCCCTGGGATAACGCAAGCGCACGGACTCCGGTCAAAAGCGACGAGTTCTTGTCTCAGATCACCGCAGCACTGCAGCTGCTGCAAGGCACCCAATCGGTAAAGACCTTTGCCGACATAAGCGCCTATCTGATCCAGCAGTTTAGCGGCTACGATCGCGTTATGCTTTATCAATTCGCCGACGACTGGTCGGGTGAGGTGATTGCCGAAGCCAATGCCGCCGGCGAGCCGCCGCGCTTCCTCGGACAGCATTTTCCGGAGTCCGATATTCCCTCACAGGCGCGGGAGCTTTTTAAACAAACCCCCCTGCGAGTAATCGCCGATGTCGAGGCCGAACCCTGCCATTTTGTGTGGTTGGACAGCGATGTGGGCGCAGTGGACCAAAGCTATGCGCTGCTGCGACAACCCTCATTTATGCACATCATCTATCTGAAAAATATGGGAGTGAGGGCCTCGTTGACGATTTCCCTCATTCACGAAAACAAACTCTGGGGTCTGCTTTCCTGCCATCACAACCAGCCGCGATCGCCGCTGGGCGAAGAACGTCAATCACTCCTGCTGGCTTGTCAGATGCTGTCATTCGCCTTCACCTCCCATCTGTCATCCCTGCTCGAAATCGAGCGCCTGGAGCGGGAAAAGCGCGAGAGCCTTCTGTGCACACAATTGTCGGGAGAACTCTCGGACCTGGCAGAGCTAAAACACCGCTGGGAACGGCACCAGTCAGCGTTGAAAGAAGCGTTTCAAGCGAATCATGTGAGCCTGTGCCTTGAGGGCCGCTGGATGTATGGACCCAAAACCCCTCCCGAGAACTTACAGCGTCTGCAACAGCATCTGGAGAAAAGGTTTCCCGGGAAGAGTTTCTATACGGAATGCCTGCACACATCCAAAATAGCGAGCGCGGACTGGAAGGCCGCCAACGTCGCCGGGTGCCTGATTCATCCCCTGCCGCAACTCGAGCGGTCTTTTCTCGCCATTTTCCGACCGGAGCAGCGACGGGTGGAAAGGTGGGGCGGCAAGCCCGGAAAGGCCGCGCCGATCCGACTGCCCGACGGCAGATCGCTGCCCGGCCCGCGCACCTCCTTTGAACAATGGGAGCGGGTGGTAAAAGATCGTTGCCTGCCATTCAGCGATGCCACCAGGCGTTTCGCCGCCGATTTATCGGCTCTCGTCGGGCGCCTGGTGCTGGCACAAAAACTGCGTGAAAGTCAGAATCAGTTACTGTTACTCGGCTCCAGCATGGAGCATCTGAACGACTGGGTCATCATCACCGACGCCGATGCGCAGCAGGAGATTACCTATGTCAACCAGGCGGTGGTTGATAAAACCGGTTACTCCCGCGAGGAACTGATCGGCAACACACCGCGGCTGTTGCAGGGGCCACAAACCGATCGCGCGCGCCTGGACGATGTCAGGCGCGCACTGGAAGCCAGGGAGCCGATTCGGGTCGTTCTCGTCAATTACAAAAAATCCGGCGAAGCCTTTTGGAACGATCTCACCATCACCCCCATTTGTAACGACGCCGGAGTATACACCCATTTTCTCAGCGTACAGCGCGATGTCAGCGAGCGCGTACAATACCAGCGGACGCTCAAGGATCTGAGCGAGGACCTGGAAGTCACACTCGAGCTTATCCCCGACCTGGTGCTGGAGTTCAATAAGGAACTGCGCCTTAGCCGGGTCAATAAAATCGGCAATCAACTCCTAGGTAAAACCGGTGAATCCCTGCTAGGGAAAAGTCTCGAGCAGATTTTTTCACCTCCTATCGCCGAGCAATACACTCGCGCTTTTACCCAAGTGAAGCGCGAGGGACTGGCTCGCGGCATCGAATATTCGATGGAAATTGACGGTGTGTGCAAGTATTTTGAATTGTCGATCTCGACCAAGCGGGACGAGGCGAATGCGATATTGGCATATGTGTGTGTGGTGCACGACACCACCGAGCACAAAAGGTCTGAACAACGCATCACCGAGTTGGCGCTGTACGACCCTCTCACCAACCTCTACAACCGGCGCGCCCTCATCGATCGCCTGTTGGCCACCAGGAGCGATTGCATCAGATCGCACAAATACTTCGGGCTTCTTTATCTGGACCTGGATCACTTCAAACGCCTCAATGACACGCGCGGCCACCCGGTGGGAGACAGTTTGTTAAAACAAGTGGCGGCCAGACTGCGCGAGATCACCCGCCAGGAAGATGTGCTGGCGCGCATGGGCGGCGACGAGTTTGTGATTCTACTGTCCAGCTTCGACTCCACCACGGCCGCCAGCAGCAAGGCCGCGGAAGTCGCCCACAAACTTTCAAAGACGATAAAGCAGCCCTTCGATCTCGGTAATGTCCACTATATGCTGACCTGTAGCATCGGCATCACCGTGGGAGGTACGGGCAAGCAGGAAAGCGTGGAAGAAATTCTGCAGCATGCCGACCTGGCCATGTACCGGGCAAAGGGTCTCGGCGGCGCCTGCTGGTATTTCTTTGACCCGGAAATTCAGCAACAGGCCTATGCCCGCTCAGAACTCGAGCAGGATCTGCGCGGCGGGATCGAACAAAATGCGCTGAACCTCATCTTTCAGCCCATTGTGTGCGCCGGGGGTACGGTGCTCGGGTGTGAAGTATTGGCGAGTTGGCAACACCCGGAAAAGGGCTACATTTCTCCGGAAATTTTTATTCCACTGGCAGAAGAAAGTCAGCTGATTCTGCAGCTCGGAGAGTGGATACTCGCCAAGACGTGTTGCCTGCTCGCCGCCTGGACTGGGGATGAGCGGTACTCAAGCTGGAGCTTGGCAGTGAATATCAGCGCGCGCCAGGTTCAGCAGGCCGATTTTGTCGAGCGTGTAAAAACCATTGTCACAGAAAGCGGCGCCAACCCCCAGCGACTGAAGCTTGAACTCACAGAATCTCTGTTACAGGACAACGTCGACGCCACCATTGCCATGATTAACGAACTGACTGAATTTGGCATAAGTTTTTCGCTCGACGATTTTGGTACAGGTTATTCATCGCTGTCTTATCTTAAACAACTGCCGATTTCCCATTTGAAAATCGACAAGTCATTCGTGCGCGATCTGCTCGAGGACCCCGACGACGCCGCCATCGCGGAAATGATCATTAAACTGGCCAATACCATCGGCCGCAAAGTAGTCGCCGAGGGTGTGGAAACCGAAGCGCAGTACCAGCTGCTGCGCAAACTCGGCTGCGATTACTTCCAGGGGCACTACTTTGCTCATCCCATGCCCCTCGAGGCGCTCCCGCGCTGGAAGTGTCCGCAATCGCCGGACATGGGCTCGCACGATTCACCCCGTGCAACGCCGGCCTCGCGGCACAAGCCCAGAGCCTGACCGTCGTCCCGGTCTCGACTATTAATTCACCACCACAGATGCCATCAAAAATAGGAGTTTTCCCTGTTTATGCAATATAATGCGGCGTACGGCTTCTCTTGTAACCAGACTCCAACGTCGTCGTATAATTTTTTTGCAGCTCAAACGTTATACTCAGAAGCTAATTTTGTTAGCTTTGCTGCGCCTGGGAAATTGGTTGCCTGAAAGAGGTTGGATCAACGCTTTTTGCTCACCGAGCGGCGTCTGCATTAAAGCTCGAATAAAGGAGTGCAGAAAATGACGACTCGATCGCCCACACCAGCCGGAGGCGCACCGCCCACCTCCTGTGACCAACTGCCAATCAACTTATCCGGTGCAATTCAGGCAGCCGGTTTTTTGATGGTCATCGACTACCGCCAGACAAAGGTAATGCAGGTGAGCGCAAATATCGACCGGTTTCTCGGCGTGGCGGCACCCGCCATGGTGCGCCGTCCGGTCGAGGATTTTTTTAGCCGATCGCTCATCGCGCGATGGCTGCGGGCCGCGCGCGCGACGCGCCATAGCAAGTTGAGAGAATGCGTTGCCTGGGAGCCGCCACTAAGCGCGCAAGGCACCTCAAATCGCGCCATGGCTCTACAGTTCGTCTGCCATTTTGCCGCTGACCGCCTGATCGTGGAAGCCGTGCCCGGCAAGCGCGAGGAAAACGACCCCCATAAGATTTACGCCCATTTGATGCACAACATCAGCTCCATTGCCGCCTCCAATGATATTGACGCGATCTGTAATTTGACCGCGCAATACGTCAGGGACGTGACCGGCTTCGATCGCGCCATGGTGTATCGCTTCGACAGCGACCGGCATGGCGAGGTCATTGCGGAAGCGGTCAACAGCCGCACCAAACCGCGTTTTTTGGGGCTGCACTTTCCAGCCAGCGATGTCCCGCAGCAAGTCCGGGCCATGTACACCAGCCAGAGGATGCGTTCAATCTACGACGTCAAGGCGGCCCCCGTGCCCCTGGTGCCCCAGGTCGATGCTGGTAGCGGGCAGGCGACCGACCTGGGCGGCAGCATCCTGCGTTCCGTACCGCATACGCATCGCCAATACCTGCAAAATATGGAGGTGCGGGCGAGTTATTCCGTTTCCATATTGGTTAACAATCAGCTCTGGGGCCTAATTGCCTGCCACCATGAGCGGGAGGCGAGAATGCTGTCACAGGCGCAGCAGCACAATACGCTGGTGGCCGCCAGCGTTGTCGCCACACAAGTAGCGCGCATAAACAGCACTAACTATAACGCGCTCACACTGCGCGTGCGCGGGCTAATGGACGACATCTCTTACGCCGTCCGCAGCGGCACCAAGATGCTCGCGGCGATCGCCAATAAACACATGGAGCTGCAACAACTATTCAACGTGGATTCCATTTATCTTAAAGTCCGCGGGCTGGAATATGGATCTCACCTGGTGAGCCCCAGTGAGCGCGAGATCAGCGTCATCGAAAACCTCGCCAGAGGCGGGATGCTAGTGACAGATTGTGTCAGCGCGCTGGCGCCAGCCCTGGCGCACTCCAAGATGGCCGGCATCGTTTTTGTCGCGCTCGCCCCCGACGGCAATGACTACCTGCTCATGCAAAGGGCGGAGCAGGTGCGTTATGTCAACTGGGGCGGCAACCCCGAAGAAGCCGTTACCGAAGGCCCCATCGGCAAATTGCGACCGCGCGCCAGTTTCGAGACGTGGAAGCAAGAGGTTCGAGGGAAATCTGCGGCATTCGCGGACCACGAACGGCAATCGTTAGCGGTATTGCGGCATGCACTGATCGAGTGCCAAGCGGTTGAGGAAAAGCGAATTGCCGATGAATCCTTGATCAAAGAGGCCAATATCGACAGCCTGACGCAGTTGCCCAACCGCCACTATTTTATGAAGGAGCTGCGCTGGATGTTCGAATCCGGCGGCACAAAAACGCGGCAATTTGCCCTGGCGTTTATCGATCTGGATAATTTTAAACATGTCAACGACACCCTCGGACATCCCGTGGGTGACAAATTGTTGGTGCAGGTCGCCAAGCGGTTTAGAAAGATTTTCCATGCGGACGAATTCATCGCTCGTTTGTCGGGCGATGAATTCACTGTGATCATCCGCCAAGAAGTGCTCGACGCGCAACTGCGACAGCTGGCGGAGCGGGTACTGGACGCTCTCGCCAAGCCTTTTGAGCTGGAGGGCAATCGTTTTTACATCGGCGCCAGCATCGGCCTGGCGACATCCATCAAGGACGGCGGCGACCCCGCTTCCCTGATGCGCAGCGCCGACTTGGCCATGTACGAAGCGAAGCGACGGGGCAAAAACCGCTTTGTCTTTTTCACGGCATCGCTCAACGACAAAATGCGCGATCGGGTGAGCCTGCAAACCGAACTGCGCGACGCCCTGGCAAGACACGAATTCGTGTACCACTTGCAGCCCATTGTCAACGGCGTCAACCGGCAGATTGTCTCCGCCGAGGCGCTGGTGCGCTGGGACCACCCGCAGCGCGGGGTCTTGTACCCCCACAGCTTCCACAGCATCGCCGAAGAAATTTCCCTAATGAGCCGAATCGACGCCCACGGTATATTTTCCCTGCACGATACCCTCGAGCGGGCCAAGCATATCGATGCCGATTTTCGTTTGTCTCTCAATGTCAGCGGCGTCGCCTTTCAAGATAACACCTTTGAACAAATTCTCGAGCGCGCCGCACAGGAAAATATCGACCTGAGCTCGGTCAATTTTGAAATTACCGAAAGCGTATTGGTGGATAATCCGGCACGCGCCGAAGAGCTGCTGAACGAAGTCGCCAAGAGAGGTTCACGGATATATATCGATGATTTCGGGACCGGCTACAGCAGCCTGAGCTACCTCTATCGCTTTCCGGTATCCGGTTTAAAAATTGATCGCAGCTTTGTCAATCTAATGGAAGTCAAACGCGTCAACAAACTCCTGAAGGCCATCGCTGCCATGGCCGAGAGCCTGGTGGTTGACGTGGTCGCCGAGGGAATTGAGACTGCCCAACAAGCCGAGGAGCTGGTGGATATGGGCATTGTCAAACACCAGGGCTTTTTCTATTCGCGCGGGGATCTGCAACGCGATTTCCTGCATCACCTGACCCAGGGCGTGTGTTAAGGAATGGCCTGCCGTCACACCACGGGCACGGCAGCTTCATGGGCCTGGAATAAAGATAAAACCCGGGGCGAACCCGACTAGCACCAGATGTTGTCATCAGGTATTGCGCTTCCGACGCGGCGCCAATATACTTCTGTACTAGTACATAAATACAAATGCGTCTAATTCATGAATCCCGCAAAAACGTCCACACAAAGCTCCGGACAACCCTTATTGGATATCTTGTGTCGCATCCACGCCACGGATGAAATGGAAGAGGTATTGGCGTCCATTTTAACTCCCAGGGAATTCAAAGAAGTGAATAACCGCATCAAAATCTTCGCCCTGCTGATACAGCAGATGCCGCAGCGGGAGATTGCGGCAAGGCTGGGAGTGGGCATCGCCACTGTCACCCGCGGCGCCGGCATATTTAACAACAAACAGACCGCCGCGCTAAATAAATATCTGCTTGGCGAAAATCCGCCTTGAGAAAAGTTTCAGCGCGAGCATCGATTGAAAAAGGACGACCCGCTATGCCATCCCCAGCTAAAATCGAATTACCTGACAAACCGACATATTTGAAGTTGGCAGACGACTGCGATTTTTTTCAGCTGTTCCGCACCATCGAAAAACAGTACGACAGCTGCTTTTTATTAGAGTCGCTGGGCGAAGAGAGCCATATATCGCGACATTACATCATCGGCTTTGATCCCGTACAAACCATCTATGCCGCAGACCGCCACACGCTGTGTGTCAACGATAAACGCACGCAAACGGCCACGGCCTATGATTCCACCAACCCCTACTACGACCTGCGAAAAATCGTCCCCCGCAACATTATCTCACGCGGTTACGCAGGCGGTCTGGTCGGCTACATCGGCTATGACGCGGTAAATTTTTTTGAGCCCCAACTGAACATCAAGCAAAGTGACTACTTTGAGCCCTTTAGGTTCGGTGTTTATCTGGACGGCCTGATCTACGACCAGGTGACCGGCGAGACGTTTTACTTCTACTATGACAGCAGTCGCTTCGCGGAAATCAAAGCGCTGTTTGACCAGGAGCCAGCGGCGTATGGCGACATTGAGGTCAGCTATTTGGGCGATACCATGAGCCGCGAAGAGCATGCACAAGCGGTACTGAAGGTGAAGCAAGATATCTGCGCCGGCCTAGTATTTCAGTGCGAAGTCGGCTTTAAGTCGCACTACAAAATCAAGGGAGACACCCTGCCCATATACGCTAAACTGCGCGAGCTGAACCCATCCCCGCACATGTACTACATGAAGTTCGGAGCGCAAAAAATCATCGGCGCCTCTCCGGAGCTGCTGTTCCGTCTGCGCAACGGCGAAATGGAGACCTTTCCCCTCGCAGGCACCGCAAGACGTGGGCGATCACCGCGCGAAGACGTCCAGCTCGCCCGCATACTGCTGAACGACCCCAAAGAAATTGCCGAGCACAATATGCTGGTCGACCTGCACCGCAACGACATCGGCCGCGTCGCCCGATTTGGCACGGTGAAAGTGCGCAGCCTGATGGATGTAAAAAGGTATTCGCACGTCCAACATATATCATCCGAGATTGTCGGCCTGATCAGTTATGACGAAGATATGTTTTCCGCCCTGGCGGCAAACTTCCCGGCCGGGACACTCACCGGCGCGCCCAAAATAGAAGCCATGAAAATCATCAATCAACTGGAGTCCAGCGGCCGCGGCCCTTACGGCGGCGCACTGGGGCAATTTGGGTTTAACGGTGACTGCACCTTTGCCATTCCCATCCGCACGGTGTTTATCAACGGTGAGGATGCCTACGTGCAAACCAGCGGCGGCAACGTTTACGACTCAAATGCGGCGGATGAATACCAGGAAATCGTGCGAAAATTTTCCGCTATGCGGGATGTCTTATCGTGCTTCGAGAGAGCCTGACTCATGCATGTACTGATTATCGACAACTACGATTCCTTTACGTTTAACCTCTACCAGTACGTCGGTGAGATCCTAACCTCGAGTGAAGGCGCGCACAACGCCGCCACAAGGATTACCGTAAAACGTAACGATGAGATCACACTGGACGACATTCGCGCCCTGGACCCCGAAAGAATCATCATTTCTCCCGGTCCGGGAACACCGCAGGACGATGCCTATTTCGGGGTCTGCAAAGACGCCATCGTGGATTTGGGTAAAAGAATCCCACTGTTGGGGGTTTGTCTGGGCATGCAGGGCATTGCCCACTGTTTTGGTGGTCGGGTGGTGTCGGCGCCGGTACCCATGCACGGCAAGGTCTCCGCCATTGCGCACGACGCCGCCGGCGCCTTTAAAGACATGCCGCAGGGCTTGGAAGTGATGCGTTATCACTCCCTTATGGTGGAAGCCGGCAGCCTGCCGCAATGTTTGGCCATCACCGCCATTGAACACGAGGGCCCCGCGCCCGCGCAAGATGTCGCTCAGGCGGCTCTCGAGGGTCGCGTGGTCATGGGTTTACGGCACCGCGAATATCCCATCGAAGGCATTCAATTCCATCCGGAGTCCTTTGCCACCGAAGGGGCGAAAGTGTTGCTGATGAATTTTCTTTTTCAATAGGACAGTTGGCCAAACTCATGCGCAAAGCAAGGAAAATCATCGCCCAACTTCAGCATTGAAGAGCGTTCCGCGCGGTACTTACCGGATGCCGCGGCATTGTTCCAGTGCTTAGCGCACCCTATTAACCTGGAAATTAAATAGGTCGTCCTGGCCTATTTAATTGTCACCCTTAAAAACGGGCGAAATTGTGTGAAATTCCTTGTTTTTA
>JAAUXX010012319.1_pt1 | contig 15324 bp, 12 predicted proteins | sample 7278111 | NCBI WGS metagenome assembly JAAUXX01 (sample SAMN14350116, study PRJNA611818) | marine sediment metagenome | isolation source: surface marine sediment (1.8m) | place: French Polynesia: Moorea | collected 2018-08
TCGGGCTGCCTTGGTTTGCAATTCTTCAATCGAACTCTCCGAATACCAGGCGGTGTGATCAGAAACCACAACATTATCCAGTTTAAACAACGGGTTTGTTGTGTCTGGAGGTTCTGTCTCGAACACATCGATACCGGCACCTTTTATCGTGCCATTTTGCAGTGCGGCAACCAGGGCCCGCTCATCGATCAAGGGACCTCGAGCGGTATTGATGAGAATGGTTTTGGGACTCATAAGCGACAACTCATGAGCCCCTATAATGTGTTTGGTACCCTCAACCAACGGGGCATGCAGGGAGATAACCTCCGCATGGGCACATATTTCTTCTATTGTAGCTTTATGTGCACCAAATGCCCAAATCTGCTCCTTCGATAGCTGGGGATCAAAAACCCAGACATCTTTGAAGCCAAAGGGCTGCATTTTCTCAAGAAAAGAGCGGGCAATGGAACCAAAGCCAACTATGCCCAACCCCATACCACGAAATGAATGGATCGGTTCACTATCTCCAATACCCCAGCTGCCCTGGCGTACATCGCGATCTCTTTTGGCCACCCAACGGGCCACGGCAAAAAGTAGAGCGACCGCATGACAGCTTACTTCATCAGCACCGTACTGCGGCACGTTTGCGACATAGATCTGCCTGCTTCGTGCTGCTTGAAGGTCGATGTTATCCACCCCAATTCCATAGCGGACTATAACCTTGCACTTCTCCATCTCATCGATGAGCTCACGGTTGAGAACAGCTTCCCGAACCATCACCGCATCAGCCTTCCTCAGCATTGCCACTTTCTCGTCATGCCCCGCACCAAGGGGCACAACGAGAAAATCAGCAAGATAATCAGCGAGTATTTCTCGTTCGATATCATAGGTTGCATAACCGGGTTCGACCACAACTACAGTAAATCTCTGTTGATTTGTCATTTGATCCCCCACCAACCTCAAGTGGTTTTGGTTATTTCACCGCTGAGATGGCATTTTCCAGTTTGGCCACCCACTCCTTGCCTATTTCATTCTCTACCCATTTCTTACCAGCGGGCTGTGCCAGTTCACGGAATTTAGCCAACTCTGCTGGAGTCGGATTGTATACTTCCATGCCTTTTTCGGTAAGAATTGTCTTGGCATTAGCGTCCTGTGCTGAGGTCATACCGCGATGAATGATCTTGGCCAGATCTATGCCATCTTTGATTATGACTTTTTCGGCATCGCTCAGTTTGTTAAAAAATGAAGCGTTCATCATATATGCATGCCAGGAGAACACATGGCCATCTGCCGTGAAATATTTCTGGGTTTGATACATTGATGCATTGATAATGTTGGTCACTCCATTTTCCTGGCCATCAACAACTTTCTGCTGGAGTGCTGTCGGCAGTTCCGGCCATGGAATTGCCTGAGGACTGGCCCCAAGAGATTTCACCAGATCTACGTAGATAGGAGCTGTCATAACCCGTATTTTCAGACCTTTCATGTCTTCTGGGCTTTTAATGGGACGCTTGCTGTTGGTAAAGCTCCGAATTCCATTATCTGCCATTGCCAAAAGCTTTATGCCGTTTTTCTTGGTCATGTCCTGAGACATTTCCTCAAGAAAAGGCCCATCAACTACTTTCCAGGCTTCTGCATGATTGTTGAATAAATAGGGAATGGCAAAGACATTGAAAGGCTTATAATATCCGCCTACGGCACCGTCATGGACGATACCCATTTGGATATTCCCAAGTTCCAGTCCTTCCATAACCGTGTTGCCATTTCCAAGCTGACTTGCCGGGTAGATATCAACCTTTATTGCACCTTCGGTCCTGCCCTCCACGTATTGCTTAAATGCCAGTGATGCGGCATGCTTTGGAGAGCTGAGATCTGCCGTTTGAAAGTGAGCCAGCTTAATGGTCTTTGCAGCAAAAACATTGACCGGTAAGAGCATCGCGATCAAAAGAAGTAGTAACCCTGTCCGTTTCATAATTTCCTCCATTAATGTGTTTAATCTCCGCGTCTCTACCTCACCCTATTATCACCCTATCAGTGTGTGAACCCCAGGGCATGAGGCAGGAACGTACTTATTGAGGGGAAGATGACAATGAGCAGCAACACCACAAACTGTGCGCACAGAATTGGTGCAATTGCGACTATGATCTTCTCCAAAGCCACCTTCTCCATACTTGAAACCAAAAAAAGAACCGGCCCTACGGGCGGCGTTACCATCCCAATGGCCAGGTTGAGTATCATCATCACTGCAAACTGAATGGGATCAATCCCAAAGGATGCAGCAACCGGTGAAAGTACCGGTGCCAGAATGATCAGGGCAGGCAATGTATCGATAAAAAGACCTGTAATAATGACGATTGCTGCAAGAATTAAGAGTGCCACAATTCTACTGTCGGTAAGTTGTGTGGCATATTGAGCAAGTAAATCAGGCAATCGTAACGTGGTCAGCACATTGGCAAACAGCGTTGCCATTGAAACTATGAGCAGCACCGCTGCAGTGGCTAGAGCCGCGCGCAGCATCACCCCGGGTAGCATTCGCCAAGTCAGTTTACGAGTGATAAAAAAACCGACAAGCATGGCATAGGCAGCGGCAACCGAGGCGCCTTCCGTCGGAGTAAAGATACCACCACGAATACCCACCAGAATTATTACCGGCATCATTAAAGCAGGAGATGCTTTGATGCTGAACAGTATAACTTCCTTCAACTTTTTCTTTGGATGAACAGTGGTATAGCCATGTTTACGCACGAGGAAGAAATTTGCGACAGCAACAGCCAAAGCAAGCAGCAGCCCGGGCAGGACTCCGGCCATGAACAAGCCGCCGACTGTAACCCTGGAATCCGTTGTTGCATAAATAATTGCCAGGATCGACGGTGGAATGATCGGACCAACGACAGCGTTGGCGCAGGATAGAGCAGAGGCATACTCAGGTGAGTAGCCATCTTTTTTCATCATCTGTCTATCGATAACACCAGGGCCAGCTGCATCTGCAAGAGCGGAACCACTAATGCCGGCAAACATGACGCTGGTCAATATACTTGAATACCCAAGTCCCCCTTTGATATGCCCTACCATAGATTTGGCAAATCTCAGTAATGCCGGTGTCAATCCACCAGCTCCCATCAGTTCTGCGGCAAGGATAAAAAAAGGAATCGCCGTGAGAGTAGTAGAGTTGATGCCTGCAAAAAATTGTTGGGGGATGAGTATTGGTGCCATGGGTTCAGAAACAAGCATGGCGCACGCGGCTGAAATACCCATAACAAATACTATTGGCAATCCAATCAGCAGACCTACAATAAAACAGACGACCAGAACAGTAAGCATTTCAGTCCTCCATGAGATCCAGGTTCAACTCATTCGTGCCAAGAGGTGTCTCAGCATCCCATTCCTCACTGATAAATTTTTTAAAGAAGACGAGAAGATGCAGCGAGAGGATAAATGCGCCTACGGGAATACCAGCATAGGGGATGGCCCGTGAGATTTGCAGGACATTGGTTTCCTTATGCAGACCAAAAAGGGCAAACCGTATCCCCCAGTAGACCAAGGCCGACATGAACACCAGGATAGCCAAACCAATAAAGAACCTGAGAAGGTACTCAAGTTTAGCTGGGAGTTTCTTCTGGAGGAGATCAAAACCTACCAGCCGCCCCTCGCGTAAGGCCAGACCGGCACCAGCATAGGTGAGCCAGATCATCAGGAATCCAACCACCTCATCTATCCAGGCAAAAGATACGGAGAAAAGATAGCGGGCCAAAACCTGGGCGAACACCAGACAAAACATAACGGTAAGTATTGCCGTCACACTTCCTCGATTGAATGCGATCAACCATTTTTCCAGTGTTTCAATCATTTTGATTCCCCCCCTTGCAATACGACTGATATATTAGTATACTAGAATATAAATGATGCAGATCAACTTGTCAAGCCACGTTGCACAAGTTTTAATAAGTTTGTATAGAATGTTTCTGCAAACAGGAACTCTGGGAATGCATACAGTGGTAAGAGTAATGTGGCACAGCAAAGAAACCGCACATTAATGGCTATTAAAAAATTGGTTATCTGCAAGTAGAAGAGGAGATAGTAAGAATCATGGTAATTGCTTCCCGCACCGGCACTCTCACCGTCCAGGTCGAGGAGATGCTGAGAAATCAGATTATTTCTGGCGAAATCCCGCTAGGCAGCAGAATATCAGAAAAACAACTTGCCGAGAGTATCGGGGTCAGCAAAACACCGGTTCGCGAAGCGCTGCTTCGGTTGCAGGATGAAGACCTGGTAACCATTCAGCCGCAAAAAGGGACATTTGTGTTCACACCAGATGAGCACCAGTTACGCGATGTTATCCTCCTGCGTTCCATCCTGGAACCTTCAGCACTGAAATGTGCAATGGAAAATGATCCAGAACAGCTCATCAAGCAATTGAAACGCGTCTATCGCAACATGCAGGGTTGCATGGAAGAGAGTGATTTCAGAGAGTACTCACGTCAGGACATGTATTTCCACGATTTATTTTTTGAACACGCCAATAACCCCTACCTCGCCAAATCGTATCGTTTGATTCGTTCTCTGCTTGCAGTACTGCGTCTCCAGCTGCAACTGGATAAAACACATCTGTTTAAGTCCTTCAAGGAGCATAAGGATATAATTACCCATCTTGAAGCTAATCAGCTCAACTATGTCCTAGATATACTCGAAAGCCACATCGGTTTACAGAAGAGTTCGTACTGGAGCGATATTTCAAAAATCATTGAACGGATGTCAGCAGGTAATCCCCACTAAAGTAATTATGTCATGATGGGTTAGTACTCCTTCTCCATCTATATTTTACCCCATTCCTACGTAAAGGTTAAACCAATGAATTACCCTCTTGAGGTTGGCCCGATCCGGCCGGTTGATGAAGCCGACAGTCTTTTAATCAGAACCACTCGCAACTGCCCCTGGAACAGGTGCGGTTTCTGCGTGAATTATCATGGTGAACGCTTTTCAATACGCAGCCCTGAAGAGATCAAGCGAGATATTGAAGCGGCAGCTGCCTATTTTGAGGGACACGTTTTTAGACGATGCTTTCTTCAAGATGGTGACAGTCTCATCATGAATACTCCGGATTTGCTTGATATCTTGCAATATATCAAAACCCACTTTCCTGAACTTGAAATCATCAGCAGCTATGGCCGAACTAAATCTATTCTCGGGAAAAGTGAGAAAGAGCTTAAAGAAATATGTAGCGCAGGCCTCAATCTCCTCTATTGCGGGATGGAGTCCGGCTCGGATGATGTTCTTCAGCTTGTCAATAAAGGTGTGGATGCTGCACAAGTAATTGAGGCGGGAATTAGAGCTACTCAGGCTGGAATGCGTCTTTCAGAATTCATCATCCTCGGGCTAGGCGGCATCACCTATTCAGAAGACCACGCTCGCTCCACAGCGGTTGCGCTCAATGCCATAAATCCAGACAAAATACGAGTGCTCTCTCTTGGCATCAAAGAAGGTTCAGACTTGCAAAAGAAATGGCAGGTGGGTGAATTTGATCCTTTACCAGAGGAGCAAATGATTGAGGAGCAACTGCTCCTACTCGAAAATCTTGATGGGATTACAAGCCACTATGCCAATCATCATGCCGTTGACCTGCTGCTTGAAGTCCGGGGACAACTCCCTCAGGACAAGGATAATCTGCTTGCAATTCTCCACAGATTCTTAGATCTGCCTGAAAATGAAAAGTGCAATTTTATAATGGGGAGAAGACTGGGAATCTACAATCGACTTGATGATCTTCATGATCACAGGCGTTACCAGCTTGTCGAAGACCAACTCGAGCCACTTCTGCGTGACTGCAATACAGACCTTGAAGTTGTATTCCACTCTCTGAGAGCAAAAATTGTATAAAATAATTTGATTATCCCAAATACTCAGCCTGTCAAAATCCAGTAGGGGGGGAGAGTTACTTTTTTCGAGGGTGTCTGCAGTCAGTTATCCTGCATCTGATTCTCTGCAACAGACCCTTCCCGTGTGAAACAAAAAAAATCGCCTTACCCGGTTCAGGTAAGGCGATTGAATAGTAGTCTGGATCTGTATTTTTTTATTACTACTCTTCAATACCCAGTAAACTTACCTCAAATACCAAGACCGAGTTGGGTTCAATAACTGGAGGTGCTCCCTTCTCGCCATAGGCAAGTTCAGAGGGGATAACGAGTCTATATTTTGAGCCAACATCCATAAGTTGCAACGCCTCACTCCAACCTGGAATTACCTGATCGACACCAAAAACCGCTGGCTCACCTCGCTTTATTGAGCTGTCAAATTCGGTTCCATCAATGAGGGTGCCAACATAGTCAACTTTGACTTTATCTGTAGCTTTGGGTTTTGTTCCATTGCCCTTCTCCAACAATTCATACTGCAATCCGCTAGCAGTGGAGACCACACCTTTTTTCTCTTTATTCTTGGCAAGGTAGTCCTGGCCGAGCTTTTTGTTCTTTTCTTTCATTTGAGCAAGCTGCTCCTGCTGTTTAGCCTGCATCTTTTCGCCAAATTCTTTTTGTACAGCGGCTATTTCTTCAGCACTCAACTGTGGTGTATTACCGCGGAATGCATCCTCGATACCTTTCAGCAATGTTTCGAAAGTTATCTCGTCACCAATACCTTTAAAATAATTGCCGACATCAAGGCCCATGCTGTATCCAAGTTTATCCTGGAAACTCTCCAGGGCTATTTCTTTCTCTTTTTTTTCTTCGGCCCATAGTGTTGCAGGTAAGAAAAACATAAAGACTACTATTACCCCTGCCAATTTTTTCATGAAAGACTCCTTTTAGTTATTGACCTTTCTCACATTCTTATTGTCTACCTACGGTAAACACATAATCTCATCCCACAAGCGTAAAAGCCAGGAAAATTACCGCATCTACATAAATTTGCAAGCTCTCTTTACACGCTGTATTGATAAAGCAGAATTACAGTTCTACTATTGTGACCCCTTTATTGTTTCGGTTGAGGTTGTTGTTCATTTCCAGTTGTGGAATTCTACGTAGCAGAGCACGTGTACGTCCGTGCCTTTTGGTAAATTTTTCACCTGGAATGAATCCGCGAATATCATTTTTACTGGCAAGAAACTCCAAAGCTCTTCGACATTCTGTGCGAATAGCCCCTCCCCTGCCACTTGAACCATAACCGTGAATGATTGTCAGAACTGCAACCTTATCGAGTTTTGCCTGATCAATTTCACGCTTACATTTCACCAGGGCCTCTTCGATTGCTGGCATACCCAACTCAATATTTATTATTCTATGCAGAGCACCATTTTTGTTGAAATGGGCTTCGTTATGCTGTGTTGCCCCACAATACCTGCACGTCAGCGATGTATTAGAAATCTCATTGCCACAAACTTCACACAGAACATTCATTTTATCTCAATCTTTTCACAAGGTCTCATACCGATAAATTCACAGACAACACTCTCATCCGAGTATCTCATTGTCAGCTCAGCAGGTTTACTCATGAATAATCTTGAATACATTTGATTATTTGCGCTTAACCGAAATTACATGCTTCATCTGGCGCAAATGCCGGGTGAGAGTCTGCAGGTGATCTAGATTTTCTACTTCTATGGCAACTCTGATATCTGCGGTATCAACGGGTGTGGTATGCGCTGAAATCTCTACGATGTTGGCATTATCTGCACTGATTGCCGCACTGATATCAGCAAAAATACCTCTTTTATTTTCAGCGCTGACAAAAAGTTCGACACGGTGATGCTGTTTGGTAGTGTTTGACCATGAAACATCCAGCCAGCGCTGCGGATCGGTGTTGCGCAGATTAACGCAGTCTGACTTATGAACAGAAACACCTCTGCCCATGGTTATAAAACCAACGATATCATCACCGGGCACCGGATTGCAGCATTGGCTTATCTTGACAAGCATGTCGTCAACACCATCTATCTGTATTACCGACCCGGTAGCACTACGTCCACTGCGTTGGGTGCTGACATATACTCCCGTCTCAGTTTGGGTAAGATTGTCCTCAATCGATTCCTTCTCCTGCTTGATTTCCTGGGGAAGAAGAAATTTTTCGAGTTGCTGAACGGTAATTGCGCCAGTCCCCACCTTGACCAACATGTCATCAAGAGAATTGCAATGGAGTTGCTTTAAGAGAAGCTTGATATGTCCGCTCTTTACCATCTTCTTCAAGGTGGTATCATTCTTCTTAAGTTCGCGTTCACATATTTCGCGGCCAAGCTTTAGTGCCTTTTCTTTTTCTTCTCTGCGCAACCACGAACGAATACGTGCTCTTGCCCGGCTGGTCTTTACCAGTTCCAACCAGCCCCGTCTGGGAGTCTGATTTGGTGAGGTTATTATTTCGACGATGTCACCGCTTTGCAGTTGATATTTGAGCGGGACCAATCTTCCGTTTACCTTGGCACCAGCACAGTGATCGCCGACCTCAGAGTGGATTGCGTAGGCAAAATCGATTGGACAACTTTGTTTGGGAAACTCTTTCACTTCACCATTGGGAGTTAATGCATATACATCTGGATCGTAGAGCTCGCCTCTGACACTGTCAAGAAACTCCTTGGGATCTTCAACTTCCTGAAGTGAGGTTACCAGTTTTTTGAGCTCCCGAAAGAGCTTCATATCATCTTTGCCGACCTTCTGACCTTCTTTATATGCCCAGTGTGCAGCAACACCTTCCTGGGCGACACGATCCATCTTTTCAGTGCGGATCTGAATTTCTATGAAATGTCCCCGTGGTCCCGCTACGGTTGTGTGCATCGATTGATAGTTGTTTGATTTAGGAACAGAGATGAAATCTTTTATTCTCCCGGGAACGGGAGCCCAGTCAGCATGTATGGTGCCCAGAGCCTCATAGCACTCTTTGACCGTGTTCACGATGATACGGAAGGCAACCTTGTCATAGACCCGTTCAAGTGGAATGTTCTGGGCGATCAGTTTTTTGTAGATGGAGTACAGATGTTTTGGCCGACCAATAATTCTGGTGGGATAAATATCACTGTGGCCCAGTTTTTCCCGCAATACGCCGATCACTTCATCTACATAGCGCTGCCGCTCATCAAGAGATACCTCAAGTTTTTGATTAAGATCGAAATATTCAGAAGGATGAAGGAACTTGAATGCCAGATCTTCCAGTTCTCTTTTCATCCAGTCAATCCCCAGTCTACTGGCCAATGGGGCATACAGATCCATGGTTTCCTGGGCGATCTCCCGCTGCATCTGTTTATTTACAGCATCAAGCACACACATATCCTGCAGACGATCAGCAAGTTTTACCAAAAGAACCCGGATATCAGTGGCAATGGCGAGCAGCATCTTGCGAATATTTTCTGCTTGATGAGCAAGCTTGCTGTTGTATTGCATGGTGTTGATCTTGGTGGAGCCATCAACTATCTGCGCAACAGATGAACCAAATTCTTCCCGCAATTCATCGATGGAGACCCCGCGCTTAAGAACACCATGCAGTATACCGGAAAGAATAGTATCCAGATCAAGTCGCATTGAAGCAAGAGTGGTCGCGACTTCGAGGGAATGAAGTATATAGGGTTCTCCGGAAAAATGTTTTTCTCCCCGGTGAACCTCTTCGACAATCTCCCAGGCTCTATCGATGGGTGAGAGATCAATATCATGCAGATGATCCGCAGCAATGACCTTCAATCCCCGAGTATTTATCGTAGATAACTGCAACATTTTCTCTGATTGGTACTCTTGCTCTATCTAGTGTGTTGCCTCTGCTACCCTTTGACGGATATAGTCGGCAACCTCCTTGGGTGTCAGTTCTTCGGTTTTTCCATCACCGCGTCTGCGAACTTCGATAATTCCATCCTTTAAATAACTTTTCCCCACGGTAATTCTAAAGGGGATACCCAGTAAATCAGCGTCTTTGAACTTAGCTCCTGGTCGTTCATCACGGTCATCGAACAAGGTTTCAATGCCCATCTCAAGCAGTTCCGCATAGACCTTTTCAGCCGCTGAAGTTATGGTCTCATCTTTCAGGCCAAGATTCAAAATAATTGCTTTATATGGAGCCAGCGGAATAGGAAAGATAATGCCGTTATCATCGTGGTTCTGTTCAATTGCAGCTGCCACCACCCGACTTACTCCAATACCGTAACATCCCATGACAAATGGCTTTTCCTGACCCTCATGATCCTGGAATACAGCCTGCATAGCTTCGGAATAGGAGGTTCCGAGCTTAAAAATATGCCCTACTTCGATTCCTTCGGTGAGTGACAATCTTCCGCCACACTCTGGGCACCTATCAGAAGTTGTCACCTGCCGTAAATCAGCAATGCTATCCACATTAAAATCACGGCCAAGGTTGACATTCTTCAAGTGAAAATTCTTTTCGTTCGCACCAACATAAAAATTGGTCATTACCTCAATCTGTTGATCTGCCACAAGCCGAATCTTTGTATTCACTGGACCGAGATAACCGCTTGGAACTCCAGTCGCATCAAATACCTGCTTATCGTCGGCCAGTACCAGATCATTTACTCCGAGATGATTTTTAAGTTTAACTTCCTCGATTTCATGGTCTCCTCGCAGCAACACCCCAACTGCCTGGCCGTCAGCAAGATAGACTAAAGTTTTGACGAGCTCCTGTGGTTCTATATTTAAAAACTCACATACAACTTGAACCTTTCTCTTACCTGGGGTTTCGATCTTTTCGAGGGCAAGCATTTCAGATTTTTCGCTAACCTGTGGTTTGGCAACCTTGGCCTTTTCCACATTGGCAGCGTAACTGCATTCTTCACAGATAACGATAGTGTCTTCGCCGGTCTCCGCCAAGACCATAAATTCATGAGAGAAACTACCACCTATTGCTCCGGAATCGGCTTCGACTGCACGAAATTCAAGACCGCAACGGGTAAATATCCTAGTATAGGCCTCATGCATTTTCCCGTATGAGAGCTCTGCCATCTCGTCGCTTATATCGAAGGAATAGGCATCTTTCATTATAAATTCTCGTCCGCGCATCAACCCGAAACGAGGTCGAATTTCGTCGCGGAATTTGGTCTGCACCTGATAGAGATTGAGTGGCAGATCACGGTATGAATGGATATCACGCCTGATGATATCGGTGATTACTTCTTCGTGGGTTGGCCCAAGACATGATTCACGTTCGTGACGATCTTTAAAGCGGAGTAATTCCGGACCATATTTCTCGTATCTGCCAGACTCCTGCCACAAATCGGCAGGCTGTACCATGGGCATAGTCAGCTCCTGAGCCCCGGCTCTGTTCATTTCTTCTCGCACAATCTCTTCCACCTTTCGAATTGCCGCAAGGCCATAGGGCAGATAGGTATAGATTCCCGAAGTCAATTTACGCATAAAGCCCGCCCGAAGCATCAATCTGTGGCTGACAACCTCGGCCTCGGCCGGGGTTTCTTTTAAAGTGGGAAGAAATGATTGTGAGTATCGCATGATGTAGTTTGTGTTAGAGTTAAGATGATGAGTGTTGAATGGTATCTTACTTTACTGAAACCATTTTTATATGATCAAAATTCACAGTCAACTAGAAATCACAGGTTAGAATGAATAACAAAAATTCCCTGGCCGCACCTAACTTCCTGTACGTCGCTGTTGTTCCATTTCGGCCAGCTCAGCCATGAAGGTGTCAAGAAGTTCTGTCTCTGGAACTTTCTTATATAACTTGCCTTTCTTGAATATTATCCCAACACCGTCACCGCCGGCTACCCCAATATCGGCCTCCCTGGCTTCTCCAGGGCCATTTACGACACATCCCATCACTGCTACCTTGAGGGGAGACTCCATGGATTGCATGAATTTTTCAACTCTTTCTGCCAGATGAAAAAGATCAATACCGCACCTGCCACAGGTCGGGCAGGAGATGAGCTCCGGTCCTCTTTCTCGTATTTTCAAGGAACGCAGCAACTCAAAGCCTACCCTGACTTCCTCAATTGGTGGCCGGGTCAAGGAAATTCTGAAGGTATCACCAATGCCTTCAAACAGCAATATACCAAGAGCTACACTGGATTTTACCGTACCTGCAATGAGCCCACCTGCTTCAGTCACACCGATATGCAACGGATAATCGGTTTTTTTCGAGAGTTGTCTATAGCCATTTATGGTGGTCAAGGTATCCGATGATTTAATGGAAATTTTCAGCTCGTAGAAGCCTAATTCCTCTAACAACTGGACATTTCGCAAAGCACTTTCGATGAGCGCTGTCGGCTTCTCCGGAGTTGGATATCCATATTTAGCTAACAGATCCTTTTCAATTGAACCACTGTTAACACCAACCCGAATAGGCACAGCATGCATCTTGGCAGCATCCACAACCTTACCAAGTTTTTCTGGGCCACCAAGATTACCGGGATTTATCCGGATTGCCTGAGCACCATTTTCCATTGCTGCAACCGCAAGTCGATAATCGAAATGAATATCCGCAATCAGGGGAATTGAGATTTTTGAGCGGATATCACGGATCGCTGCAGCAGCCTCAAGATCGAGCACCGCCACCCGTATCAATTCACAACCGGCCTGTTCAAGCTCGAGAATCTGCGCAAGTGTTGCCTCGATATCCCTGGTATCCGTGTTTGTCATCGACTGGACAGTTATCGGACTATCGCCTCCAATCGGGACATCACCAATGAAAATCTTTCGCGTCTTTCTTCGAACTATCATTTTGGTTAGCTTTGCATTTTTGCTTTTTTCTTGTCAGCAAGACTCAACTCGGCATCTGAGGCGCGAACATACACAGGTGAAGCTGAAGATATATCCAGAAATTTCTCCTGCTGGTAAAGCTTTCCACACAACAAACCGATTGCCGCAGCTGAAGGTGCATGAAGTTGAGGAGGTGCAAAGCAGAGATGCTCTCCTGCAATCCCCTTCCACATCTCTCCATATGTAGTTATACCATCGCCAACCATGAGAACAGGCTCAGCTATCTCTTCAGCTAATATCTCAGGAGCAAGCACCCGAATATCACCTATTCTCCGTAACTTCCCTTCCTCATTGTGCTGGTAATATGCCGTATATACTTGTTTTTTACGGGCATCCATCACCGCACAAATCTTCTTTTCAGTCACGCACATTGCCGCAAGCCCATCAAGGGTGGAAATTCCCAGCAACTTTATTCCAGCAGCAGACGCAAACCCCTTGGCAGTTGCCATACCTATTCGCAGACCGGTAAAACTACCTGGCCCCAAACCTACTGCAACCGCGGCAACAGCTGGCCAGTTAGTCCCGGTTTCCTCAAAAAGGATCTCAACACTTTTAATGAGCCTGCGCGAATGGGTAATATCTGAGTTCAGCGACAAATGTGCTACAATTTGACCATCTTCGAGAGATCCTCGAGTAAGCGAGACACTACTGCACTTTGTCGCAGTATCCAACGATAGGAGAAGCGGGCTTTCCTGCATTATTCAAAGAGCCTCACAATATCATTGTAGAAGACAAAGATCATCAGGGTTCCAAGAAAAGCAAGTCCAATCTGCTGGGCAATAATCTGCGCCCGTTCGTTCATCGGTTTTTTTCGAAATCCCTCGATTGTGAGGAAAACCAGGTGACCACCGTCCAATACCGGAATTGGTAGTAGGTTCAGAATAGCAAGATTTACACTTAACAGACCGGTGAAATAGATAAGATTCACCCATCCTGCCCGCATCTGCTCACCGGCAAGCTGGGCAATAAGTATTGGTCCGCCAAGCTCGGATGCCGGAATTACCTGTTGGATTATCTTAATAAAACCCATACCCGTAAGATAGATAAACAGCCAGGTCTGTGCACATGCATCCTTGAAAGCCTGAACAATACCAACCGAAGAGTATTCTATCTGGCTATCTCTCATAATACCGACCATATAGCGCTCTTCTACAACTTCGCCAAAGACATTTTTTGCCTCATCCAACGCTGGCTGAACCTGCAGGATAACCTCTTCCTGTCCACGCAAAAGCACTACTTCTATTGCTTTACCGCCGCTGTTTTTCACCCCATTAAGGACATCTTCCCACTTTTCAGTGGGTATACCATCTATCTCCAGGAAAACATCTCCCGCCTCTATTCCCGCTTCCCAGGCTGGAGAGTCTTCCGTAACACTGCCAACTCTGGTGGTCTCAACCTGCTCAGGAACGCCGATTGCGGCAAACAGAACAAAGAAAAGAAAAATTGAAAAAAGCAGGTTGAAAAGTGGTCCGGCAAATACTATGAGAAATCGCTGCAACACCGTTTTATGCGCAAAAGCCACCTTTTTCTCTTCAGGTGAAACCTTCTGCTCATCTGGGTTTTCGCCAAACATTTTGACATATCCACCAAGGGGTAAAGCGGAAACGACATATTCAGTCTCTCCGATAACTTTACCAAATAGTTTAGGACCAAATCCCAAGGAAAATTTCAATACTCGTACGCCAAAATATTTAGCAAAAAGGAAATGACCTAATTCATGGACAAAAATGAGTAGTCCAAGAACTAAAATAAAAGATAGAATTGTGTTCATTATAGGTACAATTATTTAGAGTTTTTTTATTTTGAAGGTAATCATTAACAAGGGAAATGGGAACACTGGGCTCAGCTGCCACGACTCACTCTATCCGTTACCAGATGGCGGCTTAGCCGGTCTGCCTCAAGGATATCCTCTAATGAATTCTCGTCACCTGTATCGACTGAATCCATTGCCATCGCCACCAGCTCAGATATATGCGGAAATGCAATTTTACCATCAAGAAAAGCATCAACGGCTTCCTCGTTGGCTGCATTAAGAACTGCGGGTAATACTCCACCATTGGATAGTGCATCAAAAGCGAGTTGAAGAGCTGGGAAACGTTGATAATCAGGTTCATCAAATTGCAGATTGGCACATTGAGACAAACTTAACCGCTTGAGATTGAGTGACAGTCTCTGCGGGTACGACAGAGCATAAGCAATCGGAATTCGCATATCGGGTATACCCAACTGCGCCAGTACAGAGCCATCCTGATACTCCACTAGAGAGTGAACGATTGACTGCGGATGAATCACCACTTCTATATCATCGCTGTGCATGTTAAAGAGCCAACGAGCTTCAATTACCTCAAGCCCTTTGTTCATAAGTGTTGCTGAATCAATCGAAATCTTTTTACCCATTGACCAATTGGGATGATTAAGAGCTTGCTTTGGTGTTACATCCTTGAGTTCGCTTGCACTTATCTGTCTGAATGGTCCCCCAGAAGCTGTCAGGATGATCTTATTTACATCCTCACGCCTGCCACCTTCCAGTGCCTGAAAAATCGCACTATGCTCGGAATCGATGGGAAAAAGCAGCACACCGGTTTGCTTGACTGCATCCATAACTATCTTGCCAGCCATAACCAGCGTTTCTTTGTTGGCCAGTCCGATATCCTTGCCAGCA
>JAAUXX010025221.1_pt1 | contig 15185 bp, 8 predicted proteins | sample 7278111 | NCBI WGS metagenome assembly JAAUXX01 (sample SAMN14350116, study PRJNA611818) | marine sediment metagenome | isolation source: surface marine sediment (1.8m) | place: French Polynesia: Moorea | collected 2018-08
GGCCGTCCGGTTATGCCTGACGACCATAGAGCATTGGAACCACCTGATCCCATTCCGAACTCAGACGTGAAACGATGCATCGCCGATGGTAGTGTGGGGTCTCCCCATGTGGGAGTAGGTCATCGTCAGGCTTCTACGACAAACCCCCAGGCCCGCAACGGCCTGGGGGTTTTTTTATATATACGCCTCAGATAGCATTGGGGTCCAAACTCCAAAGTTGCAGCGATGGCGGGCTTAGCTTGAAAAAATTAAGGCTGGCAGGGTGGCGCGTATCTCCGCAAGCTTGGCTTCTCCCCGATCGCTCTTTGGCGCCGCCAGTGCCTCCTCTACCACTGTCAGGGCGTCGCTTCCGTCCCTCTGCATGGGCAATAGCTTGGTAAGCGTGGTCAGCGCCTGCTAAGATTTAGGTAACGCGATTTTGTGCGCGAGCGGGAGCTTGCCGCCAACGCAAGGTGTAACGCCGGATCCGGCAATATCCTATTGAAGACCTCCATGTTTAACAGTATCAGCTCAAAGATGATCGCCGCCACCAGCGCCCTGGTGGTTATCTGCTCCGGTTCGTTTTTGCTGCTGAGCATGAAAGAGCACGAGTCCGTTTACCGACGAACCGTCATCGACCACTTGGACGCCCTGGCGGGTAACTTGGCCGATGACTTGGTGCCGTTGCTGGGCGAACATCCGGATACTTTGGCAATGGCCACCAAATTGTTGGATTTTGAAAGGTACGCCAATGTTAAATATGCTGTTATCTACGATAGCAATTGGCGGATCTTACAGCATTACGTTGCCCCGGAGTTTATGCCGCATGGCGGCAGTAGGCAATCCTTACCCCCATTCAATATCAAAACGGTAGACTTGGGCGTCAGTATCCGAGATGGCGACTTGATCTCATACAACACCATTGGAGACCTGGCTTACTTACAAGGGTATTTATTAGTTGTCAACAGCTACCGCACACCTCTAAATACAAGCAATTATGATTTAATTGTCAGTTCCATGCCGGTTGCGCTAGCGATTCTATTGGTAATGGTGATACTGGCAATCTTGTTTAATCGGCGTTTGTTGTCGCCGATTTCCCGCTTGGCGAAATTTGCCGATTCTATCGAAACAAGCAGCAACTACCATTTGCGATATGATTGCCAGGGCGACGACGAGGTTGCCGATTTAGGGAGAAATGTCAATGCGATGCTTACTCGTATCGAAAAACAAAACGCTCAGTCTTTGGAGTACACCGCGGCGCTGGAGAGGCAGCAGGAAGCTCTCGAAAAGCTTGCCAATTACGATCCGTTGACTGAGTTGCCCAACCGCAAATTTTTTATGGAAGTCTTGCAGATCGAGCTGTCTAAGGCCAAACGTCACTCTACCAATTTAATGGTGTTGTTTCTGGATCTCGATGATTTTAAAGGCATCAATGACTCTCTGGGGCACGAAGCCGGAGACGCGATGTTGATCAAGGTGGGGGAATTGATTCGCAACCAGCTGCGTGGGGGGGATGTGCTGGCAAGATTGGGCGGCGACGAGTTTCTGGTTTTACTCAGTTATGTTCGCGGCGATATTCCAGAGCTGGCCATCACCATAGCTGAGCGTATCATTCGTGTCTTGGAATTACCGATAATAGTGCTCGATTGGGAGGTGCAGACGGGAGTGAGCATAGGGATTGCCGACGCGCGCAGTTCGGACTTTGAGGCCGAGGCGATTGTAAGAAATGCCGATATCGCCATGTACCATGCCAAAGAGTCCGGCCGCAACACCTACGCTCTATTCCAGCAGCAGCTCCAGGCGAACAGCATGCGCAAGATGTTGATCGCCAACGCGCTGACAAAAGCCTTGCTTGAGAACGAGTTCGAGGTGGTTTATCAGGCGAAGGTCGGCCGCGATGGCGGAGTAATCGGGCTCGAGGCGCTCATCCGTTGGCAAAGTAGTTTTGATGGCATGATCTCGCCCGGCGAGTTTATACCCGTGGCTGAGCACAGTGGAAAAATCACAGCGATAAGCCGTTGGGTTTTGCAGCGGGTATTTAAAGATTTGCCGCGGGTTTTCCAGTTTGTCGGTCCGCAGGCGACGGTGTCGATAAACCTTTCGGCGCAAGATATAAAAGATATCAGGTTTTTAGATTTTATTAAAAGTCAGCTCACTGACCACAGTGTAGATTCCACGTTTATTGAGTTCGAAATCACAGAGTCTTCGTATTTGGATAATTTTGAAGATGCGGATAAATTTATCAGAGAGCTGCGGGAGCTTGGTTTCTCGATCGCCCTGGATGATTTTGGTGCAGGCTATTCCTCGATGGGTTATTTGACACGAATTGAAATCGACACGCTGAAGATTGATCAGCAGTTTGTTAAAAGACTGGGAGATTCCTCCAGGGACAGGCTTATTATAGAGGCCATTATCGGTCTTGCGCATAACCTCGAATTAAACGTTTGTGCGGAAGGTGTGGAGAACGCCCGGCAAAAAGATTTCCTGATACAGCACGGCTGTCAACAGCTGCAGGGCTACTATTACTGCAAACCCTGTGCGATATCGGATTTGCCCGCGGTTGTCACAGAAATCAATCACCGTCAACACCCCACCATGGCCAAGGTCGCTAGTACTCCTTCAACATAATATTGGCACGCTCACTGAACCCGTCAATATTATGTTAATAGTTCATGCGATAAACTACGCTAAGTGAAGGCGGGATTTCGGTATCTGCCGGTAGATAAGCAATATACCCCGGGTTGTTGTCGAGAAACTTTATCATCTCATCGATGGTGGGTAATTCCAGCGGTGGCGAGATTCTACCGGTGAAGCGCATCTGTGCCCAATACGCCTGTATACGCGGCTCAGTCAAACCTATGATTTTGGCATTGAAAATTGCCCGAAATTTATCGCCAGGTTTTAGGTTAATCGGTTTTACCGGAAAATTAATGCCGCCTTGGAGGTAGATTTGCTTGATTTGTTTTTTGCTTAATTCCCCTAGGCTGTGATTGTTGGTTACCACAAGAATTCTTGAATTGTCGGCTGGAACATTTGCCGATGCGACAATGACCCCTTGCAGCACTAAGATTTTCAGTAAGTGATGCAGTGCTCTCATCAAAATATCCATTCTAGCGCCATTGTGAACAAAGATGTCCTTTGGTCGAACTGAGTGCCATCATCGACATCGAGAATGGACGAGAGCGCATGATCTGATTCAAGGGTCTTATATTCAGCCTTGAATGCCATGTTGGCTTTAAAGTCCCAACGCAGCCCCAGGGTCCAGCTGGTAATGTCATCTTCCGCGCGATTTTCATAGATACTCTGATAACCAAGGGCCAATTGATCAAGTTCAGGCGAGATACCGGTCGGGATTTCGTCTACGCCTGGCGTCAGGTCATCTTCCTGGCGGCCATAGGTAACCAGTGCGGTAAACTGGCCGAAGTAATAGCCGTAAGTCAGGTAGTAGCTTCGGATGACGGGAAAAAAGTCTCCCTGCAGGTCTATCCTGATCCATTCAGCTTTTAAGAAATACGCAAGGGACTCATAGTCCACGCTGAGCTGATAAAAACCGGCATTACCCGCTGTTGCCAGTGATGCGGCACTGCGGGAAAAACCGGCGTCTGCCAGAAGTTGGGCGAATTGCGCGGTTGCCGGTAGGTCCAGATCGACATCCCCGGAGTGATAGGATGCGCGCAAGAGCAGATTGTCGACGCGTATTTCGCCAATAAGGCCGCCAAGATCCTCAACGTTGGTGGCCACTTGCCCGCTATTGACTGAAATATCATCATCAAATTCCCCATAGTAGACTTCCAAGTGAGCGCTATATCCCTCGGCTACGTGGGAGTATCTGGCGTCTATTCCCTGAAATTTTTTAAAAACGAAATCGTTGTAAACCTCTTTTGGCGCGATTACCCATGGGTAGGAATAGCCGACGTCCAAGGTATCGCTGATGGAATAAAAAGGGGATTGCATCTGTCCCAATTTTAGATTCAACGCCTTGGTCGGGCGGTAGCTCAAATACAACCATTCGATGCCTGAGTCCAGACGTGAATTGCTGTGCTGTATGCCCAATGCCGTGGCGGAGAGTTTGTCGCTCAACAGGAGCTGCCCTTGCAAGCCCAGCAGACTATCTTGGTCGAACTTCAGTTCATCATCATAGCCCGAATACTCGACATTGGAATCGCCGAGAGTACCGGCGACGATTCTGGCGAAACCGGAAAGCCTGTAATCGATAGCGACAGCGTAATGGGGTGTGACAAACACTGCCGGCAATAATATCGACAGTGCTTTCAGCGATAGGATGGACTTCATTGCTCATTCCTTGACTGGCGGGTGTTATGAAGGGCGTATGGCTCGCGGCTGATTCGGCCTTGAGAAATGCACCATATCTTTCAACACACTTATAGACGAGAAAATGCGCTTAGGCAACAGAGATTAGCCACTGATGGCCCACCATCAACCCGGCGTGTAAAAACTATCTTCCTAATAGTTTTACATGTCACCCTTCGAAAATCAGCGGCTTTGTGTGGAAGCCCTTGCTTTTTAACGTGGTCCGGCATTCCGGTTCGCATGCGTCTTACGAGGCATGGTCTCACCTCCATATGAGGTTATTAATTTGGCGGGCATTTATGCTGGTTTAATAGTTCGCACCTCTCACCGAATAGCTTGCTATAGTGTCTGATATCAGGTTAACGGGATGGGTGAGCGAAAAAATGAGCGCATACAAAATAGCGGTGATTGCGGGTGACGGTATTGGTCGGGAGGTGATGCCGGAAGGCATCAGGGTGCTCGCCCGGGTGGGTCAAAAGTTTGGCATCGACTTCAAGTGGGATGAATATCCGTGGAGCTGTGACTATTTTTTGAAAACCGGCAAGATGATGCCGGATGACGGACTCGATCAAATACGTGAACACCACGCCGTTTATCTGGGAGCTGTCGGTTATCCCGGCGTTCCCGACCACGTCTCCCTCTGGGGTCTGCTGATCCCGATTCGCAGAGCCTTCGAGCAATATGTGAATGTCAGGCCGGTGAGGCTCTTCAAGGGCCTGCATTCGCCCCTGGCTGATCGCAAGCCGGGCGATATTGACTATGTTATTGTGCGTGAAAATAGCGAGGGTGAGTACTCGGAAATTGGCGGCCGCTTGTTTAATGGCACCGAAAACGAACTCGCTGTGCAGGAGGCGGTTTTTACCCGCCGGGGGGTCGACCGGATATTGCAATTCGCCTTTAAACTGGCGCAGGCTCGCGATAACAATCTGGTTTCCGCCACCAAATCAAACGGCATCATGCACAGCATGCCGTTCTGGGACGAAAGGTTTGCCGCGATCGGCAGCCATTATCCGCAGGTACGGACCCGGCAGTTCCATATTGATATCCTCACGGCGCATTTTGTATTGCACCCGGATTGGTTCGATGTGGTCGTTGGCAGTAACCTGTTTGGCGACATTCTCTCCGATCTTGGGCCGGCGACCACGGGTACCATCGCACTGGCGCCCTCGGCGAATTTGAACCCCGAGCGCCGCTACCCTTCCATGTTTGAACCGGTGCATGGTTCCGCGCCGGATATTGCTGGCAAGGGCATCGCCAACCCCATCGGTCAGATTTGGTCCGGCGCGATGATGCTCGATCACCTGGGCCACCCCGAGGCCGCCCGCAGCATTATTGCAGCAATCGAAAAATTGCTCGCTGAGACGGATATCAGAACGCCGGACGTAGGCGGCAATGCGACAACGGCAATGGTGGGACAAGCGTTAGAGCAGATGATTTGAGTGGTTGTTGCGACGATACTTTTGTTATTGCGGCCATTTCCCCCTCGGTTACTTCTTAAAGAAAACCAGAAATTCAGCGCAAACTTCTTTTGCGGCTTCCTCAGCCAGATAATGGCCGCAGTCCAATGGTTTGCCGGTAACCTCGACTGCGTACTCGCGCCAGACATCAAGGACATTGTAAGTGCGGTGAATAAATCCCTTGGCTCCCCACAGCACGTGCAGGGGGCATTCGAGCTTTCTGTGTAAATCCTCCGCGTCGTGTTTAAGGTCAATACTGGCCGCCGCGCGGTAATCTTCGCACGAAGCGTGAATGGTGGCGGGATTTTTGAAACAGCGAATATATTCCGCCATCGCTTCCGGGTGGAAGGCTGCGCCCGGTCCACTAGAGCGTTTTAGTTTCTCTACCAGAAAAAACTCTGGGTCCGCGCCAATCAGGCGCTCGGGCAGGGGGGGCGACTGAATCAGAAAAAACCAATGGTAATAGCCGGTGGCAAAGTTTTGATCGGCCTCCTTAAACATGTGGTAGGTAGGCGCAATATCCATGACACAGGCTTTGTCGACGCGTTGTGGATGATCGAGAATAAGCCGATGGGCAACCCTGCCGCCGCGGTCGTGTCCGGCAATAAAAAACTTCTCAAAGCCGAGGGATGACATCACTGCGCACATGTCCCGCGCCATCGCCCGCTTGGAATACGGGGAGTGATCGGCGTCGCTCGTTGGTTTTGCGCTGTCGCCGTAGCCGCGCAGATCCGGGCAGACGACATGGTAGTGGCTAAAGAGCTGATTGGCGATGCGATGCCACATCACATGGGTTTGCGGATAGCCGTGCAATAGCAGTAAAGGAGGGCCACATCCACCATGGACCAGATTTATTTCCACACCCTTGGTTTCCACGCGGTGACGCTTGAATGTCTTGTCAAACATTTTCAGGTATCCATTTGTACAGATATATTTATCTATGTAAGCTCTGAATAAGTCATCCTGACTTATTCAGAGGTCGAAAATAAAAAGGTGTTTTTTTTCGCATTTTCAATGACGTATTAACCCGGCATGTATTTATGCCAGATTAATAGAATAGCACAAATGGGTTTACCTTTAAGTCGGGAATATCATTCCACAAGTCGAAGCAGTTTTGATTTTTTTCGTCAAAATTTTGGCAGTTTTTTAAGCTAACTATCGCCTGTTAGGCAAAAGAATATTAATCCGCCAGGCTCGTTAGAACCAAAAAAAATAAAGGACTTAAGTGCAAAGGCGCGAATTTATCAGTGCCGGGTTAATGGTGAGTCATCTGCGAGAATATTGTTTCCCAGCCGCCGCTACGCATATGTATTTTTTCTATTATTCCTGTTTTCTAAAAAGTGGCATTTGCAATCAAACAAAAATCGACTAAATTTCGATATAAGAAAAGACGCTAACGTTTTATTTAAATGCCGGCGGATAGTTAGAATCATATTTTTTGATAGAAAGTTACATTCGAAAAATCAAGTCAAGCGAAAGCTAAGTTAGAGGTATCACAATGACTTCATGTGCTGGCGCCACGTTTAAATGGAGCGAAAAAATGAAAAAGAAAACGGTCATCATTGGTGCTTTAGCAGCGCTTTCCATTCCTTTGGGGGCGCTTGCCCAAGCATCAGAAGCCGTTGAAGAAGAAATTGTGGTGATCGGCTCGCGCGCAAGCAAACCGAGGACGGATTTGGACCGCGCGGTGCCGGTGGACGTGGTAACGCTTAAAGAACTAAAAGCCACCGGGCAAACGGATCTCGGGCAGATGGTGCAGTTTACGTCGCCATCGTTCAATTCGGCCAAATATGGCGTCAATGGCACCACCAATTACGCCGATCCGGCAAGCTTGCGCGGCATGTCGCCGGACCAGGTGCTAGTGCTGATCAACGGCAAACGCCGACATCAATTTTCCACCCTGAACTTGAATGTAGCGCCTGGCCTGGGCACGGTGGTGACGGATCTGAACAGCATTCCCACCGCCGCCCTGCAGCGGGTGGAGGTGCTTAGAGATGGCGCCGCGGCCCAGTACGGTTCAGACGCGATCGCCGGCATCATCAACCTGGTGCTAAAAGACCAGGTGGCGGGCGGCACCATCGAAACCACCGCCGGCATACACAAGGAAGAGGACGGAGAGACCTTTAAGACCGCGCTCAACTACGGTTTTAGCTTGGGTATTGAAGACAGTTTTTTTAATTTTACCCTGGAGACATTTTCCTTTGCCGGCACCAATCGCTCCGACCCCTACGACGGCACGGTCTACCCCGACGCGCCGGTGGATTACGGCGTGACCGGGCCGACACCGGATTATCCCTATTTCACCACCGACCCCCGGGCCGAGCGGGGCGTGTATCCCGAAGAGCCCTTTGTCGTCGGCAATTTCGGCAGTAACGAAAACGACACGTATCAGTTTTTTATCAACACCGGCATACCCTTGTCGGAGACCACGGAGCTATACGCCTTCGGGGGGTACTCGCTGAAAGAGATCATCGCTTACGGCTTTTTCCGCAATCCGGCGCGCTTCTCGCGGGCGGTGCTCGAGGTTTTTCCGGACGGCTACGTGCCGATCTTACCGGGCGATGCGGTGGACTACTCCGGTGTCATCGGCGTGACCAGTGTCATTGGCGACGGCTGGAACCTGGATGTTTCGGCGTCCATGGGACACAACCACCTCGATCAGTGGAACAGGAACTCGACCAACCCGTCACTTGGCGCCGCCACGCCCACTAGCTTCTACGTCGGGCGTTATGAGTTCAACCAGGACATCTTCGAGGTCAATGTCAGCAAGGACTTGGGCGCAATCTGGTCATTTGAGACCCTCAACCTGGCGTTCGGCGCGCAGTATCGCGAGGATAACTTCAGGCTCCACCAAGGCAGCCCGGAGTCTTTTGAAGTGGGGCCGCTGGCCGCTATCGGCAAAGATGTGGGGTCGAGCGCGAGGCCGGGTATTTCGGATCTCAGTGAAAATAATCTCGACCGCGACAATATCGGCTTATACGTCGACCTGGAGGGTGATGTCGACGAATCCCTACTGCTGACGGCCGCGCTTCGCTACGAAGATTACAGTGATTTCGGCGATAACCTGTCGGGCAAACTTGCCGCTCGCTACCGCCTCAGTGACATGGTCGCCGTGCGCGGTTCATACAACCGTGGTTTTCGCGCGCCCTCGCTTGCCCAGATCGGCAATCGCGTCAATACTTCCACGGTGCAGAACGGTGTGATCGTGATTACTAAACAGGTCTCCAGTGACGACCCGCGTCTGGCTCAGCTCGGCATTGAGGACCCGAAGGCGGAGATCTCCGACAACTTTAGTTTTGGCGTCACCGCCGAGCTAATGAACGGTGACTTGCAATTGACGCTGGACGCTTTCCAAATCGATATCGATGAACGGATCGTGGTCTCGGAGCGGCTTGACACCAGTGCTTTCCCCACCGTGGCCGCACTCTTTCCCGAGGCGCGCGAGATTCGCTTTTTCACCAATCACATCGACACGCAAACACAGGGCTTCGATTTTGTTGCCACCTACGGCATGGAGTTTGACGATGCCGGAGCGCTGGACCTGAGTTTTGCCGCCACCCACGCCGAAACCGAGGTGCTCAGTCAGAAAGACACGCCGCAAGAGATACTGGCCGGGGCCACTAATACCGACTTCAAATTACTCGGTCAGACGGCCATCGAGTTGATTGAAGTCGCCCAGCCACAAACAAAATTTATTCTCTCGGCCAATTACGATATTGGCGACTGGAGCTTTGTTTTGAGAACCACCCATTTCGGTGAGGTGGAAGCTTTCAGCCGTGGACTATCCGACCAAGACTCCAATGTTGCTTGCGATGAAAATGATCGTTGCGTGCAGACATTCTCCGAGAAAACCGTGACCGACCTCAGCGCAACCTATGCCTTTAACGAGAGTTTCCGGCTGACTTTTGCCGGCAACAATATCTTTGATGAATATCCGGATAAGTACAACAACTTCCGTGATGGCAAGGTTGGCCAAGCGAGCTCTTACGCCAACGGCCAAATTCCCTACTCTAGAAACTCCAACCAGTTCGGCTTCAATGGCGCGTATTACTATCTTAGCGCCAGTGTCGATTTTGAATAGCGCTAGACCTTGGTTTAAGGGAGCTGTCAAGCTCCCTTTTTTTTCCCACCTTGCCGATATCCGGCGTGTGACCGCGTTCAGACCCTCTGCGGGCACTGCCCGGCAAACTTGCCGCCTGACCACAAGGAGTTAAATCGCTATGATCAAACAAGCGGCTTTGTTGAGTGGTCCCGTCCTGGGGATAATTACTTATGCGGTGATGCTGCAAAGCGGCTGGAGCGACAACGCCGCGGTCACCGCCGCGGTGACCGCGTTGTGTGCTGTTTGGTGGATATTCGAAGTTATTCCAATTGCGGCGACGGCCCTGATCCCCATCGCGCTGTTTTCGTTGACCGGCGTGCTGACGCCCACTGAGGTGGGGGCCGCCTACGGTAGTCCCATCGTATTGCTGATGTTGGGTGGCTTCATGCTGTCGGTGGCAATGGAAAAAAGCGGTGCTCACAGAAGGTTGGCGTTGGCGATGATTGGCTTGACGGGTTCCACCGGAGGTTGGCGATTGGTCGCCGGTTTTATGATTGCGGCGGCGGTGCTGAGTATGTGGATTTCCAATACCGCCACCTCGTTAATGCTGCTGCCCATCGCCATGGCCGTGCTGGAGGACACCAAGGATCGCGAACTTTCCATTGCCGTCCTGTTGGGCATCGCCTACGGGGCCAGCGTCGGCGGTGTCGCCACGCCCATTGGCTCGCCTACTAATCTCGTGTTCATGCAGGTTTATCAAGAAAACACCGGGGTGGAGATTTCCTTTTTGCAATGGGTACAGCTGGCCTTGCCGGTGAGCCTGGTCTTTCTGCCGATCATTTGCTTCTTCTTGTCGCGCGGGTTGGTCAGTCGTGAGCGCGTAACACTGCCGCAGATCGGTGAATGGCGGCAGGAAGAAATTCGCATGATGGTGGTTTTTGCCTTGGCGGCGCTATTGTGGATTACGCGTACGGAACCCTTCGGCGGTTGGCGCGAGTGGTTTCATCTAACTCGGGCCAACGACGCCAGCGTGAGCCTGGTGGCGGCGATCGCAGTGTTTCTGATTCCCAATGGCAAGGGCGATAAACTGCTGGATTGGAAGACGGCCGAGCGCCTTCCCTGGGGCATATTGGTGCTCTTTGGCGCCGGTATTTGTATCGCCCGTGCCTTCGCTTCCACCGGTTTGAGTCAGGCGATAGGCGAATGGCTGTCCGCCTACACCGCGCTGCCTCTGGTGTTGACCATTGCTCTGATTTGTCTGGCGGTGACCTTTTTAACCGAGGTGACGAGCAATGTGGCGACCGCGGTATTGCTGATGCCCGTGTTGGCGGCGGCGGCCATGGCGACGGGCATCGATCCCGCACTGCTCATGGTGCCGGCGGCGATAAGCTGCAGCTGCGCCTTCATGCTGCCCGTGGCCACGCCGCCCAACGCGGTGGCCTATGGCAGCGGAGTGTTTACCATTGGGCAAATGGCGCGCGTCGGCGTGGTGTTGAATTTTGTCGGCGTGGGGGTCATTACTTGTGTCATTTATCTCCTGTTGCAATATGGAAGATTTTTGTAACGCCATCTCATCGGCTCGCCACCTGCCCCTCTTTGCTCAATGCCACCCCGTTTTCTGCCACCGCGCCCGGCAGGATGACAACGATGCCAAAAAATGTCAGACCGAAACCGACGCCGGCTTTTGCCTGGCTGAGAATTTGCCAGATTCGGCGCGGGGGATTGCCACTTGGTTGTCAGCCGTTTTTGCATTAGCATCGCGTTTTCCCAGACCTGTGAACTGATAAATCAATGGCCGAAACACCCTTTATCCATCTGCGCGTCAGAACGGAATTCTCCCTGGTCGACAGCATTATCGGCGTCAAGCCTCTGGTTGCAAGGTTGGCAGAACTGAACATGCCCGCCTGTGGCATCGCCGATTTTCACAACTATATGGGCCTGATCAAATTCTACAAGGCGGCGCAGGGGGCCGGGATCAAGCCGATTTGTGGCTGTGATTTCCAACTGGAAGCGGCGGACGCGGAAGCCAAGCCGGCGCAATTGACCCTGATTGCGCAAACGCAGAGAGGTTATCGCAATATCACCGAGTTGATCTCCCGCAGTTATCAGGAGGGGCAGCAATTTGGTGTTCCCTATCTGATGTACGACTGGCTGGGCCAGCATGCCGAGGATGTGATTGCCCTCTCCGGCGCCAAGCACGGCGATATCGGCCAGGCCCTTCTGGGCGGCCGCGCGGAGGATGCCAAGGCCTGTCTGCGGCGCTGGATGGAGATCTTCGGCGACCGCTTTTATCTCGAACTGCAGCGTACTGGCCGCGAGTATGACGAGACCTACCTGCACCAAGCCGTGGCGCTTGCGCTTGAGTTCGGCTGTCCGGTGGTGGCCACCAACGATGTGCGTTTTCTCACCCGCGATCAGTTTGACGTGCACGAGGCCCGCGTCTGCATCGGCGAGGGGCGAACGTTAGATGATCCGCGGCGAGAAAAGCGCTATAGCGATCAGCAGTACCTGCGCAGCGCGGAGGAAATGGCAGAGCTGTTCAGTGATATTCCCGAAGCGTTGGCAAACAGTGTCGAAATTGCCAAACGCTGTTCCCTCGATCTTCAGATGGGCAAATATTTTTTGCCGGAATTTCCGATTCCGGAGGGCATGACGGAAAACCAGTTTTTCGAACAGATTTCCTTTGCCGGTCTCGATGAGCGCCTGGCAACTGTGCTGGACCGCGGTGCGGATGACCACGAACAGCGCAGACAGGCTTACTACGACCGCCTCAACTTCGAAATCAAAATCATCTGCGACATGGGGTTTCCCGGCTATTTTCTCATCGTTATGGATTTTATCCAGTGGGCGAAAGACCACGCCATTCCGGTGGGCCCCGGGCGCGGCTCCGGGGCGGGTTCGCTGGTGGCCTACTCCCTGAAAATCACCGATCTTGACCCCCTCGCATACGACTTGCTGTTCGAACGCTTTCTCAATCCCGAGCGGGTCTCCATGCCCGACTTCGACGTCGACTTCTGTATGGAGAATCGCGACCGGGTCATCGGCTACGTGGCCGATCATTACGGTCGCGACGCGGTGTCGCAAATTATTACCTTCGGCACCATGGCGGCCAAGGCGGTGGTGCGCGATGTGGCGCGGGTGCAGGGCAAGTCCTACGGCCTGGCCGACAAACTATCGAAGATGATTCCTCCCGATATCGGCATGACCCTGGCAAAAGCGTATGAGCAGGTGGACATTGTCCGTGAGTTTCTCGCCAACGATGCCGACGCGCAGGAAATCTGGGATATGGCCCTGCAGCTGGAGGGTATTACCCGCAACGTCGGCAAGCACGCCGGGGGGGTGGTGATCGCGCCCACCAAACTCATCGATTTTGCGCCCCTTTATTGCGATGAAACCGGCGGTGGCTTGGTCACTCAGTTCGACAAGAATGACGTGGAAGAAGCGGGCCTGGTGAAGTTCGACTTTTTGGGCCTGCGCACGCTTACCATCATCGACTGGGCGGTGAAAATGATCAACGGCCAGCGCGCCGCGGCCGGTGAGGAGCTGCTCGATGTTACGTCGCTCCCGCTCGATGACGCGCCGACTTTCGAGATGGTAAAAAAAGCTGAAACCACCGCCGTTTTTCAGCTCGAATCGCGCGGTATGAAGGAGTTGATCAAGCGCCTGCAGCCGGACAATATCGAGGATATGATCGCCCTGGTGGCGCTGTTTCGGCCCGGGCCTTTGCAATCGGGCATGGTGGACGACTTTATCAATCGCAAGCACGGTCGCGCGCAAGTGGCCTATCCGGATGCCAAATACCAGCATCCCTCCTTAAAACCCATCCTCGAGCCGACTTACGGGGTGATTGTCTACCAGGAGCAGGTGATGCAGATTGCCCAGGTACTGGCGGGCTATACCCTGGGCGGGGCCGACATGTTGCGTCGCGCCATGGGCAAGAAGAAACCCGAGGAAATGGCCAAACAACGGGCGGTGTTCGAACAGGGGGCCGCTGCCGAGGGCGTGGACCCCGAGTTGGCGATGAAGATATTCGACTTGGTGGAAAAGTTCGCCGGTTACGGCTTTAACAAATCCCACTCGGCGGCCTACGCCCTGGTATCTTACCAGACCGCCTGGTTGAAGGCCCATTATCCGGCGCACTTCATGGCCGCCACCATGTCTTCCGACATGGACAAGACCGACAAGGTGGTCACCTTTATCGAAGAGGTTCGCACCATGGGCCTCGAGCTGTTACCTCCGGATGTCAACAGTGGTCAGTTCCAGTTTGCGGTGGATAGCGACGATAACATTATCTACGGGCTCGGTGCCATTAAGGGCTTGGGGGAGGGACCGGTGGAAAACATCATCGTCGCGCGCCGCGATGGGCCGTTTAAGGATCTGTTTGATTTTTGTTCGCGGGTCGATCCGCGCAAGGTGAACAAGCGTGCCCTTGAGGCCCTGGTGCGCAGTGGCGCCCTCGATCGCCTCGGACCCGGCGTCGACAGTGATTATGATCGCGCGGTGATGTGGGCGGCCATACCGGAGGCGGTAAAGGCGGCAGAGCAACGCGCCGCCAACGCCGACGCTGGCATGGCGGATCTGTTCGGTGATGTCGTGCCGGATGGTGAGGATGCGGATGTGTATAAAGATTTTCGCGGTATTCGGCGTTGGAGCGTCAAGGAGCGGCTCAACGGGGAAAAGGAGACCCTTGGTTTGTACCTTACGGGCCACCCCATCGACGAGTTCGAAGAAGAACTGTCCCATCTGGTGACCTGCCGCCTCTCGCAGGCCCGCGCCGACAAAAACAAGCAAACCGTGGCCGGCCTGGTGGTGGCCGCACGCGTTATGAAGACCAAGCGTGGGGACAACATGGCCTTTGTCACGCTCGACGATCGCACTGGCCGCATCGAAGTGGCGGTGTTCGCCGACACCTATAACGCCCACCGGGATATGCTGCTCAAAGACGCGATGTTGGTCGTCGAGGGTCAGATCAGCCACGACGACTTTAGCGGTGGCTTGAAAATGCGCGCTGACAAGGCTATCGACTTGGCGCAGGCGAGGTTTGATAGCGTACAGTCCATCAGGATAAAAATGGACCAGGCGGCGCTGTCGCAAGATTACGCCGAGCAGTTGCGGCGGGCGCTGGCGCACTGCAAGGGCGGCGATTGCGAGATTGCCATCGCCTATTCCAATGCCGGCCTGGGAGCGGATCTGAAGCTAGGTGCCGACTGGCGGGTGATTCCCAGTGATGAGCTGATGCTCAACTTGAAAAGCCTGTACGGCAACGCCAATGTTGAATTGATTCACCACTAGTACTCCTTCAACATAATATTGACGGGTTCAGCGCTTGCCTGGTGCTTCTCAGCAAGGCGCAGTGCGAAGGGAAGGGTGGTTCCCTTTGCAAGCGCTGCAACGCC
>JAAUXX010036522.1_pt1 | contig 15125 bp, 13 predicted proteins | sample 7278111 | NCBI WGS metagenome assembly JAAUXX01 (sample SAMN14350116, study PRJNA611818) | marine sediment metagenome | isolation source: surface marine sediment (1.8m) | place: French Polynesia: Moorea | collected 2018-08
CCACCAGACAGCCAATACCGTCAATATGCCCCGTAACAAAGTGTCCGCCTATTTTACTACCCACCCGTAAAGAAGCTTCTAAATTCACGTATTTAGCAGCGCGATCGCGATCGCCCAAAGTAGTTCTGGCTAAAGTTTCGGAAGAAGCCGTAGCAATAAAACCCCGCTCTAAGATCGTTTCTACCGTCAGACATACTCCATCCACCGCCACGCTATCACCAATCGCCAAATCTGCGGTAATTGCACCGTAATTATTGCTAGCGACGGAAATTTCAAAAGCGTCCTGTCCGTAGCTTTCAATCGAGCCTAAAGATTGCACCAAACCTGTAAACATATATTCTATTTTTGTAACTGAAATAAATCAACTGTTATTTTTCTTTGAATAATACAGGCAACAGCAAAAAACTGAGGCATACTGTGATTAATTAAACCTAACACCTAACAATACTTCGCCGTGTTTTTCAACCTTTGTCTGAGGTTGAAAGATCCGCCAAACCTATTTACATTTAAGGGTAGATACGTTTAGTTTTTGCGATCGCTCTTATATTTATTTATTCCTGCCAATCTTAATTACTTCAGAGGCTGTTAAATCGATGATAGAAATGAAAGTTGCAGGCATTGTCTTAAATGCTGCTAGCCGAAGTCCGATGATTCTACTCAAGGACAGTTCAGAGCGTAGAGCGTTGCCGATTTTTATCGGGCAAGACCAAGCTGACTCAATTATTAAAGCTCTGGAAGGGCATCGCCCATCACGCCCTCTAACTCATGATTTGATCGCCAATATTTTTGACGATTGTGACATCGAACTAGAAAAAATTATAATTCACTCTCTTACCGATGATATTTTTTATGCAGTACTCTGTATAGAATTAAACGGTGTCAAGAAAGAAATTGACTGTCGTCCTAGCGATGCGGTTGCTGTTGCTATCCGCACTGGAAGCCCGATCTGGGTGCTAGAAGAAGTAATTGCCGATGCCTCAATTCCCGTGGATCGCGATGCCGACAATGCGGAACGTGAAGCATTTAGAGAATTTATCTCTAGCTTGAGTCCCGATCGGTTAATTAAAGAAAGCAAATATCGCGAACAGCATTGATTCCGAACGTTAAACGAGCCTGTCTCGCCTTCTTCATTCTCTCTCTCCCGACTATGGGCGGAATGTGGATAGCGGGGCAATCTTATTTATGGGATGTAATTGAGGTGGATTAAGACAGGAAACGCGCTATATGTTATAGAGTTTCATGTGTATCATAGGGCACTCACCTTTAAATATTTACAGCAGTAAAAATTTGCTGAGGCGTGAGTTTTATTTGTGTAAAGGTAGGTGAAACTAACTCTTGTTCTGCGCTAAATATTTTCTCTTCATACAAACCCTCGTCCAATTCTAAAACCGTTATTTGTTGCTCTATCGGATCGGCAATCCAATATTCGGGAACTCCTAAGGCTGCATATTCGGATCGCTTATAGCGATAATCGCGTTTAATCGAGTTGGGGCTAACAACCTCTATTACCAATAAAGGTGAAGTCGATAGAACACCCGATTCATCCAGCGAGTCCATTACCCGTTCTCTCTCGACTACGTACACATCCGCAATGCGAGATTTACGCCAACCCGTTCTAATTCCTCCCTCTCTTATTGCCAACCAGGGAAGTTTGAGGCGATTTATTTCTCGGTCTAGTTCTCGTTCGATAAATTTGGCAATTAAAATATGGCGAAAAGTTGGAGGATTCATGAGTTCTAGCTTGCCATCTACCAGTTCGTATCGCTTATCTGGCTCATCTTGATAATCGAGATACTCTTCAAAGGAATATAGGGTTTGTTGGCTGATGGCAGTCATGGGGTCTAACGGCAACAGTGCCATAAATTAACTTTATCTGTATTGTAAGGCGATCGCTCAATCGATAATAAATTATCTTTGTATATTGAGGGTTACAAGTTTTCTATCACTTTAGAGCTGTCAGGCGATCAAAGATGAGATTTGGTAGTACTATATAAAACTATATAAATTTGGATACAAATTTGTCGGTTACTTGGTAAAAGGCTCAATTGTAGCGTTTATCGCCCAATATCTCAACTCTTCAAAATTATTCAGACAAAATAATGGAAATTCTCGAACGAGTTCTGACCCAAGAACAACAGGCTCTTTTACCGACAGAAGAGGATGTCTGTTTCTACGAAGAACATGGCTGGTATATTTCTCCCCCCATAATACCCGAAGCAGTAATTAAAAGAGCGATCGCGGGAAGTCAGGCTTTTTATCGAGGCGAAAAAGATGCTACGCTTCCTGTAGCTACGGGCTATAGCGACTGGAAACCAGAAGACGGCGATATTGTTCGCAACAACGAATTTGTCTCCCTGCAAAAGCAAGAATTGAGAGAATTAGCCCTTCAGCCAATTATTGGAGCGATCGCAGCACGTTTGGCAAGAACCGATGAGATTCGCATTTTAGACGATCAGCTAGTTTACAAGCCACCATTTAAACCAGGTAGTAAACTTAATAGTACCGTTGGCTGGCATAGCGATCGCGCTTATTGGGGTACCTGTAGCTCGGATAATTTGTTAACCGCCTGGATTCCCTTCCACGACTGTGATGAAGCCAGAGGACCTTTGGTAGTTCTCGATAAAAGCCACCGCTGGTCTGGTTTACAGGATATGAGATATTTCAATAATCCCAATCTCACCGATCTGGAGACTCAATTTGCGCGATCGGGAAAAGAAGTAGTAAGAGTTCCGATGACTCTCAAGCAAGGACAGGTCAGCTTTCATCACTGCTGGACGAGCCACGGTAGCTATCCTAACCGCAGTAACAAACGCCGTCAGGCGTTGGCGGTTCATCTTCAAGATAAAAGCAATCATTATCGACCTTACATCAATCGAGGTAAAGAAATTCACATTTTTGACGAGCAGCTATGCCGTCGTCTCCCCAACGGCGATCCCGACTTTAGCGACCCCCAAGTATTTCCTGTCGTCTGGTCGGCAGCGTAATTCAAGCCGTACAAAATCTACTTATTGGAAACTACAGAGATTTGCTCGAAAGTAGGAAGTAGGAAGTAGGAAGTAGCCCTCTTCGTCCCCTCAAGGGAGATAACGAGAACAAAGAAGTAGGAAGTAACATTCAACCACGAACCATGCAGATTGCTACCTTAGACATCGACCATCCTCTGTGGTCTGAAACCCTTCAGCATATACCTCACGACGTATATCATCTACCAGAATATGTTGCACTAGATGCCCGACGTACCAAAACCATTCCTGAAGCGTTTTTGTTACAGGACGAAGACCGAATATTTTTTGCTCCCTATCTGTTACGTTCCTGTGCGGATATTGACGACAGTACCGATATCTACGATATTATTTCTCCCTACGGTTATCCTGGCATCCTGATCGGTGGGGGTGCTATCGTCGATCCTCAATTTTCCGAATTAGCCTTACAGGAATTTTGGCGAATCCTGCAACAGAAAAATATCTGTTCGGCATTTTTGAGACTGCATCCGATTTTGGGAGAACAATTCAGCCAGATCTTGCGGTCGGATTCTCTGCAAGAAAGCGGTCAGACTGTCTCGATCGACCTAACCTTAGATGAAGCTAAAATTTGGGCAAAGACGCGCAAGGGTCATCAAAGCACCATCAATAAGTGCATCAGACTGGGCTTAACCGCTAGGACGGTCAATTATGCCGAATATATTGATGAATTTATCGCAATTTATGAAGAAACCATGAATCGCGTGGCAGCTAAAGATGACTACTATTTTAGCTGTAGTTATTTTGAAGGGCTTTTGAAATTAGGAGATAAGATTAATTTGGGCATTGTTGAATCTAAAGGAGTAACTGCTTCAGCCTGCTTGTTTTTTGAATCCTGCGGTATCGTTCAGGCACACTTAGGCGGAACCAGAACCGAATTTCTCAAACAGTCTCCGTTCAACTTACTGCTACATCATATGCGGTTGTGGGCAAAAGCTAGAGGCAATAAATACTTGCATATCGGCGGTGGTGTGGGCGGAAAAAAAGACAACCTCTATACCTTTAAATCGGGTTTCTCCAAACAGAGACATCAATTTTTTACTCTCCGTAAGATCGTCGATACCAAACTGTATAACGACTTACTACAAGTTAGAGCCAATTCTATTAATAAATCAGTTGAAGAATTACAAAGCTCTCAGTTTTTTCCCGCCTATCGCTCTAGTTAAGTTAATAGTTAGTTAACACCAGTCTCGATTAGTCTCGATCAATCTCGATTAATATAGTTCCGCATCGGGAAATTGTTTCATCTTTTGAGCGTTGGCTGCCTCGCCACAGCTACGGGGCGTGGGAAAAATCTTACCAGGATTGGCTAATCCTTTAGAATTGAGTGCAGTACGTACATACTGCATAGTCTCCAGATCGGTATCGTTAAACATATAGGGCATATAGCAATTTTTATCCGCACCGATCCCATGTTCCCCTGAAAGACTGCCTCCAGCATCGACACAAAGTTTGAGAATTTCACCGCCGATCTCTTCTACTACCTCGAACGACCCTGGAACGGCATTATCGTAGAGAATTAAAGGATGTAGGTTGCCATCTCCAGCATGAAAGACATTGGCTATTTTATAACCATAGCGATCGCCCAAAGCATTAATCTCAGCCAATACTTCAGCTAACTTGGTTCGGGGAATTACCCCATCCTGCACGAAATAATCGGGACTGATGTGTCCCGCAGCAGCGAAGGCTGCCTTGCGTCCTTTCCAAAGTTTGGCGCGAGTATCGATGTCATTGGCGGTAGTAATACTGGTGGCGTTATTCTGACGACAGATCGCTTCGACTTTTTGTTTATAAGTTTTAACCTCTACTTTTAAACCGTCCAATTCCACTAGTAAAACTGCTTGGGCATTGCGATCGTAACAACCCGTAGCTACAATATCCTCCACCGCGTTGATGCTCAAATTATCCATAATTTCCATCCCCGCAGGAATAATCCCCTCACCGATGATATCCGCTACTGCTGCGCCAGAGTCTTCTACTGTAGGGAAGTTTGCCAACACGACACACACAGATTCGGGACGTTTGAGAATGCGGAGAGTAATTTCGGTGGCAATACCCAGCGTACCTTCAGAACCGACAAATAACCCAGTGAGATCGTAGCCAGGCATTTCGGGAATCATACCGCCAACGTCGATAATCGAACCATCGGTAGTAACTATTTTTAAACCCAAAACGTGATTGGTCGTTACGCCATATTTGAGACAGTGAACCCCCCCAGAGTTTTCTGCAACGTTACCGCCAATAGAACAAATAATCTGACTGGAAGGATCTGGGGCATAATAAAAGCCCGCACCACTAACTGCTTGAGTCACCCAGTTATTAATTACCCCTGGCTGAACCCTAATCCAATGATTATCTAAATCTTGTTCCAGAATTCGGTTCATTCTGGCAGTAACGATTAAAATGCTATCTTCCCCTGGCAATGCCCCACCAGACAAACCCGTCCCCGCGCCTCTAGCTACCCAAGGTAAATCGTTATCGTGGCAAATCTTGACCGTAGCTGCCACCTCTTCCGTAGTGCGAGGCAAAACTACCAAAGCAGGACGTTGACGATAGCTAGCTAAACCATCACATTCGTAGGTCAGCAGTTCTTCTTTACGACGAACTACGCCATCTTTACCAACTATCGCTTCAAATTGTTGAATAATTGGCTGCCATTTATTTTTAGTACTTGAAAAAAATTTACTTAATACCATCGCAATTTTAAACCCGATTTATTTACCCTATTTAATAATCATATCCAACTCCATCACCTTCTAGCTGGATACAGTTTGATTATGTTTTACAGCCAATTTTCACTCGTTAGAGCCCAACGTTCGTGGTCTTGGTATTTTCAATTTTTAGGTTAAGCTATTTAAGATTATTTTTTTGAGTAGATACGTGTCTGTTTGACAAGCCATTAACTAAAGTATTGGGAATCATAGAATCGTCCCAATCTTCATCCTGTTCGCCAATACGAACTACGACCAACTCTAACGAGGGAATAATATAAACTCTCTGTAAAGATTTTCCATCTAAATAAATAGTATCCTGTGCCACAAAGGGTTGGGATGCTTTGCGACTAATTTGAAGTTTTTCTTTAATTTTAGCTTCCAGCCAAATGTGATAGCCATAGCTAGACTCAACAGAAGATGGTTGAATCATTTTATCTAACCAAGTTGAAGCAACAACCTGCTTATTATTGACTTGTCCGCGATCTATAAATATTTGACCGATTCTTCCCCAGTCTCGTGCAGTAGCAAACAAACAACAAAATGTTTTAGGATTACCTTGAGGGCGATCGAACCATATAGCTGCATCATTAGCTTGTAATGGTTGCCATAGACGAGTTGATAAATAGTCAACATATTTTGCTCCTGTGGCTCTTTCTATGACTTCCCCTAAAATCTGAGTATTAGCATTGTTGTAATCAAAAGCTTTACCAGGAGATCTGATAGCTGGAATATTAAGAGCTACAGCATCAGCGTCATTACCAGCATACATTTGAACTAAATCCGACCTCAGACTATCAGTGTTGTCTTCATTTCGTAACCCCGATCGCATATACAATAAATCTTGCAGGGTAATTTTATTTCGTTCATCCTCAGACCATTCTGGTATATATTTAGCAACTGGATCTAATTCTGAATTAATGTATCCCTCTTCGATAGCAATACCAATCAGCAAAGCGACAACAGTTTTAGACATGGACATTGAATTAGAAGTAGAACTGGGTGTAGAGCCTTTCCAGTAACGTTCTAAGACAAGTTTTCCTTGATGTATTATTAATAAAGCCGATGAATTATGTTTTCGGGCATAAGCAGCAATTCTATTTAAGCTATCTTCAGGAAGAGAATTTGAATTAGCAATAGGTAAAGCAGCAGGCTTACCTTTTACCTTGACTAAAGGTTTGTACCAATCTACATCAGTAATGGAATTATCGGGATGAGTAGCCACACGACGTAAATAAGTCCAATAGACCTAGCTTGAAAATAGAGGCTAAAACCCAAGAAATTAGTAAAATTGAAGCTCATTTTCAACCTGACATCAAGGATTAGGAGTAAGAGAAACTTGATAACCCAGTTGAGAAAATCGACGACACATTCGCTTTAAGAGTTGTTGACTGTGGTGTTGGTGAAGATAATTGGCACCTAATTCTTGGTAAGGTTCGCGCTTTGACAAAATATAGTAAGCAGCCTTCAAAATTTTATGGGCGATCGCGATAATCGCTTTCTTGTGACCTCGGCGTTGAACCAAGCGATGATAAACTGCTCTCAGATAAGTACCTTTACACTTGACTGCGGCATGAGCAGCTTGAACCAAACCAGTGCGAAGCCAAGAATTAGCCTGACCAGTACGACCAGAATAACGTTTTCCAGCACTTTCGTGATTGCCTGGACAAAGTTTAGCCCACTTGGCTAAGTGAGCAGCACTTTGAAAACGGCTCATATCTAAACCAATTTCTGCCAGTAACATCTCACCAGTTGCTTGTCCCACACCAGGAATGGTATCCAACAAAATAATTGCTTGTTCCCCAGTTAGAGGTGAATCATCAGACTCACTCAAGTTGTTCTCGATGGTGTCCCCTGAGTTATTCGAGTTAGATTGAGGAGAAAGAGTTTGAGCTAAGATTTGTGTCTGAATCTGGTCATCAAAAATAGCAATTTGCGCTTCGAGAAAATCCAGATGAGTCAAATGGTGAGTTAGTAGAAAGCGATGGTGAGAGCGAACATTGCCGTTCAAAGCCCCTTCTAGTTGTTGGCGTTTAGAACGTAAGCGACCTTTGGCTTTGTCTGCTAGTTTCCTCACATCTTCAACACCAGCCACCAGTGCTTTTAACATCGCACGAGCGGAAACTCCCGTCACATCAGTAACTACTGATGCTAGTTTGATATTACTCCACTCCAACACTTTCTGAAGGCGATTAACTACTGCCGCTTTCTCTTGAACCAGTTTGGTCCGCTGACGAGTTAAATCTCTGAGGTCGCGTTGTGGTAGCGGTGGAATTAAGCTGCCTCTAACTAAGCCATGACGTAGTAAATCAGCAATCCATTCGGCATCTTTAACATCAGTTTTTCGTCCAGGAACATTTTTGATATGTTGAGCGTTGACCACCAAAAGGGTGAAATTAGCTTCGAGGAGATTATAGACTGGTTTCCAATATTCTCCTGTACTTTCCATAGCCACATGCGTAATGCCTTGACCGCTCAACCAATCTGAAAGAGCCAGTAAATCTGATGTCCAAGTACCGAAAGTCTGAGTTTTTCGGACTAGTTTTTGTCCTGGACTAGAAACGATTCCACAAGCTACTATCGTTTTTTTGTGAACATCTAAACCTGCACAGTGAGTATAGGTTATTTCCATCTTGTTTGGCCTCTGTTTGTTCTTCAAGCTGGCTAGATGCCCTGAGAATTTGATAGATTCTAGCTTACGTGCTTCCCACTATAGGTTGGGTTCCACAATTCGTTGTGCCAATGGGCATCTCGATCTCTCTGTCTTTCAGGCTCTTAGCACTTAACTTCCAAAACGATCTCTGTGCCAGCTAAGAATAAGATACATTGGATATGTTTATTTTCATTCTTTCGTTGTGCGCTGCGCGCATGATCTCTGTCTTGAAAATAGACAATTGAGCTAAGGTAAAAACTCAGTTGATGGGAGTCAGTTCAAGTTGATAACCTAATTGGCGAGCTTGAGAATGAAGACGCTGAACAAAATGCTGTTGTCGGGATTGATTGGACAGGTAGTTGACTCCCAAGTCGCGGGTTCGGTTCGCATTTTTTGAACATATGATAGAGAGCAATCAGAATCCGATGAGCGATCGCAATCAAAGCTTTTTTACGACCACAACGACCTGCCAAACGACGGTAAACAAACCTCAGATAAGAATTGCGACATCGAACAGCAGCATTTGCTGCTTGAACCAGAGAAGTTCGCAACCAAGGATTACTACGACCAGTTTGACCAGATAAGCGTTTACCCGCACTTTCGTGATTGCCAGGACAAAGCCTCGCCCATTTAGCAAGATGAGATGCCGAAGGAAAACGACTCATATCAGTACCAATTTCAGCGACTAATAACTCAGCAGTGTTTTGAGCTACACCAGGAATGGTATCAGCCAAAGAAACCGCTTGAGTCCAAGACAATGTCGAAGCACTTTCGGTCGGCTCGTCCGAGTTAGAATCAGATGAGTTCGATTCAGACTCACTTTGATTGCGAGACTCAAAATAATTTTGAGCTTTAATTGATTGTTCGATGTGCTGATTAAATTGGATAATTTGAGCTTCTAGGAATTCCAAATGATTGAGATGTTGTTGAATTAAAAAGCGATGATGATCCCGAACCTTGCCGAGTAATGCTTCTTCAAGTTGAGGTAGCTTATGACCCTTACGACCTTTAGCCAATTGAGCTAAGGAATGAACATCAGTTTGACCATCAACTATTGCTCGAAGCATTCGACGAGCTGAAACTCCAGTAATGTCGGTGACGACTGAAGCTAATTTGATATTTGCCCACTCTAAAACTTTTTGTAATCGGTTAGTTACTCTGGCTCGCTCTCGAACTAAAGTTATTCGTTGACGAGTTAAATCCCTCAAATCTCTCTGAACCAAAGGAGGAATGAAACTGCCTCGTAACAATCCATGTCGAAGTAGATCGGCAATCCATTCAGCATCTTTGACATCAGTTTTACGTCCAGGAACATTTTTGAGGTGTTGGGCATTGACTACCATTAACTCAAAATTAAATTCCAGAATGTTGTAAATGGGTTTCCAGTCTTCTCCTGTACTTTCCATCGCCACCCGAGTTACACCTTGAGTGGTTAACCAATCGCTTAAAGCCAGTAACTCTGTGGTAGTCGTTCCAAAACTACGAATAGTTCGCTGTAATTTTCTGGGTGCAGTTTGAATTAAACTACAAGCTACCACTACTTTTTTCTGAACATCCAATCCCGCACAGTGACTATGAGTAACTTCCATTTCTGATAATTCTCAATTTTGACTAGGGAGACTAATTCGATACCTGTGATGATTTAGATTCTGTCTTTCGTGTTTCCTACTTTAATGATTAGGTTTCACATTGGGTTGTGCCTATCGGTATCGCGATCTATCTCTTGCTCAGGCTCATTGCACTACTGTCTATATCGACCTCTTTTTAGTCTCATCTGAAGGCTACCATATTTTCATAACTGGGTTGTGAGCGGTACGCTCATGGCATCTCTTGCATGAATAGCGGATCGATATTTTTTCCCTTTAACCTTTCCCCTTTTCCCTCTCGGTAATGTAGTTCATTACGATTCGTGCAAGAAGTCTAATTAAGAGCGATCGCCGTTCCTCCTATAACTGCTAAACCTCCAACTACAATACCAATGCTTCTCAAGATTGCTTTTGGAAGAAAACTTGGTACTAACTTACTCATGAATTTGTCGGCAGTCTAGAAAGTAATTAGCAATATGTTAGGTTTATATTACTACACTGAACTCAAATTAAACGATAATTAGCGATCGCTTTAACGTCGCTTCACTCCTGAAGGCAGAAGAATGATGGCAGAGGGCGCAAAGGACTTGTCCGCATGCAGGTTTGTATACTTACTTCTTATAGTCATTCTAAATAGGAAACATATGAAATAATGGAGACTAGCTGAGAGATAAATTAGGTTGGATGACTTACAGTGTAGACTTGCGTAAACGAGTAGTAGACTTCGTTGCTACTGGAGGCTCGCGCATCCGAAGCATCAAGAAGATATGAGGTAAGCCTCTGGTGTGTAAACGATTGGTGTCAAAGAAAGAATTTAACTCCAGCACCACAACTGGGAAGAAAGCGAAAACTAGACTGGAAAGCAGTTGCCCAACATATTCAAGAAAATCCAGATGCTTTGTTGAGAGAGCGTGCGCAACACTTTGGAGTGCACCCCTTGTGCGATTGGGTATGCCCAAAAACAAATGAAGTTGACTCGTAAAAAAAAACCTAAAATATAGAGAACGTAAGCATGGTCAAAGAATTACTTTTCTGAGAAATTTACGTCAAATTGTCATTTTAGAGGGTTCAGACAATTTGGTCTATTGGGATGAATCGGGCTTTGAAGAATATATTTATCGTCCTTATGGCTGGTCAAAACGAGGACAAAAAACGAGGGCGCGATCGCCATGGTAAAAAAGGAACAAGAACTAGTCTAATAGCTGGTAAAAGAGGTAGAGAATTATTAGCACCAGTTCTCTTTAAAGGAAGTACTAACGCTCTGTGGTTTAATCAGTGGCTTGAAGAGCATCTGATTCCCGAATTGAAACCAAACTCCACCTTAATTCTTGATAATGCTCCATTTCACGCCCCAGGATGATGTGTTTCGCATTGCCGAACAAGCGGGTCATAAAGTTTTGTTTTTGCCACCCTATTCACCTGATTTTAATCGTATCGAACAAGACTTTGCAATCCTCAAAAAAAGACGTATTTATTCCGCTCCTGGCACTTCCTTGGATGACATCGTTAAATCGTACGGAAATTATTTAGAATGACTATACGACACTTGCTCATGGGGGAAACCCCCAAGACCGCAGTGTCGCGCTTCTTCCTTTTCCCTTTGGTCTAAGTCCTCTTCTTCTTTAAGGAGGAATAGAGTAAAGGAGGGGTTTAAATCCCCTTCTTGACCAGAGAACATCTGCCTACATGCGGCGAACTATCCTAAAGGATACACTTCGCTATGCGCCTTTGTGCCTTCTGCCCTCTGCCTTCGTTTAAATCTTCAACAACCGAAACTGCCAACTTATTCTAAATCTTCAACTCTCGAAGTACCGTCAGCATCGATCCAAATCAATCTTTCTATCCGACAGGTTTTGGCATATTGCGTGATCGATGAAGGCGAGCGATGTTTTAGTTCGAGTTCGATTCGGGCGGAACCGTCTTGGTTTCTTAAATGACGGGCATATTTGAGGGCTACTGCTGCTGCTGCTGCGCTGGTGGGAACGATTAAGCAGTCACTTGTAGGTGCTTGTTGGGGTAGCTTACTGGTAGATAGCAAGCAAGAATGTAAATCTTCAATCGACATGGAAAAACCGATCCCAGGGGACGATTTACCTTGAGGATCGTATAGTCCCAACAGGCGATCGTACCGTCCTCCTTCTGCGAGAATATAGGACTGACGTTCTTGGAAGCCGACCGCTTTAAAGACAATGCCCGTATAGTAATCAAAAGTTTGTAGCAAACTGAGATCGAGGGTTAGAGGCAGCGATCGCTCGGAACTGCTATTGAGTAGCTCGATTAGAGACTTGAGGTTGTTTACCGTTTCGCGAGCGGGATCGTCCAAATCGAGGGCAGAAATTTGACTGAGGACTGCTTCGGGTTGACCTCGCAGGTCAAATAGCGTCATCGCCCGCTCCTTAAGATCCGACTCCATCTCCAAATTTTCTAAAGTAATGCGATCGAGGTTGGCAATGCAGCTACGTACCTGTTGACGAACCGCTGGAGGAAAGACTGATAAGAGCGATTGTGTTAGTCCTGCTTCTCCTAGCAAAATCGACCAGTCTGGTATACCCAAATCGTACAAACACTCCGCAAGCAACGAGATGATTTCCGCATCTGCCAAAGTGCCTCCCGCAAACAGTAGCTCGACTCCCGCCTGATAAAATTCTAGCTGGCGACCGTGATGACTCTGGGGCGCATTGCGAAAAACATTGGCACGGTAGCAAAGACGTTGAGGTTCTGTGTTGCCTGCCATTCTAGTCACCGCAGCACGAGCGATTGAGGCGGTAAGTTCGGGTCGCAAACCTAAAGCTTGTTCGCCATTGTTACGCAGTTGGATTACTCGATTGGGTTCGATCGCTCCACCTGCCGTCAGGGTGTCCAACCATTCTAAAGTAGAGGTGACAATTCGTTGATAGCCCCAAGACTGAAACTTGTGCTGTAGGCGATCGTTAATCCAGCGTTTTTGCTCTACTTCCAGAGGTAATAAATCTCTAGCTCCCGCAGGTGGTTGATAAATCATTGCTAATAAGATGAGAATTCGCGTTCGATAAGCCAATCCGAGCTAAGAAAGTATACCTTGGCTTCAATATCTGTAGCAATATCTACTGGTGTCATCTTACTTTTTTTTCGACCCAAAAAATCCACTAAAGAACCCGCTGTTACCTGGATTGGTGCTTTTACCAGACTTTTGTCCAGAGCCAGGATTGGTTGTTTTAGACTTGTTGGCAGTTCTAGTTAACTTATCCAAAGCCTTTTTGCTGGCGGTTACGGTGGGATTGTGAGGTGCTGCCTTGCACGCTTTACCGATATGTACCTTAGCCATAGTTAGCTGCCGTTTGTGCAAATAAGCATTACCCATAACCGCATGAGCGACACCGTGATTGGGGTCTATTCTCAAAGCATCTCTTAATTCTTTGATAGCGCGATCGTATTCTCCTTTTGAGATGTATTGCTGGGCGCGTTCGACAAATGCAGCAACTCTCGACTCCGTAGTTGGTTCTTCTGCTTTGGCTGTGGCATTGGTAGATGAGGCGGATGCTGGATTTACTGGAGTGTTAGTCGGCTTGCTTTTTGCTGGAGGAGTGCGCCTGGTAGCAACTCGATCGCTGCGGTCGATCAAGCGATCGCCTTGAAGCATCAAGTAAACTAAATTTAGTTCGCTGTTTGCTGCAATTTCCTCCATAGCTCGCTCTAAAGATTCATATCGATTAGCTGCCAGTTTTTTCAACAGCTTGTGGTAAGCTAGCTCCGCATTATCTTTGGCTTTAAGCAACTCTTTGGCTGCGGAACTATTGACCTTAACTTTGTCGCGGTTTTCTGCCAGACGTTTGCCCATTTGCGTCAAAATTAGCTGATGCTCGGCAAAGGCGTTTTTGCGCGATAGCTGCTCGTAAGCAGGATTGACCAGCTTCGACAGAATTTGCCCTGCTGCCTCCATTTTTGCTCGATCCGAGCGACACTTATCGGGATGGAGTTTTTGCGCGATTTTTAAATATTGCAGGCGAATCTGTTTGGGATCGGCATCCAAAGACACCCCCAAAACTGCATGATGGTCAATGATGCTATGCTTAAAAAGCCCTTGTTTAATCTCGAAAGACATAGGAAATATAATATAAACGATCGGCAAGACATAATTCCAATTTGGAAAATGTCTCTAGAGACACCAGCTGTATTTTTATAGTTCCCTAAAATCTCACCGAACTAACAGGATACTTGCCAAATTCTCAATTATGCTTTGGCAAGATAACAATATCTCGTTCGAGCCTTTTAAGCACAAAATTGGTCGAACTGAGGGCGTTTAGCTTTCATCCTTGACTCAATCGCCCTTACCTACTTAGGAGGTGTAGACTGACTCTGTGCTTGTGGGGTTGTAAATAGACTGTTGTAGGTGTCGTAAACAGCTTGACTCAGAGGAGTCATGATCTGAGTAATCAATCCTTCTACCGTAGCTGTAGAGGGTTGAGGTGCTGGCTGAGTAGCAACGGGTGGTTGGGGTGCTGGCTGAGGCTGGGGGACAGCAGCGGGCGTAGGATTATTATTGGTAGGAGCGGTCGTCGTACTACCAGTTGCCACATTATTAAATACTTGAGGTGTAGGATTGTTGCTCAGATAAATGTGCTGAATTGCCCCACCTTGATAGAGACGTTTGGTAAATTGCCAGTTGGGATCTAGTTCGATTTTCATCGGTGCTTCAGTAATGCCGTTAGTCACGCCGATAATTAAGTCCTGGCGATTGGGATCTTGATGCTCGGCAACTAGCTGTAGCTGCCCGTTATTTTCCACCAAATTCAAAGTGTATTCTACCTTATCATCGACCCCGTTATATCTTAAGGAGTAACCGTTGCTATCGACCGCCTTGCGACAGCTACGTGTATGGTCGAAATTGAGCAATTGTAAATCCACAGTTGTCGGATAGCCGTTCGCTTCCTGCCAACAAGCTGGCTGACCTGGAATCTGCTCGATAATTGCCAATCTGTATCTTCTGTAGTTGTAGGGTACGGCAACCGCTACAAAATTGTTTTGATCTACGGCAAACTCGCCAAATTCGGTAGCATTAATTGAGAGAGGAGCGATCGCGCTCATTCCTATTGCTACGGCACCAACAAGCGGTAAAGATAGTTTCATGGCTTAAATAATAATATTTCCCACTGGTATTGCATACAGAATACAAATA
>JAAUXX010032846.1_pt1 | contig 15030 bp, 14 predicted proteins | sample 7278111 | NCBI WGS metagenome assembly JAAUXX01 (sample SAMN14350116, study PRJNA611818) | marine sediment metagenome | isolation source: surface marine sediment (1.8m) | place: French Polynesia: Moorea | collected 2018-08
ACTTATGAGAGCGATAAGAAATTCTGACCCCACTAGTTTATACCCCACTACTCTAGCTAGAGTAGTGGGGTATAAACTAGTGGGGTCAGAATTTCTTATCGCTCTCATAAGTTTCACTTATCATAACTCTTACCTCAAATTTGCCCGCCTGTCAAGAGAGATTGTTACAAAACTTCATTGCACCCATGCAAACTAACCGCCCACCATCATCTACGTACTAATTACACAAAATTACACACTTTTCACCATTTTTACTTAGTACATACGTACTTAGGTACTTGCGTACTTCACACAAGCGATCGCCATCGTTACAAACTTCTAACCACGCACTTTGCTCTCCCGCCATTCAAGAACCCCCTTGTTGGCGATCGCCTGCCCGAGCCAACCTCCCTTCACCCCTTAAAAACCTCGCATCCAGTTTTCATCCATTCTTATAGCTTGCGCTAATTTACTCTTATTAATTAATACTCGAACTTTTTTCCTAATTTACTGACAGTAACACCCTAAAAATAAGCCAAAACATTGCTAATTCTTAACCACCTAATTTAAGACCTCGCCTAACGAATTCCCGTCCTTTGAGGCTACCGCTCGATTTCGGTCTTTAAGCAATTTCTCAAATTTTTTCCTGAAAATGAAAATCGCTAAGTCCCTAGTACTTTCAATGCTTTCAGCCCCCTGAAATATAATAAAATAATTATATATATAGTGAGAATATTTTGAAAATTTCCTAAAATCTTATTATTAATTACTACTAGATATTATGCCGTTAATATTGTCATACCGACGGCTACAACAACCAAAATCCGAATTAACCAACCCCCTGGAATCAATTGCAGCCAGGTAGCTGTTAGCCCCTAAAGACTATTGGAACCCTAACCCGCGATCGCCTGCCACCTACCTAAGCAGACCAACTTTACCTACATGCGGATGCCCTGCAACAGCCTACAACTTTGCTAGAGATACTTTCCTAGAGTTTTGTTTTATACGGTTAAATGCTCACTTCAAAGATGGCTAAAGGTATTTGAAAACATTCACAGCCAACGGAGGTGATATTTAATGGATTATTTGAAAATAATCAAGCTGGTGCTAGATATAGCACTAGCTATAGTAGATTTCCTTAACTAAGGACTTACCGTGTGGAGAGTGAATAAGCTATCCTCTCCACCCCACCCCAGCCAGCCGTCTGCCCTGAGTTTTATCTTGTATCATCTGTTACAAATTCATCTAGACGCATACAGGATTTTAAACGACCTCTAGTACCTGTAAAATTCAACCACCACACAGCAAGGGTTTCAGCCCACAAGAATTGAGTTTTCTCTAAAACCAAGAACCCCTTAGTAGATAGGGTTACAGCGATTCCCCTTGTCATAGGAGCCATCCAGGATTGTTAATGAGTTATTGGATGGTGAGGTTAGGGGATTGCCTTGACACTTCCTTACTGCCACAAACCAACCCTGTAGACTCTTTCAGGAAATATCCCACTATTTATTGATGTTCATTGGGCTATAGACTATTATTGAGTAAAGACACCAAAAGAGAGGCAAGCACCATGTCAAAAGTACAAATGTTAACAGGCGTTGAGCGAGAGCAAAGAATTAAAGAGTTACTCGTTTACAGCAATATTGAGCTAGAGTCCAAAACCAAAGCTTTCTACCACGAAAATCTTAGAGGGCTAATCACTGGCTATACCAAGATGAAGAAATCTGAACTAATCGATGCCGTTAAAGACATCGTTAGCAGCTATAAAGAATCAATCCAACAAAGAGCAGCAGACTATTTAGATGCCTTCGGAGATTCAGATTTTAGTTACGATTTGGTGGTCAGTTTCTACTCCAGCGACGTTCCACCTAAAGAAGCAGCAGAGATAATCTACCAAAGAATACAAGCCAATAAGCCCACTGACACTACGTTAGCCAAGTCAAAGCCGAAACAGTTGAGACTTGTCTTAGACAAAATTAGAGCAACAGCCGAAAGCAGTAGTGAATGGTGTGATGCGGTTTACGAGAGTTTCCAGGAGTTAATCCTGCCTGTATTAGTTCGAGTTAACAAAGATTATAAGCAAACCAACGAGACTCGAACAGCCGACGATTTCATGAGAGTTGATGGGGATGCCGTTCTTAAGTGGGCTAAAGACACTATCGAGTGGGCTGCAAACCAAGATAACCTAGAGCGTGGTTGGCATAAAGTGAGCTTTGCACTCGCGTTGACAAGCGGTAGACGGCAAGGAGAGATTCACGGTACAACAGCTTACGAGGTAGTTGATTCATCACATATCAAAGCTACTGGCTTACTTAAGAAAAGCTCCGATGACTTTGAGTTGGTATTTCACTGCCTTACCGATGCAAAGCAATGGCTACAAGCACTAAACAAACTGCCTGAAAAGCGGAGAAACCAGCCTAACTCTCGTGTCAACAGTACTATTCGTCCCGCAATATCCGAGAGTCTTGGCAGTAAGATCGAGGAACTTGGCTTTAAGTCTTACAAGAATAGCCGAGACTTTTACATCAACTATCATATAGACCGTTTCTACGATCGCATGACACATGCTACCGAAGCATCCTACGTTAAAAACCTTGTAGGACATAGCACTCAGAAGATCGCTGTCTCATACATCAAAATGTTTACTCGTTGAACAAAGAAAAAATGACCTGGACAAGTCTCTAAACTAGCCAAATCACTTAAGCAAACTAATCAGATAATATCATGATCAACCTAACACCAGAACTAATCAAAGAATCTCGCGGAGTTTTCAACTTTCTAGCCCAACTAGACGGCGATCCAGTAGAGATTGTCCAGACACTAGATAACGTAGCCACCAAGCTTGAACAAAACGTCCGCCTTGCTGCACTACCAATGACAGCAGAAACCGAACTTCCAATAACTCTCTTTGGCAGGAACGTCCTGGACTCATTCCTAGTAAAGGACGGTAAATTTTGGATGATCGTGGCGGAAAGTAGAGAGGATAAATTGCTGACTGAGATACACATCCTACTGCCAGGTTTGAATAAGAAGTCAGCAGAGGCAGCGTTGAGACAATACCAAGGGAGCTATCTCATTTGTGAGTTCGTCAGCTATCGCGACTCGCTGTTCATGAGTCCTGTCACTGTCTGGCGTATTCATCCAAAGATAGGCTTTCATCGAAGGCAGCGGATTAAACGAAAGAAAGGTAGAGGATTCTCTACATAGCTAAAGAAAAAGCCCCTTCTCAGGGGCTTAAGTAAGAAAAAACAAAGTATGAAACTTAACGGTAGGTTAGTTGGTTAAAGCTCGTTCTGGAGGCAGTGCTTGGTTAATTGAGCAACGTTGCTCCTTAATACAAAATTTTCTCTGATTAGAGCAATCGTTGCCCGTTTTAGGGACTCAATGTCGCTACTGGACTCAATGTCCCTGCGGTAGCGTTCAAGCTCTAATTCCTGCTCCATTCTAAGGGATGTAATCGGATAGGGAATACTCATACAACCACCTCACTGTTCCGTTTAGCTTCCTGCTCCAAGGCATAGGAGAGATTGGCGTTTATGGCGACTGATGCACGACCGTTAATCATTAGTACGAAAGGAACTCTATCGAAATTAATGAGATTACCTTCGTAATGGCTAGAAAGCAGCGTGTGCTTTCTGTTTGAGTAATTTGAACCCACTTCAGCGTTACCGTCGATAACGAATCGGTTAATTTCTTTACCTAGCTCCATTGCAGCCTCCATCGCTTTGTTATAAGCTTTAACCTTCTCAGCTAGTTCCAACCGTAACTCTTCTCTACGAGGCTCTAACGCTTGTAATTCGAGGTCGTATTGAAGCTTGCGTAGGTCACTCAACTCACGATGTACTTGCTTGAGGTCGTCATTACACTCAGCTATCCCGTCTTCTAAGGGAGTAATCTTTCTCTGCACCCAACCAGGGAGTCCGAAGGTAACGTTACCTCGCCTCTCAGGTTGGTACTTTTCTTTGATGTCGGCTATTTGTTGCTGTAACTGCTCGCGTTCCTTGAGGATGTCGATGCGTTCTTGGTCTAATGCTTTGATTTCAGCTTTGACTTGTTTTAAATCCATTTTCTTTTCTTGCCGTTCTTGGCGATTAAGTTCTGAATAATAATAGTTTTGGCAAAATAAAAACCCACTGAATGGAGGCAGCGGGCTTGGTTATACATATGAAATTCATGGAAGGATATGATCACGGAAAACGGCAGGTTCCGAAGCTTACCAAATAGTAGTTTCCTGGTTTTAATCCCAGAACACGTCACGCAAAGCTTGCTCTCTAGGGCTGATGTAGTCATCCATCATCCTATTCACGATATAACCTTTGTCTTCGGTGTCGTCTGGAGGGGTCGAACCCATTAGATACGTCTCATCCTCAGCGTTCTTTTCGGGATAGCCGTTGTTATCGTCACCTCTTGTTTCTGGAGGCTCGGGCGCAAAATAACAACCTAGTGCATCTGCCATAAATCCCTGTCTCATCTGTTCGTCTTTCTTAAACATTCTATTCACCTATTTTATTTAGTAGTAGTTAGTTGGCTAATTGTTGTTAGTTGCCGTTAGTTTTAGTTGTCTTGGAGTCCAGCAAAAATGTCGTGGGTGTAGAAGACGCTCTTGAGTGGGTCTTTCTCCATTATTCCTACGTTTAGCCCCGCGATCGCAAGTGCCAAGTTACGGGAATCGATGTTTTCAGGGTCTAGAGCAGCAAACGCATCCAAGTTACCTTTAGCATCTTTGCTAAACTTCAGTACGCCGTGCTTTAGTAAGTCAATACCTCGGTGGTAATCGCTCGGTGTTAACGTCACAAAATTGCTCTCAGACACATCGTATGACCGCTTTACCGACGGGAGCTGGTCTTCGAGACAGATAACATCATCGCTAGTTGGGGTGCTGTAGTAATCGAGTTGGTTCTCGTAGCATTTATTTTTGTAGAACTCGTAATTTTCAGCATCAATCTTTGCCAGAAGGTTTGCAAGCCTATAAAGATCTAGGCGATTGTCCCAGTAACAGGCATACGTAATCTTCCAACTCATGTCCAATCCTTCAAGGTGCTTACGACCGTACTGGGCTTCGATTTCCTCAGTATCAGGTTTCTCAATAATCACGATACTCTCATCACCAGAAGTAAGCCCGTGGGCGTATGCGACTCGGTATTTCATTAACGGGTATTTTTGATATTGTTTGTATTCTCGTTTCATTTGTCTAATTTATAAGGTTTCTTGAGTCTTCAAACACTCGTCAAATAGTAGTTTGACGCTACCTGACCGTTGATTTACATTAGTAAGATAGAATGCTACAGAACTAAGAACGATGCCTAGAAGTATTGAATTAAAAATTGGAGAAAGAATACCGTTAAACAAAGATAAAGGACTGAGTGATTGGGTCTACCAAGGTGAGGCTCCTAAAGGTAAGAGACGCAAGGTATTCGCGAATTGCCCTACTTGCAATGAAGTTGGAGAGTATCAACTCAATGATTTAAGAAACGGAAAGTCAAACAACTGCCGAGAGTGTGCAAACAAAGCTAGCTCAAAGACTCGTACATTCCCACACGAAGATGTAGTTAAAGATTACTACTTGGGCGATATCAAGTTGTTATCTCAGTATGTTAATGCTGTTACTAAAAACTCTCTACAATGCCTAGTTTGCGGTCACAAATGGAAGGCGAGGTATAACGACTACAGAAACCAGGGACATGGTTGCCCATCGTGTGCGAATCACGGGTTTAAGTCAGACCAACCAGCCGTAGTCTACTATCTCAAGCTTGAGTTAAAGAAAGGCGATCCAGTCTACAAGATAGGTATCACCGCTGCCGATCGCCTGGATGCCCGAATGAAGGAAATACATTCTTCAATTACCTTCGTTACAGCGATGTATTTTGATTTAGGTCAGGAAGCTTACGAGTATGAGCAGTACCTCCAAGAGAAATACTCACATCTGAGAGTATCCCTTGACGGTACGGTTGTATCGGGTAAGACTGAGTTTTTTAAGTGCAATCCACTGGATGTAGAGAACTTAAATGACCAACTATCTTTGCCGTTGTTTTAGTCTTCTGAAAACGATATAGAAATCAAGTTGGGGTTCGGAGTGTCAGACAACGGACTAGCTTCTAAAGCGATCGCGAGACTCATAAGTAGGTCATCGTGCTTGCCCGAAATAGCACCAAGCTTGTTACCTTGACGGGCAAACGAGAGAAATTCCTGCACAAGAACTCGGTCATCTGGTAGCTTAATCGCCGATTTCTCCATAGCCCACGTCAGCCTTGAGATGATAACGTCCTTACTCTTCTGGTTCGTGTTAAACATTTCTAGAGGTAAGCTAGAGTCTCCTCTAATCATCTGTTCCGATACAAAATTCCCGCTATTATTAGACTCTAGTAAAACCTTGGCAGGCTTGTACTTCTTACAGATGTCCAGTAGCTGGTAGATTGAATACTCAAGCGTTTGCCCTCTGACTCTCATGTAGTCTATAAGCTCAACCGTCTCTTCAGCGGCATTGTAGGCAAGTACGCTAGCAGCAAAGTAATCGCTCTTATTGCCACTAGAGGCATTGGGGTCTACTCCGATGAATACCTGGCGTTTTCCTGGACTCTTGGTTAACTTACCGCTACATACTGAAGTCACCAAAGCGGGATTAAATACCATTTCTTCACTGCTGGAGAATGAAAGGTTATATTCCTGCTGCACTTTATCAAACGGTAGTCCCGACTTAGAAGCTACCGTTTCTAAATAATTCGGCTTGCTGCCATAAATCGGATGGTCTTTGAAGTGGATTAAGGCTTTACCGTTACCTTGATTATCGACCCAAAATTGACTAGGAATCTTGCCCTCACGTATTAACTCACATTGAGTGAGAACGTCTCTATCTTCGGGATTGTTGCTGTTAATCTTGTCAAAGGCAAAACCTGATTGAAGATTCGGAGTTGAGATGTAGATAATGCGAGCTTTATCACCGAGCATCGACGTTGTAGGATACGCAGATGTTACGATTTGCTCTAAGTCGGGTACGAAGGTAAACTCATCAAAAATTAGACAATGAACGCTATCGTAGCCTCGACTCGCATTAACAGATGCGTTAAGGAAGTGGATTGTACTGCCGTTTATTAGCTCAATCCGAGTCAAAGAGTCACTAACAGTAGTCGTATAGTCTTCAAGCGACTCTAGCATCTGACGAGTTCTCGCTGCTAATGCAGAGGACTCCTTCTGTCCGCGACTAAACACCAAGGCTGTGAAGCCAGGGGTTTTGATCGCCCAATGCAGACATTTAGATATTGCCAGGGTAGACAAACCTGTCTGTCGAGTCTTAATACAGACCGTCTCAGTACAGCGATCGACCAAATCACTAAATTTTATCTGATAATCGTAGGCTTCAAAGCTCCCATAACCGTTTGCTGTACGGATTTGTATAAGCGATACGAATTCCTCCCACCTCTCAGGAATAGGCTTTAACCTTGATGTTTTGGCTTGAGCCATCGAAGCTAACTGACGCTCAATCTTTGCCAGTTGAGTTAGATTAACGCCCACCACGGCTACCTCCCGTTCTTAAGTCATGATCTGCACGGTGGATTAGTGAGCGAAGCATCTGGCTTTTGGAGAAGTGATAGGTCTTCGCTAGTTTCTCTAGTAACCTCATCTCTACCTCGGAGAGAACAAAGGTCATTTTCTTATCTTTCTTATTCATTTATGATTACCTCCGCTGCAACGGATGGGGTTAATACTGGAGTAGCAGGTGTTACAAGGCGTTGAACCATCAGGCAACACGCCGACAAATTCGCTAATGTTGCGATCGTTACAAAAGACTTAAGCATCGTCTCTACCTCCGTTTAAAGCTTTGATTGTCTGCTGGATTTGGGCGATTTTGCTATTGCTGGCAAAGACTCCACCTTGGTCGATGATTGCTTGGATGTCTCGGGCTGCCTGAAGTCTCACTGACGGTTTGTTATTCTCGTCATTCATGATCTCAACCATCGTCTCAACGCTACTTTGCAGGTGAGGAACGGCAAGTTGGAACTTTGCGTATACCACCGCCGTCATTAGGTTATTAACTGCTTCTACGAAGCGTGAATCATTCGTGAGCCAGTTATACAGTGTTTTCCTAGTCACTCCCGCGTCCTTAGCTGCATCGGCAATAGTCTTGCCCTCTGCTAAAGCGTCTAACGCCGTTCGTTTTCGTTCGTCTAATATTTCCATAAATTTTCTGGTTAGTTGCCATATAACTACTGGCAAACTTTCTAATGTTTTACGTCAAATACTAGTTTTGGCTTTCCAGCCAATCACTTGCATGAGAATCCTCATATAGCCCTCATTAGTGGAAAACGATAGATTATACTTAAGCACTAAAAAAGCCCCTAAAAAGGGGCGTATTGTTGAGGTATCGATAGATTACTTCGTGCTACCAGTCGTAATAATCTGCTGCTGTCGGTAGAGTAGTCTTTTGCTTGGTCTTCACTTGTTCCTCGATGAAATCTTTAAACCAATCTAAAACCTTGGATTTGCTGATATCAAAGTCAGCCCACTGTATTTTCCTGTCAGGACGCTGTTTGATGTAAGCTTTGAAATCGGCTTCGCTTTTATCAGACAAAGCTCTTTCTTGTCTAATTGTCTCTACTGCTGCTTTGAAGACTCTTCTCTGGATTTCTCGACGAGCTTCTGTACATACTTTTGGTCTTCCATTCTCATGTACTCGTCGTACACCTTCAGTGCTGCGAACAGGCTTCTCGACACTTTTAGTTTCTTGGCGCACGATATGTTGTTGGCTGGGTTCAACGACGCTTTCGGGCGTGATATGCGACGCTGGAGATTGTTCTGCTGCATTTGGCATAGTTGTTTGGGGCTGTTCGGTGTAGTCATTGTTTTGTTTTGTGTCGTGGTTAATAGTAGTTGTTTCGGGTTGGTTAGCTTCAATTTTAGCTTGCTCGTCCTCTGTGGAGCCGTTCCACCAGACATCATCAACGAAAGTCGATTCATTGGTTTGTTCCACAGAAGCTTCAAAGTACGCTAACTCTTCTCTGGCTTGTTGTTCCTTCTCTATTTGAGCTTTTTCCTTCGCTAACCTGTCTAATTCTCGCTGGTCTAATTCACTATAGATTAGCTCTCTACAAGCTTTTACTGGGTCATGAATGAAGTAAGAGTCGCCGTCTTTATTCACTTTAAAGCCGTACGGAGCTATTAGGTTTTCGATAATCAGCTTAGACTTAGATGTCCTTTTGGAGTTGAATCCAAGAGCTTTGCGATCGGCTGCCTTTAACGCTAGCTGTTTATCACGCCAAAGAATGATATCTTCCGTTGTGAGTTCTAGACCGTCTTGAAGAAGTTGGTCGGCTCCGATAGATTTAAAAAGCTCCATACCCTGCCAATCCTTATCAGCTAAATCCAAAAAGTGAAGCCTATCCCTTTTGCTGTTAGGGTTAAGAGAGTTCTCTAGGTACGATTTTAGCTGGTTTGCGTTCTCATCTAAAAGCAGATACGATTTTTTGGTTTTTGGCACTTCTCTGGGTTCGTTGTAGTACTCTAGAAAATGCACTATTTCCGCATCCTCACCCAGCCCGAGCTTATTATAAAGATTGTACCTTTCCTTTTGGAGCTGTTCTTGTCGAGTTAAGGATATCTCTTTAGTCTCTTTTTGCTCGATTAACTCGTAATCTATGTAATCAATTAGCTCAGTATCCACCATAGCTTGAACCGCTTCTTTGATAGATTCATCCGAGTCTAGTAAATCTTCAGCAGTAGCTAGAAACTCATCCTTCTCTAGTCCTTCGGAATCCACTAACGTGTAGCCGTCCGCCTTTAACTTTTGTTGGAAGTACTCAACATAGTTAGAGTACTGATAATTAATCATCTCGATTCCAACTGAGGCAGCCTTTACGCTGGGGTTATCCTGATATTCACCGAGGTCTAGCAGCAGCTCTTCTACACAAACGCCTCGGCTTTTTGCCTGCTCTAATGATTTTTTTGCAGCAGAATGTAGGCTATACGCGATGTTTTTACTAGTTTTACCTTTACGATTGTTCTTACCGTTCATTCCTTTGGCTCGGACATTCAACCATATGTGGCGGTCAACGGGAGTTCGGTAACGCTCGATGAATTGAGCCAGACCGTCAGGGGATAAGTTACCTTGTCCGATTACAAAGACGACATCAAAGAGCCTTTCACAACCTTCCTTATCCTTGATAGATACCCCCGTACCGATGACATTGCTCGCGATTACATAGTCGTATCTCGCCTCAAGTGTTTCGGTAATGTTACGAGTAGCTTTATCCGCTTCATCATCTTTACATCTGATTGTTTCAGAATCTAACCTAAGTCCTTTTAAGTTAGGGAATAGTATCTCAAACATTCTAAACAGATTTCGGGTTCCAAAACGAGAGTTCGCTGCTTTACCGCACGTCTGGATAAATGCTTTCTCACCACGTCTCACGGCATCAGCAGCAGCTAGAACGACCTCAGTGGCGTTGTTTTGTCTATAAAAGATTGCTTTAGCCTTATCCATTTGGGGCTTGTTATCGATTATCTGCATCTTATCTTCAATGCCGTCAATAACTTTTTGGTCTTTATCGTCTCTTAACTCTAGTCTGCAAATATCTCTGAAAAAATCTACTGCTCGACTGGATAAATCAGCATCAGCAATAATTAACTTACCACCTGTCTGACGGATAACCTGGCAAAGTCTCTTTAGATTCGCAATGACTGTCGCTCTGTCTTTGGCAATACTGCTGTGAAATAGGGCGTTTAAAAACTGCTCGACCTCATCAATAAATACGATGGCTCCGCGCCAAATCTCAGGATTGAATTGAGCTTTACCTCTTTGATGGAGGGAATACAACGTGAGTGCAAGATTTTCTCTGCTGCCATCCGCTCCACTACCGATGTAGCGGATTTTAACGCTCTTTGAAGAAAGATTTTTGCTCAAGTCCTCAAGTAACGAAATCGTGTGCGCGATTACAAGTGCAGGATGTTCATCATTAACATGTTTAGCAAAAAGTTTTCTTGTTGCAGAGGTTTTCCCTGTGTCTTTGGGTGATTTTAAGCAAGTAAGGAACGCAGTATCATCAATTACATCTAAACTGTAACCGACATAACGTGTGTTGATTTCTTGGTAGCCTGGGTATAGGCTTAAATCGTTACGGAAATTAAATAGGTAATCTTGCCAAGGTAGGGCATTGTCCAGTACCTCGGAAGCTGCACTGGCTCCTTCATTAACAATCAAATCATCTATGCCTTTGCTATCCCCTCTCCAAGACGCTGCTTTAACGTTACAGCCTTTGAACGACAGTTGCTCGGCTGCGGTGATAGTGGCGGTCATAACATTTTTAGCCTTGCCAAGTTTAGAATCGTTATCAAAGACGATAGTGATATTACGAACTATCTCTTGCTTTTGACGACTCATTTTGTACTTGATGCCCCTATCAAACAATTCAGTTAGTGCATGAACTTTGTTTTTAAAGCCTTTCTTCAATACTTTTCGAGTTACACCACCATAAATCCCTGTAACAGCTATAGTAGCGTAACCGAGTGAAAGCATAGCACAAGCTTTTTTCGCTCCCTCAGTGATGTAGAGGTCAATGCGGGCATCATTGAATGTCCAATCCCAAAATCCAGCCCAAGTATCGTCGTCAGATAGCTTCTGAACTTCCGCAGGTAGCTTAGATGATACCCTGTTCCTATCGGCGATTTTACGTGCGATTTTGGCGGTTACAGCAGGCAACAGGATTGAATTTTTAACACCCACGGGTGTTAAGTACTTAACTTCAGAGTCCTTTTGAGTCTTGTTGTCCCAAATTCTAACGGGCGTGTTGGGTTTTTGTTGAGCAAACTCAGGATTCAGTGAGCAGTGACATCTCCAACCCCCGCCAGCTTTTTGAATGTCAGTGACGGTAGTGTTAGTCTTTGAGCTACCCGAAAAACCTTTAGAAGATGTGTTGCGATAGTGGAACTCTTGCAGCTCATCCGCATTTATGGAAACTAAGTTCGCTTTGGTTAAACCTAAGTCAATGCCCGAGCCTTTCACCCACTCTTCTAAGTGTTCAGGTAAAATGTTGTGGAAACTATTATTAGATGTGTTGCAATTTTGATTGTGATTTGATATAGTCATAATTGTGATAGATGGCGTTCCTTGCGCCGTAAAGTTAATTGAGTGTTCCTGCACTCGGTTTACAATTCGAGAACTTGAGAACCGCCTTGGTCGCTAAACTTGGGGCGGTTTTCTGCTGTTAGCGTAATACTACAGTTATAGCCCGAGTTTTCACCGAGGTCAACAAATAGTAGGAACCGTCGCTTGAGCATTTAGACACGGTGTATTACAAAAAGGTTCAAAGCATAATAAAGGTTAATAAGTGGAACTTAGGCCAATTGGTTTGTTTAATCTAACCTTTTGCTCTTACTGGTTGGAAGCCCTTTGCCTTCTTGCTTAAAGCCCAGGCATTTGATGATGAATAAGGTAGCGCGTACTTGTCAATAAAAATCGATGAAATTTACGTAAAGATGTAACTACAGAGATAAGTAAATCTGTAAAAGATGACATCGTTAGCTTAACTGTGAAAGTTCCTCGTAGCCTTCGCCAGAAGTGGGTTGTAGAGGCGCGATCGAGAGGGACTACTCTTAGTGCTGTAATAGTTGAGTATCTAAAGACAGAGTTGGGGGAGTAGAACATCACCAGAGTCGATACCGAATAAATCATCATTGAGACGGTGACGTATTGAGGTTTTTTATATAAACTGGTCAACTAGTCATTATTAGAGTGGGTATCACAAATGACAGAAAACGAACCAGACCCTAAAAAACAACATGAACTAGACATTGAAAAGAACCCCGTAGCAGACTTTTACAAGATTGAAATTGGGAAAGTTTTTGATACTATACAAAGACTACAAACGATGTCTGTAACTGTAGCTACCTTTCTAGGGACCGCTAATCTAGCTCTTTACGGAATATTAATCGATGCTGAGACTCATAACGAAGGTCCTTGGATTTTTTATTGGTTACCTCCATTGTTACTTGTGTTTGGATTTTTTATTCTACGTGATATTTACAAAGCTATCATTCGTTATTACAAACGAGCTATAAAACTTCAAGGATTGTGCCTAATCGAAAACAAATATACTAGTTTTCTAGTACTACCTTATTCAGATACGTTATTTAAAAAAGAGAAGTGTGAGGGATTAGATAAATACGAAGGTTTTCATAAACAGCCAGTCTTTTGGGTTTTTCTAGTAGTTTTTCTCGTTGAAGTGGGTGTGGCAGCGAAAGTAACTTTATCTACTTTTACAAACATCTTTGAATCCTTCTGCCAGGCATTTCAGTGAACTATAGTCAAGACATATTAAATCTTCTGATAACTACTAAATGACATAATCTTCCAACGTGTCATAAGTCTTATTTATAATCTATACATATCAATAGTTACAGCGGTTTTTTTATTACCTAGAATCAAAATTATCGGTAGTAGAAACTCTTCACGGCATAAAAATTCTAACTTTAGTTTCAAATGAAACTTTTTTTAGAGTGACGTTATAAAGTTAAGCGATTAAATTATTCAGTATTGTTAGTCACCAAAGTCAGATCATGGGCGATGGAAATAGGGATAAAGCAAACAAAGCTGCGATAAGTGCCAAATGACTTTAAAATACTGCTCTAAATACTTTTCAGTCATCTAGCAATAAACCTAAAATTTTCAACTTTTGCAGGGATTAGTCAAAGGTTGCAAAAATCAACATCTCTGGAAATCGTGAAAATACCGATTTTAAAACTATACAGGGCAAGTGTTTCGAGTTGTATTGACCCTCATAGCAGCTTTGCTAGATCTGTCCCTACTGAGACAGTTTTTCTTAAAACATTCTTTACAATAAAAGCCCCTCAATATACAATTGAGGGGCTTCAATAAATATTAGTTATCCGACTTTAGGCCTCTGCGAAAGGTTCATAAAGTCAGTTAAAAGGTTTGTTTTAAGGAGACTAGTCTTTTTTAAACAAACTAATAATTCTTTTCAACAAGCTTCCAGGGAAAATCTGTCCCCACTGTTCGACTCTTTGTTTCAGAGTACCGATAATTAAATCAATTACTCTAACAAAGTCAAAAATAAGTGGTTGTAAGTTGCTATTTTCATTCTTTTGCTGACAAATCATTTCAGCTCGCGCTCTATCGCAATCATAAAGCCAGCTATTTGCTTCATTTCCTAGCGTTGCCGCAGCAATGGGTAAGCCAAGCTTATCCATAATCCAAGTCCTCCTACATTTAGGATTCTCAATTAGGTATGTCAGCAAATAAGAGGTTGAGTTTAGAGGTAATCTCTCCTCCAACACATTGCCATCCTGCATCGCTAAGTCGATAGTAACGTCTTCTGCCTCCACAGTTGGAAGTTTCATCGCCCCATCTTCCGATAATGAGCTTTTTGTCGCTAAGGCTTTTGATGATGGGATATATTGTTCCATCTGAGAATTTTTTGCCTGTTTCAGCGAGAATGACTCTTTGAATTTCTTTGGAGTAGAGTTCTCTACATCCAATTGCGAAAAGGACTGTGTCTTCTCGCTGGGTTGTTTTCTTAACATTTTTATCTTTGTGAAATTTCAAACAAGAATTTTCTGAGCCATTAGAATTTTCTTGCTGAAATAGTTTGCGCAATCCCCCTACAAGGCTTTTAGTTGGCTCGCCTCTTGGGTTAAATACTGTGTTGGTAAAAGACATAATGAATGTGCAGTTAAATTTATACGTGCCTATTGTGTGTGTTATTTAGGTTTTTTCTTACGCATTCAAATTGAATGAAATAAATGCGTGATAACCTTATTATAACTCAAATTTCTAAGGTCACTATCATTTTTATAACAACCTTGAAAATCTAAGTATTTAGTACAAATACAATTGTATTGTCTATTTGGAGTATGGCAACGATTTTTAAATTTTTTTGACCATTCCGAATGGCATCTTCTCATAACAGCTTTGCTAGTTTTTTCTGTACGACAAAAGTGTCAAGGCAATCCCCTAACCTCACCATCCAATAACTCATTAACAATCCTGGATGGCTCCTATGACAAGGGGAATCGCTGTAACCCTATCTACTAAGGGGTTCTTGG
>JAAUXX010019618.1_pt1 | contig 14991 bp, 14 predicted proteins | sample 7278111 | NCBI WGS metagenome assembly JAAUXX01 (sample SAMN14350116, study PRJNA611818) | marine sediment metagenome | isolation source: surface marine sediment (1.8m) | place: French Polynesia: Moorea | collected 2018-08
CCACACCTCGGCGCACACGCGCGTCAGCGCGGCGGTGAGGGTGGTCTTGCCGTGGTCAACGTGACCAATGGTGCCGACATTGACGTGGGGTTTGTTTCTTTCAAATTTTTCCTTTGCCATTGGGACGGTCTCCTCAATTGGAACTATTCTGGTTTACTCACTAACGTTAATGGAGCTCATAACCGGACTTGAACCGGTGACCTCTTCCTTACCAAGGAAGTGCTCTACCGACTGAGCTATATGAGCTTACCGTTAACACTGGAGCGGGCAGCGGGAATCGAACCCGCATCATCAGCTTGGAAGGCTGAGGTTCTACCATTGAACTATGCCCGCTTTAACCCGGTGGGTATCAATTTTTCCGCTCAGCCTTTTCTATCTAGCTAGGCTTGTTAAACTATATATTTCAATCGCTATTTTGGCGCATGGAGGTGGATTGTTCGCTGCTCACTATCCTATATCTATATCCATATCTATACGGGTCGCCTGGCGGACTATACAGGTAGCCTAGTGTTCTCCCTGCGGCAGTCGAACCACAATGGTTCTCATCCACCCCCATATATCCGACGTTACCCACCATCTGCGCGAGTCGACTTACCATGGCGCAGCATAGGTTGGTGCAGGGGGGTGGATTCGAACCACCGAAGCTTGCGCGTCAGATTTACAGTCTGATCCCTTTGGCCACTCGGGAACCCCTGCTTACACCCTAAATGCTCTCAACCACGCCCGGGAACCTCCACAATCTGCTTCTGCATACAGAAAACCTGACTTCCCGCGAAACAGACCGTAAAAAACCGGTTTTGGTCGACTTTCAGCAAAATCTGGAGCTGGTGAGAGGAGTCGAACCCCCGACCGGCTGATTACAAGTCAGCTGCTCTACCAACTGAGCTACACCAGCTCAAACTACCGCAATTGCGGTGTGTCGCGAAAGTGGAGGCGGGATTCTAGTGAAAGTTTTACTGTGAAGCAACATCTAAACAGTAATTTTGTCTGCGCTCCAGCATATTTATGTCCTCCATGGCACGCCGCCAGCTCAAATCACTCATTTTCAATCCCTCTCCGGGATGAAGCATGACCCAAAGCTCCCTGTACGAGCGTTCAATCTCCTCCACTTTGGGGGTCAAACCGATGGCCCTCATCTCACTTACTCGGGCTTCAGAAAGGGATTTTTTGCTAAACATACCCAGCGAAATACCATTGGCGAGTTCGCCTCGGGGAATGACATAACTGTCAATTTTCCTGGCTTGCAATTCCCTAAGCTTGCGAAGCGCCTCTCGCCGGCTGGGTGCCGGTTCCAGGTACACCCAGTACCCGGCGCCGGCAGAAAGCTCGATCTCTTTGACCGAGCTGCTCACTTCTATCGCCGCCAGCCTTTGCACAAAATCACCCGCATCATTATTTGATTCAAATGGTCCAACAAGCTCGCACAGAAGTCGGTCCTCCGCTTCCTTGGTGGTTGCGCGCATGGCTCCGGCCCCACTGGCAGCAATCGCGGAACCGGCGGTATTTTGCCGTTCTATGTTCGCGGCACCCAGTTGCCTTGCGCCCCGCTCCCCAAGCTCCGACAGCAGCACCAATTCCGGATAGCGGCCATAGGGATCACGCAGCTTTTTTGTCACGGCTGCCTCTCTATCGTTTCCTGAAGTGACCACCATGCCCCACGCAAAGACAAGCAAATTGCAGAGTGCCAGGGAAAAGAAGATCCAACGCATATATCAGATTCTAGTAGGCCATGCGGAACATAAGATAATGTAGTTCATCTGTCGGAAATTGATATCAGGAGAGGCAAATAAGACCTTCCAATATTAGATGTTCGCGCACTTCCGCCTCGATAGCCAACGCAGCGCCCAGTAGTCGCGCATCGCCGCCTGCCAGCAGAACCTTGGGCCTAGCCTCGTATTTGGTGATAACTTCCGCCAGAAACCCCTTCAACAAGGCACTCAAACCATTGGCGACGCATGGCAGGGTATCGCACCCCGGCTGCCAGGCCCGGGGAAGAGTCAGGGCGTTTACATTCACCGCGTTGGTTTTTTCCAATAATGCGTGCCGCATCATACCAAAACCTGGAACAATAAGCCCGCCCAGATGCGTACCGTTGGCGGCGAGATAATCTACTGTTATGGCACTACCGGCGTCGACCACAACACAAGACCTCTCAAGTGTTTTCCAAGCGCCCAGCATGGCCAACCATCTATCAACACCCAGATTATCGACGTTATCGTAAGCTACGGTGACGCCAGCAAACTGTTTTACCACTTTTGCGAATTTTGGCGTCACACCCACATGCTTAACTACCCATCTCGTAAGCTCTTGATTCCGTTCATCAGCAACAACCGAGGAAATGAGTACTTTTTCAATTCTATGATGTGACCGGCAGACGGCGGCCAACGAGTGCAGATCGCGATACCGAACAATGCCGGACTCCGAAAATGCGCCTTCTTCTTCCAGCGCCCACTTACAGCGGGTGTTGCCAAGATCAAAAAGAAGATTCATGCGCCAACCCTCAAACTGAGTTCGCCTCCGATGAATTCCTCTATGCGGCCGTCGACCTCAAGCTCAATTGCCCCGGTTGCCGTCACCCCGCGCATGATGCCTTGGGTCGAGCCCGACGGAGAGGACAGCAGGACTCGCTCGTTTTTATGCGCATTACGTGCCTGCCAGCGCGGCCGATAAGCGGCAAACCCGTGGTTCTCGTAGCATGCCAACAAGCGCGATAGCCTTTGCAGCAGGCACACGACCACAGTGTTTCTGTGCGGTGTCTCTTCCATGAGCGCAGCGAGATCCGTCCACGACTGATCGATCTCACGGGCGGCAAGCGCCGGCATGGAGACATTGACGCCCACGCCAACAACCGCATGGCACAGACCAGCGGCGTCGCCGGTGATTTCGACCAAAACACCGCCGAGCTTTGCGTCATTGACAAGGATATCGTTTGGCCATTTAAGTTCCACGCCCCGACAACCCAGCTCTTCCAGGCTTTCCGCAACGACAACGCCAACCGCCAGACTCAGGCCCGCCATTGCGCTGACGCCATTATCGAACTGCCATGACACCGAGAGATATACATTGCTGGCAAACGGACTTTGCCAACTGCGCCCCCTGCGACCTCGACCAGCCTCTTGCATCTCGGCAAGGCAAATCCGCTGCGTGCGCCTGTGGTCGTTCGCACTTATTTTTTCAAGCAGGTATTTGTTGGTGGATTCAACTGTGGGCAAAACCTCCAGCGCATCGAATTGTTGGTCGATGTTGCAAAGACATCTTATTGCAGTGGCATCCAACAGACTCATACCGCCGTCGATGCGATACCCCCTGCCCCGCTGACGCCTGACGTCGAGCCCCAGCGCGGCAAAATTTTCCAGGGATTTCCAGACCGCGGCGCGACTCACTCCCAGCATCCGCCCCAGAACTTCGCCCGAATGATATTCACCATCGGCCATGAGCTTTAAGAGCTGGAGCGACTTATCGCTGATCATGCTGATTATTCGAGATAACGGCGTTGATAACGGGAGCCAAAAGACGTCAAAATTTCGTAACTGATGGTATCGGCCGCCTTCGCCAGATCGTCGATGGAAACGTTGTCGCCCAAAAGTTCAATCGCGGTGCCCGGCGACGGCTCCCCGCTCATGGCCGCCGCGGTGATATCAAACATCGTAGAGTCCATGGATATGCGGCCAACGATGGGGACCCGATGGCCAAACAGGAAACCCCAGCCAATGTTACTCAAACTTCGCATAATGCCGTCCGCATAGCCGCCCGAAGCTACGGCAATCAGGCGTTCATCGGCAAAAACTCGCGTGGCGCCGTATCCAAGGGTCTCACCGGCCGGCAATTTTCTCACCTGAATAATCGGCAAGCTCAAGCCGACGACAGGCTGCATGGGGTTTTTTTCCAGGCCCGGATTGCCTCCATATAAAGCAATACCCGGACGCACGATGTCGCAGTGCGCGCCCGCGCCGAGGAAAACGCCGGCGGAATTTGCCAGCGTCGTTTTCACCTTGATCCCCCTATCGACAAATAGATTTTTCACGGCTTCAAAGCGAGTGACTTGCTTGGCGTTTAGCGGATGATTCTTATCGTCCGCGCACGCGAGGTGGCTCATGAGGTAGGCGATATTGGCATCTGCCAGCACCCTTTCATCTGTCAGCAGGGCCGCGATATCGGCCTGCTCAAGCCCCAGCCTGCCCATGCCGGTGTTGATTTTTAACACACATGGCGCATCGGCTTGCCCCTTCGCCACCGCAGACCAGCGCCGAAACATCTCGAGGGAGACTATAACGGGAATAATGCGGCGGCGGATAAACTCTTGCTCGGCGCCAACATTGCAACCGCATAACACGAATATTTGCGCATCTAATCCCACCAGCGAACGCAGTTGCAAAGCTTCTGTCAAATTCGCCACAAAAAAATAGCGGCAACCCGCCTGGTATATCTTCGGTGCGATGCGGTCGACACCAAGGCCGTAGGCGTTGGCTTTGACCACCGCGCCACAGGCTGTTTTTTGCTCCAGCTGCGCATTGATGTAGCGCCAGTTGTCGACGATCGCACGCAGGTCTACAGACAATTCTCCTGTGGGATAAGCCATGACAAATTCACTCAACGCGCCGTCAGCATCTTGGGAGCCTCTGCACTAAGCGAGCTGTTGCAAAATTTCATCGGCGATGTCGGCATTGGTATGCACGGCTTGCACATCGTCCAAATCTTCCAGCATATCGACCAGCGCGATGGTTTTCTCCGCATCTTCAACGTTTGTAATCGGCACCATGGTGGAAGCGACCATTGTCACTTCAGCACTCGCCGGCTCCAGTCCACCATTGATCAGCGCATCTTTAACGCGCAAATAGTCCTCGAATGCAGTAACAACTTCGATAGCGCCATCTTGCTTCGCATCGACATCTTCGGCGCCGCTTTCCAAGGCGATTTCAATTACTTGCTCCTCATCGATTCCCGGCGCGAAATAAATTTGCCCCTTTTTCTCGAATAGGTAGGCCACCGAACCATCAGTTCCCAGATTACCGCCGCGCTTGGAAAATGCGTGTCTCACCTCGGAGACAGTGCGATTGCGGTTATCGGTCAAACACTCTATCAGCACGGCGACACCGCCGATGCCGTAGCCCTCATAGGTAATCTCGTCGTAGCTTTCACCCTCTGCGCCTCCAGCTCCGCGCGCCACCGCTTTATCAATGGTGTCGCGCTTCATGTTAGCGCCCAGGGCCTTGTCGATCACCGCGCGCAGTTTTGGATTGTCCTCCGGGTTGGGGCCACTCTTGGCTGCCACCGTGAGCTCACGAATTATTTTAGTGAAGACTTTTGCCCGCTTGGCGTCCTGCGCTGCCTTGCGATGTTTAGTGTTTGCCCATTTACTGTGGCCAGCCATAGTAAACCACCTTCAGTCGTCGCTTGTATCGTGAGTGTTTTCAGTTTCAGTGCTGTGTGCGGCTGCGCGCAGTCGAATATGCAGTTCGTCAAGCTGCTGTTGTTCAACACCGCCCGGTGCATCGGTCATCACACACGCCGCGGTCTGCGTTTTTGGAAACGCGATAACATCGCGAATCGAATCCGAATCCGTCATCAGCATAATAAGCCGATCAAGACCAAAAGCCAGACCGCCATGGGGGGGAGCGCCATGTTTAAGCGCCGTGAGAAGAAAGCCGAATTTCTCGCGCTGTTCCTCTTTTCCAATCCCCAGAACCTTGAACACGGCCTGCTGCATCCCCTGCTGATTGATGCGGATCGAACCACCGCCCAGTTCAGTGCCATTGATTACCATGTCGTAAGCGCGCGACAACGCTGACCGGGGATTTGCCTGCAGTTCCTCTGGACTGCACGAGGGGGCCGTGAAAGGATGGTGCAGCGGCGTCAATTCGCCGCCGGATTCCTCAAACATCGGAAATTCCACCACCCACAGCGGCGCCCACTCACGAGTGTAAAGCCCCAGATCTTCCGCGAGCTTACAGCGCAAGGCCCCCAAAGCCTCGGACACTACCTTGGATGAGTCAGCGCCGAAGAAAATGAGGTCGCCGTTTTCCGCGCCCACCCTCGTCAAAATTGCCCGCACAACTTCGGGTGTCAGGTATTTGACGACAGGTGACTGCAGGCCGTTCTCGAGATCCGACTGATCGTTGACCTTGATATAAGCCAGACCCTTGGCGCCATAGATACTGACAAACTTCGCGTAGGCGTCGATTTTCTTGCGCGGGATTTCACCGCCCCGGGGCACTCTCAGCGCCGCAACACGTCCCTTGGGATCCTTTGCCGGCCCGGAAAACACTTTGAAATCGACGTTCTGCATAAGATCCTTTATTTCCACGAGTTCGAGTGGGATCCTCAAATCCGGCCTGTCCGAGCCATATTTTTCCATCGCACGAGCGTAGGACATGCGCGGAAATTCGCCCAGGTCGATGCCTTTTAAATCATTGAAAATTGTGCGAATCATATCCTCCGTGACCGCCATGATTTCTTCTTCATCCATGAATGAAGTCTCGATATCTATCTGAGTAAACTCGGGCTGACGGTCAGCCCGCAGATCCTCGTCGCGGAAGCATTTGGCAATCTGATAGTAGCGGTCAAAACCGGATATCATTAACAACTGTTTGAACAGTTGCGGCGACTGTGGCAAGGCGAAGAACTTGCCCTGATGGGTGCGTGAAGGCACGAGATAGTCGCGGGCGCCCTCCGGCGTCGCCCGCGTAAGTATTGGAGTCTCGATATCGAGAAAACCGTGCTGATCGAGATAGTGACGCACCGCTGAGGTCACTTTTGACCTGAAGCGCACATTGTATTGCATTTGCTCGCGACGCAAATCCAAATAGCGATACGTCAGGCGAACTTCTTCGCCCACATGGGTGTGCGAATCGAGCTGAAAAGGCGGCGTTTCGGCGGTGTTGAGAATTTCCAGCTGCGTGCCGTAGACCTCGACTTCGCCGGTGGCCATATTGGGGTTAACGGTCGCCTCGGACCGCGCCCGAACTTTTCCCCTCACATGGAGCACATACTCTGGCCGCACCTTGTCTGCAAGTTCAAAATTCTCTTTGCCGTCGGGGTCAAAAACGACCTGAACAATGCCGTCGCGATCACGCAGATCGATGAAAATTACGCCGCCGTGATCACGGCGGCGATCCACCCAGCCGCACAAACTCACTTCTTGGCCTATGTTTGACGCGTTCAATGCACCACAATAAACGCTGCGCATGTCGTTATTCCTTCGTTCTAGTTATGAAGATGATGTTTTTTTACTCGCCGGACCACTGCCGCCGTCCGCACTCTTGCTCATATTGCCGCCGCCGGCGCCTGCGGACTTTGCAGCTTGCCCACTGCCCTTGCTCTCCGGCGGTTTGTCGGCCGCGGCGAGATTTTTCTTATTGCCGGATTTAAAATCGGTTTCATACCAGCCACCGCCCTTGAGCCTGAATGCTGCCGCCGATACCTTTTTCTTGAGCTTTTCCTCTGCGCAACGCGGGCATTTTGTGAGCGCGTCCTCGTTTATCTTTTGCAAGGCCTCGATATGGTGGCCACAGGATTCACATACATACTCGTAAATTGGCATAGAGTGCGTCGAGCTCCTCAAGATCTTGTCAAAACGGGTCGATTCGGGCTAAGGCCGAAAAAGGCCGGGCATTATACCCCACCGAGCAAGCTTCATGAAGGCGCATTTTGGACGATCTTTGATCATGCTGAAAGCGCAAGCATGCATCGCGGCGAACACCAAAACCCCTGTAAAAACCGGAGAAAAAGCATTCTATTTGAGCAAAAATGAAAAAAAGTCTGTTTTTATAGTGTTTTTTGTTGCCTGTAAGCCCTTAATACACTATATATAGGCACGTTGACTGCGTACGTGAAGCGACAATGAACAAGTAAGGGGAATTACCAGGCCGGGGCACGGAGCACCGGAGTCGCGTAAAGTTTTTACCAACCACAATAAGACAGAGGCATACCCATGGCTGCACGTAAAACCACCGCCAGAAAAACCGCTCCCGCAAGAGCGGCAAAAAAGGCTCCCGCTCGCAAAACCATTGCTAAGGCGGCTCCGGCAAAAAAAGTCAAGGCTGTTAAAGAGCGATTTTCGAAAACCCAGATGCTCACTCAGATCGCGGAGAACACTGAACTCACCCGCAAGCAGGTGCAGTCGGTTTTGGACGAGCTTACTGATATTATCGAAGGTCATGTGATGAAACGCAGCTGTGGCGAGTTCGTTATGCCCGGCCTGTTCAAGGTGGTGACCGTTAAAAAGCCCGCACGCAAGGCCCGCAAAGGCATCAACCCCTTTACCGGCGAAGAGACGACTTTCGCCGCCAAACCGGCAAGTACCGCGGTAAAGATTCGCCCTCTTAAAAAACTCAAGGAAATGGCCGAGTAAATGAGATCACTGGCAATAAAAACACCCGCTTAAAGCGGGTTTTTTATTGCCAGCGGAAACCGACCTGTGGTCCATGCGGAAAGTTCTATAACAGTTCGCTTCGCAGAGATTCGAATCTCTACATTGTAAAAACTTGAAATAGCACCACTATCCCTGCGTTTTTCCGCCTTGGTCTTCGAATCTCTGCTGTGCTCCTTTGTTACCGAACTTTCCGCATGAACCACTAGGGCGTAAAATTGGCGGTAGAAGTGTCATCTTTGGCCACTCCGCAATAGGCCTCAAACCCCTCTCCCACCAGGGAAGCATGCAAACGATTCAAGCGTTCTTGCAATAAATTTTCGCCGTAAGGCTTGGCCTCACTATAACCCCAGATCGCCCTCGGCCAGGCCGGATCGCCTTCGAAACGGGCCACGTGGTGCACATGCAATTGCGCTATCGAATTGCCCAGGGCGGCGATATTCATGGTAGTAGGGGCAAACAGAGAGGTCATGACTTCAGACAAGTGGCAGGATTCCCGGATCAGCTTTATTTGGTCTTCTTCAGCCAAATGATGGATCTCCCGCATACTGGGCCGCTTGGGTACCAGGATTAGCCAGGGATAGTTGGCGTCTTTGTGCAACAGCACCAAACAAAGATTGAATTGACCAACGGCGATGGTATCGTTTTTCAACTGCGCATTAAGTTCGAACATAAGCTTTCCTCAGATCAGCCTTCCACCTTAAAATACGCCTTGCAACACGCGGCTGCGCTTCACAAGCGGCCAGTATTGTGGCTGAATCCGTCAATCCTGTAAAAAATGCGGGCTAGGGCCTGTAGACACTAAAGTATGGATTCAGATTTAAGTATAGATGTTCAATAGATTGAAGGGTTCCCATGCGCGCCAGCCATTTTTTGATTGCTACTAAAAAAGAGACACCGTCAGACGCGGAAGTTATCAGTCACAAGCTCATGCTGCGGGCGGGTATGATCCGCAAACTGGCATCGGGGCTATACAACTGGCTCCCGCTGGGGCTGCGAGTGCTGCGCAAGGTGGAAAGTATCATTCGCGAAGAAATGGACACATCGGGTGCGCAGGAAGTGCTAATGCCTGTGGTGCAACCGTCGGAACTTTGGCAGGAATCCCGGCGATGGGGCGAATATGGCCCGGAATTGTTGCGCCTCAAAGACCGCCATATGCGCGACTTTTGCCTCGGCCCAACGCATGAAGAGGTCATCACCGATCTAATCCGCAATGAAATCCACAGCTACAGGCAACTGCCTGCGAACTTTTACCAGATCCAAACCAAGTTTCGCGACGAGGTCAGACCCCGTTTTGGCGTCATGAGGTCGCGCGAATTTATCATGAAAGACGCCTATTCCTTTCACCTGTCAAAAGCATCTTTACAAACCACCTACGAAGTGATGCGCCGGACCTACTGCAATATCTTCGATCGCATCGGGCTCGAATACAGAGCGGTACTGGCCGACACCGGCTCGATTGGTGGATCGGCATCTCATGAGTTCCACGTGCTTGCGGACAGCGGGGAAGATGACATCGCGTTTAGCACAAAAAGTGATTTTGCGGCTAATGTCGAACTCGCCGAGGCCATTGCACCGCAGCGTGAAACGGAAGAACTGCGCTCCATTAGGCAAGTCCCCACTCCGCGACAGAAAACCATCGACGAGATCGTCGACTTCCTGCAGGTGTCACCGCACAAGACGGTGAAGACCTTAGTCGTACTAGGAGCGGCCCGGGAAGGCGGGACGCCGCCTCTGGTAGCATTGATAATCCGCGGCGATCACACTTTAAATGAAGTCAAGGCGAGCAAAATCGAGGCGCTTCAGGCGCCGTTGACTTTTGCCGACGAGAAGACGATACAAAAGACGCTCGGTGCAGAGGTGGGCTCGTTGGGGCCGGTCAACCTTCCAATACCCACCATCGTTGACCGCGCTGCGGCAGCGCTGATAAATTTTGTCTGCGGCGCCAACAAAACCGACTTTCACTTCATCGACGCCAACTGGGGCGAGAATGCCCGTTGCGACACTATTGAAGACATCCGCAAGGTCGTACCCGGCGACCCCAGTCCCTGTGGCAAGGGCAGCCTGGAAATCAAGCGCGGCATCGAAGTCGGTCATATATTCCAACTTGGCACTAAATACTCCGCCGCCATGAAGGCCGGCGTATTGGATGAAAACGGCAAAGAGCAAACTATGACCATGGGATGCTACGGCATTGGCGTAACGCGTATTGTCGCCGCGGCGATCGAACAAAATCATGATGATCGGGGCATTATCTGGCCATCTGGCATCGCACCTTTTCAAGTCGCCCTGATTCCGATTAATATGCATAAATCCACTGCCGTCAAAACCGAGTGCGAGAGCTTGTATGCCGAACTTGTTAAGCAGGGCATAGAGGTTTTGTTTATGGATGAAGCCAAAGCCAGACTCGGGGTCATGCTGGCGGACATCGAGTTAATGGGCATTCCCCATCGAATCGTTGTCGGTGACCGCGGGCTGGGCAACGGCACGGTAGAGTACCAGGGCCGTCGCGATACCGCGAGCCGACACCTTGGGCGCAATGATATTATCGATTTTATCAAACAAAAGTTGCACTGAGCGATGAAAAGTCCGTCCCAATCACCACGGGTGTTCGCAAGACTTACGCTGCTAATCACGTGTTGCCTTGCACTGACTGCGCAGGCGGCACAAAAAGTCGATCCCGAGCTGCGGGCAAAGCTTAAAAAGGTCATCTCTGAGGCTGACAGCTTCCACGACAGGTTCGAAGCGGAAGTCTGGCTGACGCAAAAGTCCAGCGTGCTGCAAAAATTTGTCGACAACCACGATGAACGCCTAAGCATCCTCAAAGAAGTCCATCGCGCGGCAAAATCGGCGGAAATTCCGCCGGAGTTTGTTCTCGCGGTGATTCAAATTGAGAGTCGTTTTGATCGCTTCGCCATATCACCGGCGGGCGCGCAGGGCATGATGCAGGTGATGCCATTTTGGAAGCGCGAGATCGGCCGAGATAGCGACAACCTCATCGACCTAAAAACCAATCTCCAATACGGCTGCACAATCCTCAAACACTATCTGGACAGAGCCAAAGGCGACTGGAAAGAAGCGCTCGCGCGCTACAACGGGAGTTACGGCAAGTATTGGTATCCGGAAAAAGTATTGGTGGCCTGGCAGGAATATTGGCGCTAGTACTCCCTTCGACATAATATTGAAGGAGTACTATTAACCCGGCATAAATGCATGCCGGGTTAAATAAATGCATGCGAGGTTAATAGTGGTCTTTAAGACAACGATCGAATTTCCGCGCCCAACCGCTTAATCGCCTCATCGATCACCTCTTCGGCTTGGCAGTAGCTCAAACGAATACATTGGCGAGCGTGATCCCATGGTTTATCCAAGCCAAAGAAAAAATGCGAACCATCCATAATTAGAACCCCTCTGGTCTTCATGCGCTCGTACAACTGCGTCGAGCTTATGGGCAGACCCGGAAACCACAGCCAGAGGAAAAATGCGCCTTCCGGCTCATGTACTCGGTAGGGTATGCCTGCCAAATATTTATCAATACAGGCCAGTGCAAAATCGCGACGCCGCCGATAAAACGGCAGTAAGGTATTTTTGCAGAGGGCAGACAAGTCGCCCTTCTCGATCAGAGAGGTCACTAGACTAGGGCCGAAATTACCATTTGCCAGGTTCATAACGGTGTTTATTGTAACAATGCGATCAATAATCTCTGGCGCCGCAACAACAACCCCGGTCCGGGCGCCCGGCAAACCCAGCTTAGAGCAACTCAACACGTAGATCGCGTTGGCGTCAAACTCCATCGCCGCATCTTTATAGACAAGCCCCGGTATCGGATCGCCATAGGCGCAGTCGATAATAAAGGGTACACCGCTACGTCTTGCCAGCTCTGCGAGCCGGGCGATTTCTCCTCCCGATAGCACATTACCAGAGGGGTTCGTCGGGCGTGAAACGCATAACGCGGCATCATTTTCATCGAGCCGCAGAGACTGGAAGTCGACCTGGTATTTAAAACGGTGATCCGCAGTCTGCCGGATCGTCGGTAAGCAACTGCGAAACACATAATCTTCACTGGCCTGGTCGGAATATCCCAGATACTCGGGCATCATGGGAAATACCAGCTTCTTACACCGCTCACCCGCGGCGGTTTTACCGGCCAGGAGGTTGATTAAAATAAAAAATGCCGACTGGCTGCCATTGGTGACGGCAACTTGCGCTTCATTGATTCTCCAACCCGCTTGTTGGTTAATATACTTCACAAATGCGGTGATGAAGGCTTCCGAGCCTTTAGGTGACTGGTAAACGCCGACGAGCCGGTGCAAATTCTCGGGGTCTGCGGCTATCGCCGACAGGTGGGCGGCGACTTCTCGTTCAAAAGCCGGCACCCGCGCCGGATTGCCGCCGCCGAGAAACAAGAGTTCGGGATTGACATTGAGCGCCGAGCCCAGATCATCCATCAGACTGACGATGCCGGAATCGGCTGACAACTTGCGACCAAATTGGGAGAGTTTCATGCCACAGCCCACGCTTGAAAGAGGCGCATGATACGGCAAAACGCTGGGTTTTGGAAAATTTTACAAGAGGCCGTAGGTCGTTAACACGTCTCGCAGTTTGTCCCTGTTGACGGGCTTTTTGATAAAATCCAACGCGCCAAGCGACATCACTCGATCCCGCGCGTCTGGCTGTATATCGCCTGAGATGACGATAACGATGCACTTGAGATTTTCCGCCCTTACCTTTTCCAACACCCCGTAGCCATCCATTATCGGCATGGTCAGATCGAGGAAGACCATTTCCCCCTTACCCTCACGTATGGCGTCTATTCCCTCACAGCCATTGGTGGCATAGGTAATATCCACGTCAAACGTATCCGGTAACGAGCGCGTAACTTGTTTGCGCGCCATCGCGGAATCATCACATATCAGCAGGGGAGTCGCCATGAAATTCAATATCACTCTCTCGTTGCCTTTCCCTATGATTATAGCCAGGCTGGCTAAAGATGCCTGTTGTGGCGCTCCGACTGGGGGCTCGGCGCGGGAATGCGCTCGCCGCGCGCAGTGAGGTTAGCGACCTGTGAACAAGCCCAGAGGATTTCCGGCGGGCAAAAACTCAGACGGAAGATGTCTGATTCAAGAGATCGTCAATGGTAATCGACAGCGATTCTCGGGCGTAATTTCTGACGCCGAGTTGCCGCTGGTTCACCTCATTGAGCCACGGTTTGCACGCCTCAGACATCTCGAGTTCCAGTGAACTTGGCATTTTCAGCAAAGTGGCGAGGTCCCAGAGCGTCAGGTGTTTTAAGTCCCGCGACAGCACATAGTGGCCACTATCCGTCACCGCCAACCAGTGGTTTTTTACCAACAGCGAGCGCAGCCTCTGCCAGTGCACAAGACCAACACCGGCACGGACGCAGTCTCCGTCCGACACGGTCTGTCCGGTCAAAGAATTACTGCGAAAAACCTCCAGACACAAGAGTATGGCGACGAGATCGGCCTGACGGTGCGCACCACCGGCGTATTCTTTTTCCGCCAGGGTTCTGACAAAAACAGCGCCAAGCAGAATGATCATCCACAACAGATTGACCCACAACAAAAACAGGGGGGCGGCAGCGAATGCCCCGTATATCAGTTGAAAACTCGAATTGGCGACGAAGGCGCCGAAACCCGCTTTGGCAAGTTCAAAGAAACTTGCCGTCACCACGCCGCCGATCATGGCGTCCTTGAACGGAACCCGACAGTTCGGCACCGCTGCAAACAACAGCGTAAATGCCGCGCTGGTCATCAGCAGGGGCACTACCCGAAAAGCCGGCGCCACCGCGGTAATAAGATCGACATCGGCAACCACCATCTTAAGTGACAACAAATAGGTACTCATCACCAGGCCCGCGCCGAGAAAAATCGGACCGATGCTCAGCACTGCCCAATACAGCAAAAAGCTCGACAGCCCTCTGCGCGCCTGTTCGACTCCCCAAATCGCGTTAAACGTTTTTTCAATATTGGTGAGCATCAGGTAAGCGGTTATCACCAGCACCCCCACCCCCGGCAACGTCAACCTCCGCGCCTGAGAGGAAAAATCGGATAAATAATTTTGCACCTCGTTGCCTGCTTCGGGAACAAAATACGTAAAGATCAGCGCCTGCAGTTGATCCCCCACCCCGTCAAAGGCAGGAATGACGGAAAACATCGAATAGGTCACGGTCATCATCGGCACCAGGGCAAATAGCGTCATATAGGCCAGCGCCGCCGCGCTTTTCTGGCATTTCTTATCGACAAATTCTGCGGCCAGGCTGGCGGTAAACTGCCATACCGTCAGCGCCAGTGAATAGGGTCCGACGCGATTTTTCAGCGGCTCCATATTGACCTTCCCAGCAAATACTTTGCCGCACCTTAGCAAAGCTCGCCACGGAACAAAAGACGGCGCAACCGACAATCGCGCGCCCCCTCGAGCGCCGGGACAGTTGTCGTGAGGTCGGAAAATGAGCAAGTGGGCACAATCGGTCACCACCCTTCGCTGCCGCATGCGCAAAGACAGCGGCGAAAATGTATTATTTAGCGCGCAATTTTGACAAAATAGACCGCAACAACGCAGGCAGATCCCAATGACCGAAAAGATTACGATTTACCACAACCCCC
>JAAUXX010020870.1_pt1 | contig 14986 bp, 9 predicted proteins | sample 7278111 | NCBI WGS metagenome assembly JAAUXX01 (sample SAMN14350116, study PRJNA611818) | marine sediment metagenome | isolation source: surface marine sediment (1.8m) | place: French Polynesia: Moorea | collected 2018-08
CACTGCACTCAATCTTATTTATTGGGATAGAGTGTCAGTAATTCAGCTCAGTATCTTTAAGGTTGTGATACTTGCTGAACTCCTGGTAACCAGCATCCGCAAACGCATCATTTGATCTTCGGCTTTAGAGTCACAAGTGTAATGATAGCTTCAATTTTGATATCATTCACTTTTCCGAGTTTACCCAGGCTCATTCTGTGCCTTTTTGGGCAGCAGCTCTTTGATTTTCATCGGTGGAATGAGCGATGTTCCACTAATTTCATTTTTTTGTTCACATTGGGAATAAAAAGAAATTGTTCTGCCATGCTTCGATGAGTTGAACCAGACAAAATCCTTCAATTCCAACGGTGAAAAAGAAGCAGCACACTCAGGACAGGTATAGATGAACTGCTGATACTGTTCCAAGCTAAATACTATTTCCTGACTAAATGCAAGACTACCACCATCGGTTGCCTCACGAAGAATCTCAAGAAATTCCTCTGAAGTTGCCAGTGGTGGACTGCGGGAGAGGCTACCATCTTCGTCATAATATGGTATTGCCCCTCCACGGTTATATGAAAAATCTGAGAAACCATCATTATTCACATCAACATTCACTCGTAATGTATCGTCATAATCTGGACACTCGATCACTTGATATTGAGCAATTTCGTACCCTGAGCTGAGAGGAGAAGATGGAAATCCAGGCATTGGTTTACCCCCATAACCTTTTGCACTGAAAATCATGGCAAATTCACTCAAACTTAAGAGGTTTACATTGCGTTCATCACCCCGATGATAGCCATCAATATTACCATAGGGTAACAATACAGGAACTCCCAATTCACCCAGCTTTTCGATGAAAAAGATTTTGCGAGCGTCTTCACGAAGCTTTATTGGGTTCACATCTGAACGCATCAACCACTCCACTGAAGGAAAACCCTGCACCGCAATGGAAATCATCATTTCTCGAAGAACTGCACGATAATCCAATATATTTTCAGGATTCAAGTCGATATGAACCGGAAGAAAGCTGCTCACCTGCCTGTAGGAATAATTTGATCCAGGAATTGAAGATATAACACCATCTACGCAACCACCTTCGAGCAAATCGGCGAGTACCACAGCTAACCCATTATTAAGAGTGGTATTTAAAGTTTTTACCTCAATGTCATTTCTTCCGGAAACCAGCATGGCGTGCATCAGTTCACCATGACTAATCTGCAAACCAGGCACTACTGGGATAGTTTGGTCAAAATTATCGATGAGATAGACCCTATATTTATCTGGGATGTCGCACTTTCCACTTCTTTCTGTCAGCACAGCCGTATAATTGAGCAACTGTTGCAATACGCTCTTTTCCAACGGGAGATCTCTCGCCCAGAGAGATGTGTGAGAACTGAAGGAGATAAAAATGATGATAAAAAAAAGCTTAATATTCAATCTCATATAATTCACTCATGATGCTTCCGTGAGTATAGCATGAAATACACGATATTTCACTTTTTGGTACATTCCCCATTAAATTACATGGCCTATTGCAGCAATATTTTAGTTCAATTTCTGTATCCGATCAGAGTATCATCTAACGCAGTAAGGCTTGGGTATATGGGTGAGAGGTTTGGCAAACTCAGATTCTCCTTGGTGTTTTAGCGGATTTGATTTAGAGTTCATCTCCAGTCAAACTAATGCAAACAGTGCGGAAACTATTCTAACTAACAAATCTGCAAATACAGTTTATTTAATGAGTTCGCCATCATGGCAATTATCAAAAGAGCAGAACTTTCTGGCTATTTATCTAAAGTTGTCAATGACGAAGGACCTCGGGTGTTTCTGTTTTTCGGTGAACGTTATCTCTGCCGCAAAGGTGTTGATGAACTTATCACGGCTCTACTGGACTGGAAGACTGGAACCACCTATGTAATCGACGGTGATCAGGAAGATGGTTCTCAGACATTGGCTAAACTGATGAGCTTCAGTCTGCTCCCAGGTTTACAGATATACAGGGTCAACGACACTCGGCTATTTCACTCTAAAAACATCTCTCAGTCAGTCTGGCAAAAGGCTGTAAATGCATTCAAGGTTAATCGTTCACAGCGGGCGGTAAAATACCTTGCCGACATGTATCACTTAGCAGGCATTGGGGTAGAAGAGCGCCAACCATTGAGTGAGATGACCGCAGATCAGTGGCAGGGTCTCTTTGGTCTGGCAAAGCCAAACGATCTTGAGTGGACCAATCAACTCTTTGATATGCTACAACAGCAGGACAAGTCGACTGCGATACAGCATGATCTCCCTGAAAAGTATATTGAAAGCCTCGAAAAAGGAATGCCTCCCAATAATATACTTATACTCACTGCTGAAAATGTCGATAAACGCAAACGTCTCTACAGCTTTATCAAAAAATCTGGAACCGTCGTTGACTGTTCAGTTGCCGAGGGTGGTAGTGCAGCGGCGCAGAAGGCGCAGAAATCAGTGCTTCTGGAGATGATGCAGCAAACCTTAAGACAGTATAACAAAACAATTGATCCTGGTGCTCTAGAGATTTTTCTCGAGCGAGTAGGTTTCCATCCGGTGGCCGTTGTTATGGAAACTGAGAAGCTGGCTTTGTTTGCTGGTGAGCAACAGAGAATTACTTTGGAAGATCTGAATTTGATGGTTGGTAGAAGCAGGGAGGATGCACTTTTTGAGTTGACTGACAATATCGGTAAAAAACAATTGGGTAAAACCCTGACCACCCTGCATCATCTTCTTGAAAATGGGATTCATGGATTGGCGATTGTGGCAACTCTTCGCAATTATTTACGTAAACTTCTCATATTTCGCAGCCTACAGCTGCAATCCTCACCACCATACCACAAGGGTATGGCTGCCCATCAGTTCCAAGAGCATTACCTCCCAAAACTTAAGGAAAATAAGCAGTGGAGCGATTTTCTTGGAGGACATCCCTATGCACTTTTTCTTGGGTTTGCAAAAGCAGCAGAATATGAGTGTACGACATTGAAATACTTGCTCGAAAAAATCCTTGTAGCTGAGTTCCAGATGAAGGGTTCCGGTCTTTCAGAACGTCTCATTCTCGAGCAGCTCATTCTTACAATATTCAAGGGAAAAAGTACCACTTGATAAAAATCTGATGTGGTATTCTTCCCTATCAAAAAACCACTGGTGAGATACTCTAATCTCATGGTAAAATAGAGAAAAGTTAAGACATTCAATTCTGTTTGAAGGGGTTAATCTGACGGGGGAATTGATTATTGAAAAAGTCTCATTAGTAACTATTTTACCTCTTAGAAACACGAGTAGAGATTACTCAAACTTAGTAAATACTGGCTATGAGCGATACCAAAAAGGAAGGTTCTGTTTCAACTAAGGACAGGATCGAAACCAAGGAGCCACCGCTCTTTAAAGTGCTTCTTCATAACGACGATTATACTACCATGGAATTTGTAGTTGCAGTTTTGGAAAACGTTTTTCACAAGTCCAACGCCGATGCAACCAGGATTATGTTAAACGTTCACCATGAAGGAGTTGGGGTTGCAGGAATATTCACAAAAGAGATTGCAGAAACCAAGGTTTCTGTAGTCCATGAACTGGCCCAGAAAAACAGTTTCCCACTGAGATGCTCACTGGAGATCGTTTGACCATAAAACCTTGATATACTGACTGTTATGCTAAGTAAAACACTGGAAATGTCCCTGATCAGGGCGATAAGAGAAGCAAAGAACCACAATCATGAGTATGTCACCGTGGAACATATGCTCTACGGCCTGCTTCATGACGAACTCACTAACTATATTATTTCTGAATGTGGCGGGTCAATCGATAATTTAAAAACTGATCTAGAGCAGTTTTTTGTCGGTGGCATCCCCAAACTCTCGCCGCAGGCCGAAAATGAGCCGGCTCAGACTCTGGCCTTCAACAGGGTATTGCAACGGGCTGTAGCCCATGTACAAAGCTGCGGTAAAATGGAGGTCGACAGCGGTGATGTGCTTGTTTCAATATTCTCTGAGTCGGAATCCCACGCAGTGCATTTTCTTGGCAAGGAGGGTATTGGACGCATGGCGGTGGTGAATTTTGTTTCCCATGAGTTGCCGGAAAATCTCCAAAAAGAACCGCTGCCCAAACCGCCCGAATCAGCTCCAAAGAAAAAAGAAGGTACAGCTGAAGAAAAAGCACTCGACGAGTTCACCGTAAATCTTACAGAGCAGGCTGCTGAAGGAAAGCTTGATCCACTGATTGGCAGAGAAGTAGAGATAACCAGAATTATGCAGGTACTCTGTCGAAGAAAGAAAAATAATCCGCTGCTCGTTGGTGAGCCAGGTGTCGGCAAAACTGCCATGGCTGAAGGACTTGCTCTTTCAATTCATGGCGATAAACTCGCACGCCTCAACAGCGAGGAGTCAGATGTCCCCGATCTTCTTCAGGATGTTGAGATTTTTCTGTTAGATATGGGGTCTCTGGTTGCGGGGACAAAATATCGGGGAGATTTTGAAAAAAGGCTCAAGGGTGTTGTTGCCGCAATAGAGAAAAAAGAAAATGCCATCCTTTTTATCGATGAAATGCATACCGTAGTTGGAGCAGGTGCCACAAGCGGTGGTTCCATGGATGCTTCCAACCTATTAAAACCTGCCCTGCAGGCAGGGGTGCTTCGCTGCATCGGTTCTACAACCTATGATGAATATAAAAACCACATCGAAAAAGACAGGGCTCTTTCCCGTAGATTTCAGAAAATTGATATTGAGGAACCTAGCGTTGAAGATACTAAATTGATTCTTCAAGGTCTTCAGAGACGCTATGAAAATCACCATAAGGTCAGATATTCTAAAAATTCAATTAAAACCATTGCCGAGCTAGCTGATAGGTACATTAATGAGCGATTCCTGCCAGATAAAGCTATTGATGTGATGGATGAGGTCGGCTCACTCTTTCGTATGAAAGGGAAAATCAACAAAACGGTAAAAATTGGTGATGTTGAGCAGGTAGTTTCCCGTATGGCCAGGGTTCCTGCCAAGAGCAGTTCACGTAGTGAAAATCTTTCGCTGAAAGAGCTGGGAGGCAATCTCCGATCGGTCATCTTTGGTCAGGACGATGCCATTGATGCACTGGTCCAAGCAGTTAAACGTTCGCGTGCCGGACTGGGCAACCCAGATTCACCCACCGGTAGTTTTCTCTTCGCTGGACCTACCGGGGTGGGAAAAACCGAGGTGGCAAGGCAACTGGCTGACAAGCTTGCCGTACATTTTGAACGTTTTGATATGAGCGAGTATATGGAGAAACACGCGGTTGCACGATTAATCGGTGCTCCTCCGGGCTATGTTGGTTTTGATCAAGGTGGCTTGCTTACCGAGGCAATCCGCAAGCATCCATATTCCGTTGTGCTGTTTGATGAGATTGAAAAGGCTCATAGCGATATTTATTCCATTCTGCTTCAGGTAATGGATCATTCCACTCTGACAGATAATAGCGGAAGAAAAGCTGATTTCAGAAATGTTATAATTATCATGACCACAAATGCCGGCGCTCGTGAACTTTCCTCTGCTTCCATCGGTTTTGTTACTGACAACAAAAAGGGGAAAGATAAAGCGGCAGTCAACAAGCTTTTCTCTCCTGAGTTCAGGAATCGTCTTGATGGTATCATCTCCTTTGGTCCCCTTGATACGGAAACCATGGAGAAAGTGGTCGACAAACTCATTTTGGAATTGCGAGAGCAACTCGCAGAAAAGAAAGTGAGTATAGTCTTAAAAGACAAAGCCAGGAACTGGCTGGCCAAGAAAGGCTATGATCCGGCTTATGGCGCCAGACCGCTGAGACGGTTAATTATGAAGGAAATCGGTGACGTACTCACCGATGAAATACTCTTTGGCCGGCTCTCTCAAGGTGGTGAGGCCACTGTTGACTTTAAAAATGGTGGGCTCACATTCAGTTACGTCAAATAATGCAACTCTGCCCTGTCGTATTCAGCGACAGGGCATCCTTCTCTCTATATCAACAATTTCTATATACAGATGTTTATAGCCAACGAGATTCGCTGCAAAGGTAGTCTAGCGATTGCAAAGCTGTGCGATGTTTCCTCCACGACATACAATATTTTGTACATTCCCTATTGATAAAAAACGAAGTAGTCCTCAACCCTTGTTTCATTTTCATGAATGGGATACTATACTCTTTTAGAATGATTTGAATTAGTCTGAATTTAATGATGCTCGTACACTGTAAATCATTTCTTAATTATCAATATTATTTATGTCAGCCGAAGATCAAAAGCTCATATCCGATCATAAAGAAGTCGTAGAGAGGATAAGACTTTATAAAAATATCAATCTCATCAATACCGATGGTGATCCGGCAAATGAGTACGATATCGAATATAAGGTTAGAGGGTATACAATCGGCTCTGATGGATCAATAAAAGTAGCCAAACAACATCGCATAAAAATTAAGCTGCCTTTCGGTTACCCGCATTTCCCGCCAACGATAAAGCCATTAAGTCGAATTTTTCATCCAGAAATAGACGACTATGTTGTACCCATCGCCAATTATTGGGAGGGCAACAAATCATTAGCAGATCTCGTAATCCACATTGGCAACATGATCTGCGGCAACGTACATAGCGAGGACACTCCTTTTAACAATAAAGCCGCTGAGTATTATCAAAAGCACAAGGATAAGTTGCCGCTCGATTCTCTGAAACTCGTGAAAGTTGAAGAGAAAAAAGAAAAAAAAGAAAGAGAGCCAATTCAAATTAACTTTATCGGTCCTCTGCTGCGCGGCTTATTGATTTTAGTGATCATAGCACTTCTGGCGGGAGGAGGACTGTTTTTTTTCGAAAGAAATAAATTGAACAAAGCAGATGGGAAGTTGGCTAAAGCGCAAACTCTTCTCAAGGAACAGGAGTTTAAAAAGGCTGATGAACTCGTCAGATCAATTATGCCCGAGCTCAAAAACATATTTCTGCTCCAACCAGCTCGAAAATCAATGTCAGAAGAAATAAATGCATTTCTAAATTCTCAACCCCTACGAGAAGGGATTAGAGGCAATGTAAAATATGGGAATAGGTACATCGATATAGAGCTTGTGCATAAGCTTGAACTGCTCGACCAGATGTCGGAGAAGGCGCGCAACCTGAAAAACAAAGGAGATCTGGAAGATGCCACCCAAGCCTATGCCAAAGCGCTTGAATATGCTACTCAAAATAATATTGAAAGAGATAATAAATCCTTAGAGCGTAATCTTGCCCAACTCAGATTACAGATTCTCGTAGCCGAGTCGGAAAAAGCCCATAAGAGCAAAAACTGGGATTGGGCTATCAAACAGCATGCAGCTGTCATCAATTTCATCAAGGAAAACAGGCAATATATTGCCGATGCCGACAAGCAGGCTGGCAAAACTGCCTATCTTCTGCTCATTGACCAAATTGCACTCTATTCTCAAGTTGCCTCTGAAGCTGAAAACCAAGGCGATCTTAAATCTGCCCTGGAGAGTTATAACGGACTTATTGATTTGATCGGCAAATCTAACGCAAAAAATAATCCCACCCTGAAGACAACGCTGATAGACTCAATGCAGAAATCCGCTGTCATTAGCGAAAAGCTCAATATCCAAATAAAACAACGATGGTTGCTTGAAAATTATAAGGAAATATTCCAGCTTCATTATCCTACTATAATGGCATCTGCCTTAAGAAGCCCTCAGGCCCTATTCGTTAAATATGATGAAAGAAATATGGTGTTTGATCTGAGCTGTCTGGATAAGGGTACCGGCACAGTTGTCAGACTGAGGCTTTTTTACCAGTATGATCCGGAGGCTGACTCCTGGGGGCCTTATGACAAGGTGATTGAGCAGGAAGGAGAGGGGTAAGCAGCGAAGCCCGTTACCATACTAATGAATTTCGAAAGTTCTTTTTTCCAGTTTTACCTTTTGTTCCAGTAGATCCTTGATGAGGTGAGCGATATCGCGTCTCCTGAAGGGCTTCATAACATAGGCATCAATTCCATATCTCGACCAATTTTCTTCTGAAATTTTGGAGCTGTAACCGGTACACAGGATTATAGGCAGAGTTGGGACCTTTTGCTTCACCTGAGTGGCAAATTCAGCCCCGGTCATTCCTGGCATAATCTGATCGGTGATGATCAGATCAAACCGCTGAGGGTTTTGCAGAAAGAGTTGCAATGCCTCTTCACCGGTGAAGCAACATTCAACTTGATAACCAAGACTCTCGATAATTTTCTTAGCCATATCGACAAGTTCGGGCTCATCATCGACAAAAAGAAGATTTCCTGAACCCGTCGGCTCTGAGGTATCCTTAACCGTACTTTGCTGGTCCGCTCTTTCTTCAGTGTTCACTGGAAATACAACATAAAATATGGTACCTCCGGATTCTCGATCCTTGAACCAGATAGCCCCACCTGCCATTTTCACCATATGATAGGCGGTACACAACCCCATGCCAGCTCGACCGTTCAGACCCTTGGTTGAGAATAATGGTTCAAACACCCTATTTCTCAATTGCGGTGCAATACCAACACCGGTATCGGAGACGGCTATCTGAATAAACTTCTCCCCTTCAAGCTGAAACTCTTCCGGTACATGATCAATTTGCTGGATGGTATGCAGATTGACCCCCAATATCCCACCATCATGCTCCATGGCCTGGTAGGCATTGGTGCATAAATTCATGAAAAGTTGATGGAACCGGTTGGTATTTGTGAAAACGGTAGAACCATCAATTGTTATATTACTCTTGATTTCAATGTTTGCAGGGAGGGTTGAACGCAGCATTTTCAAAGTCTCTTTAATTATCAATCCAGGTTCAAAGTAATTGTTTTCCCTTTCTTTTTTGCGAGAAAATGCCACGATTTGTTTTACAAGTTCAGAAGCCCGGCTCGTGCTTCGCAGAATCTGCTCCAGATCTCTACGCGCAGTAGAGTCAGGGTTAAGCTGATCTTTCAGCAACTCTGCATATCCGACTATCGAAGAGAGAACATTGTTGAAATCATGGGCAATACCACCAGCAAGTGTGCCTATTGCTTCCATTTTATGCGCCTCAACCAGGCTTTCCTGGGTATCATCAAGTATTTGCCGAGTTTCTTCTAGTTTGGATATATCAACGGCAACCACTATCATTCCTGTGGCTCCGCTTATATCATCGTGGTGAAGATATACTGAGCTTTTGGTCTGCAACACTTTCCCATTCTTCTTGGTGAGCTCAAGATCACCTGCTATGTTTGCTTCGGTAAGCAGCATCTCCTGGTGAATACGCGTTAACTCCTCATTACCTTCGTGACACAGGGCTGATGCTTCCTGCCCAACCAGCTCATGCCGTTGATAGCCAAGCAAATTCTCAGCTCCTGAACTCACATCCTGGATGTGTAAGATGTTATTTTCTTCAACAAGAACGAAAATAACTACATTATCTGCAGCAGTTAGTATCTCCTCAAGTAGGTCCTCTTTGGCCGCAGCGGTGTTTTTTGCTCTCTCACTCCTGGTCAACTTGGACTGTAAATTTTTAACCGCCCCCTCACTTTCGGCGACTATTTCATCCTGTAGGTCCACTGCTTTAGCAGCGCGGGCAAAGAAAAAATAGCCAATCACACCAGCCAACAGAAGGAAAAGAAAAGCCGGTATCGTACTTTTTAAAGTCTGGATATAAAGTTGCTTGCGGAGCCCTTCAGACTGAATTGCTATATCTTCATCCACCTTATCAAGATACAATTCAGCTGTGATAATCCAATTGAGTGGCTGAAAGAATTTCGCAAATATGAGATTCCCCTGAGCCAACTCATCCGAGTTGGTTTCACTGGTAAAATCGATGAACATTTCCCCTGAGTTAATAATTGCTCTGAAGTCCGACGGGGTAAGTTTTACTTCAAGGCTCACACTGTCGGCACTTAGATCAGTGGATGAGGTTTTTTTCTGAAACTCGTTAACAATGGGTTGGCCACCATGCCCGTATTCGAAAAGGCCACTCACCTCCCCTAAATCTCCTGATATGGGAGTTCCAGTGAGGATACGGTTCTTCAACATGGGAATTATGAGCTTCGGATTACAAGTAGTTAGGCTACCTTGCCCACTATATTGTTGTTTTTCACAAAAAATCAGATCTGACTCAATTACAGTAAGCAGTGTGTTAATATTGTGCTGCAGCTCAGTCTTGGCTACCTGGAGAATATTTCTTTGAAGTTGTCGGGCACCTATCTGATATTCAGAAGAATAATTATAGGCCATAAACCCTGAGAAAATGAGAAAAAAGAGCAGCGTAATGAAAAAGGTGGATAGTAGATGTGATTTTTTTATGACGGTTGAATGATTCATTTCATCCCCGAACAGGATTTCTGCGCCCTACGGTGTCTCACTTCCTCAGGCTGCTGCATGAATTACTGCAATGATGCATATACATCCTGAGAACATGGTTATTTATCGAAATTTGGAAGAATCTCTCACGCTGGAAATACATCGGCGTTTATTTTAAACACTAGTAAAATTAAACGTCATGTAGATGAAAAAAGCAAATTGAAACAAAAAAAAATTCTTTTGAAAGATATGCACAAAACGAAGTGAAACCAATTAAAAGGATGGCTCGGCCAGGAAGTTGCATAAGCACCTAAAAACATGTACATAAATCGGACAACCAACGTGCGAACAGAACTTTAAAAGCCTGCACAACGAAAGCATAAGCCCCTGACTCACTAAAGAGTGAGAATCTTAAACCAGGGCCAGAAGGTCAAGGATAAAACCGTTTTAAAGGAATTTGCAGACAATCTTTTCCCTTTTGATTTTCACTTACTGATTACATCTCTAGGTAAGCAGGAGGATTCCAGGTAGTTTTCATATCTCAAAACTTAATGGGTATGCCTGCCGTTACGCCATCACACCATCAGAAAGCTCAACAACACGGTCTGCTCGTTTAGCATAGGTTGGTTCGTGAGTAACCATGACCACTGTAAGACCATCATCGTTTAATTCTTCAAGAAGATTCATAATCTCCTTGCCAGTATTCCTGTCAAGGCTGCCAGTGGGTTCGTCGGCAAATAGAACTTTAGCAGATTTCACCATGGCGCGGGCAATGGCAACCCGCTGTTGTTCACCACCAGAGAGGTTGTTTGGCAATCTATTCTTTTTATCCCCCAAACCCATTCGTTCAAGACAGCTCTCAGCTTTTTTCACTATATCTTTTGATATCGGTTTTACGGACCCCATAAAAGGTAGCAATGTATTCTGCAGCACCGATAAATATGGCAAAAGATGGTGGAATTGAAAGATTACGGCAAAGTCACTCTTTCGCAACGCATTGAGCTGGGTCGCATTTTCACGGCTAAGATCACACCCGTTATACAGCAATTTTCCCTCATCAGGGTGAACTAAGGTGGAAAGAACATTGAGCAATGTAGTCTTGCCGGAACCTGACCGACCGACAATTGAGAGAAATTCACCCTCTTCGATATCAAGACTCACATCGTTTAAAACCTGTACTTGATTGCCATTAAGGCTGAAGTATTTGTTGATATTTCTAGCAGATATCATAGTTGCTCTCCCTATAGCGATACTAGTGCTTCAGATGGTTCTATTACAGCTCCCTTCCAGGCAGGATAAAGTGCTGCGATGACCGTTATGCACCCAAAAATTGCAGCAGCAAGAAGCAGTTGGCCAAAACTGAAAACGGGCTGAAAGTCCTGAGCCAACCCAAGTACCTCCAATGCTTTGAAACTTGCAGCATAACCAGCTAAGTAACCTACGACACCTGAGACAACTCCAATTGCCCCGGCTTCCATACAGAATATCGTGAAAACTTGGTGTTTGGCATACCCCAGAGATCTGAGTATTCCAATATCTTTTTTTCGCTCGTTAACAGCGGAAAGCATCGACAAGGCAACCATTGCTGCAGCGGTAATCAAAATCACAACGCTGATTGAAAGTGCCAGTTTCTGAACAAAATGGACAGATTCCATTCTTTGATCGACAATATTCTGTAATGCTTTGATGTCTGCACCTGGCAGATTTGCCCGAATTTGCCCAACGATATCATCGATGGGACAGCCTGCACATAATGCCGCAACCTCGACAAAACTTACGCCGTCAGGTTTATCAAGCATGCTTTGCAGGGTGGACAGATTCATAAAAACTGCACTGTCATCATCACCCCCGGTTTCACCTAGGACACCTGAGACTCTATATTGAGTCCCGGATATGGTGATACTCTCTCCCTTAGTTACCGAGAGTTTGATTGCAGCTCTTGCACCAAGCAGGATCTGCGTATCATCCTCAGGAATTGCACCATCAATGGCCCAATAGCTTTTTATGCCAAGCTCTTCTAACCAACGCACGCCCACCAGTGCAACCGCAGTATCGTTAATTTTAACCGTACTCACAAGCTTCGGGGCCACAACACTTATCCGGTCTTTGAGATCTATCGATTTAATGGAATCTACTGTTGCCTGCTCCATCAAGTCATTAACGTCATAGAGCATATCACCCATGTGAAATCCGCCATAGCTGACACTTAGCGACTCAGTCCTGGGGGAAACGATGATGTTTGCACCGTAAGCACTCAGCTTTTTCTCGAGACTCTCTCCAACTACCAGTGATACCTGATGGAGAGCGATGATAGACATAACGCCAAGAGAAAACACGACTATAAGAAGCAGTGTTTTGGTGAGCTTTCTCCTGATATTCCCCAGGGGAATTGTCAAGATATTCATGATTGCACCTTTTATTCGAGATACTTAGAAATATTTTGCGCCCTTAAGGACATCTGCAACCTGAATGATAAGATGATTGTCTTTTTCCATTCGCTGCAGAGGTGCAGGATTGCAGCCACCCTTGACAACATTGATGCGATTGGAGTGAAACTTCCTACCGCAATTATTGCAGATCATAAATTCACCGTCCTGGCTATATCCTTTTTTGGATTTAAAGCAGACATCACATGCATCAAAAGCAGCACGAATTACTCCATCTGCACTCTTTACAACAAAGAACTTCACCTCCTGGTCTTTTCCGGAATAAACATAGTGGTGAGCTTTGCCATCGTTGACTGATTGTATCGGGATGCGAATTTCACCATTCGCAGCCTTAACTTTTTTGTGATGCCCAAAAAAACCGGTAAAGGAGTAACTTACATTTACCAATGCCAAGGAGACCAAGACTATACAAAGAATTTGGAATAATCTCTTAAACATAAACAACCTCTTTAAAATGTAATACGACTTCAAATTCACTGAAGTCTGACGCAACTATTCTATGAGACAATAAAACAAGGGAGACCAAGTCCAGAACAGGCTCGGTGTATCAAATTAGAAAGGTACAGTGAAACAGGTATATGAGAGGATCACTCTGCAACGGAGGAGGTCTGGCAACATAATTTTTTTCAGGCACATCTCTCTTCTTTTCCCCCAGAAAAGAAAAGGAAACTGCTGCTGCACTAAAATCAGTTACTGAAATAGTTGAGACAACCGGTGGGATTGATTTTTCCCCTTGACACAAGCCACTGTGGGGACACCGCTCTGGTTGCTTAGCTTTTTCTTTGCAGCAATCCGAAACAGTCTCCGCTACTGGCGTGTCACAGCAGTTCGATTGGACGAACCACTCCTGGCTACAATGACTGCATTCTGCAGCTGCAAGAGTTGCAGCCTGCGAGAATGCAGTCATTAGTGGCAGAAGAAGGAAAAGGGTTACACAAAAAGGAAATCGTTTCATAGTACAATTTATGGCATTTCAACTGAATGTACCACGGTGTGGTATTCGCGGTCAAGCGAAAATGAAAAATATGGTAAAATATCATCTTCGAGCTTATCGCTGCCTGAACTATCGAGCAAAGAAATCATATATTATTCAAGCTGATTATCCTTAAAGTCTAACAACTGTAAGTAGAGAAGAGATGTTCCTTACCGATTTTGGCATTCTTGGCTCAAGGTATAACCGGAGAAATCAGAGGAGGCAGGGCGAAGGGATTATTCTCGACAGCACCAATATCAACTGAGCTGCCCTGAGGACGCTTTTCACCACGTTGATCATATGGTAGTTCCGCAACAAATCCACCAGCATCTCGACCAGGGCTCAAAGGGTAAAGGGTATGGGTCATGGTGTTGCCACCATTGTTTTTCAGTGTCTGAAAACCGGGATCACGACCTGTTAAATCGGAGGCTTCTGTAAGTACACAGGATCCATCACTATCCAGATTATTACCAATCGAGTAGATATATCTCGGCTCATAACAATCTCCGCCAGTGTTGTTGCCAATGATGGTGTTTTGCAAATAAAGCGGGCTCCTGTTGCTGATTCCCCCACCGTGAATTGCCCGGTTAAAGGCAAAAGTTGCGTGAAGAATTGTGACATAGCGGCGATTCTCAAGACCTCCTCCAAAAAATGTCTGAGACGAACCGTTAGCGCTAAAGGTCGAGTTCTTTATATCTAATTCACCGTAATTCACGACACCGGCGCCGATGACTGCATCGTTTGCATTGATGGTTGAGGACAATATGGTCATTTGTCCGTCATAATCATTATAGATTGCGCCACCTTCATAGGCTTTGCCGTCCTGTAGAGTTGAATTAACAATATGAGACGTACCGCTATTGAAGATGATACCACCCAGATCACTGCTGCCACCCCCAGTAGACCGATGATTGAGAAGGACTACATTTTTAAGATGCAGGGTTCCCCTGTTGCGGATTGCACCACCGCCATCCCTGATTCCCTGATGAATGCTGGTCAGTCTCCCATTCAGCAGAGTAACATCTTGTATGGAAACCGAGACATCTTGTTCGGTTATATCTATAATCCGGTCCAGATTTCTACCATCAATGAGTGTGCTTCCTGCTCCTGTACCAACTAATGTAAGCGATTCCGAAATATCAAGATCACCAGCAGCACTCTTATCTTCTGCTACTCCAGCAATGTTTAAAGTCATGATACTCGCAGGCAGCTCAATCTCATCCTCACCGGGATATGCATTTGCCTCCTCAATCGCTGCCCGTAAAGTACAAAACGGTAAGACAAATGGTGGAAAAAC
>JAAUXX010011011.1_pt1 | contig 14973 bp, 13 predicted proteins | sample 7278111 | NCBI WGS metagenome assembly JAAUXX01 (sample SAMN14350116, study PRJNA611818) | marine sediment metagenome | isolation source: surface marine sediment (1.8m) | place: French Polynesia: Moorea | collected 2018-08
CGCGAATTTTCCATTGAAGTCGATCCCCGCTCGGTCGATGCGGACTCCATCGCCACGTTGGCGACCCTGGGCTTCAATCGCCTGAGCTTAGGCATCCAGGACTTCGACCCCGCCGTGCAGCGCGCCATCAACCGGATCCAGCCGCTCGAAGACGTCCGGACGCTCGTCGCCGATGCGCGCGACCACGGCTTCGACTCGATCTCGTTCGATCTGATCTACGGGCTACCGCAGCAGACCCCGGCCGGGTTCGACCGCACGCTCGACGCGACGCTAGATATGCGACCCGAGCGCTTGTCGGTGTACAACTACGCGCACCTGCCCGAGCGCTTCAAGGGCCAGCGCATGATCGACGAGAGCCATCTGCCCTCTGCCGATCAAAAACTCGCCATCCTCGGCGGTGCGATAAAGCGTCTGACTGACGCGGGCTACGTTTACATCGGCATGGATCACTTCGCCCTGCCCGACGACGAACTCGCACTCGCGCGGGAGGACGGCACGCTGCAACGCAACTTCCAGGGCTACTCGACGCATTGGCATTGCGATCTCGTTGCGCTTGGCGTGAGTTCGATCGGCAGCATCGGCGACGTGTACGCGCAGAACACGGTGTCGACGCGCGACTACGAGGAATCGCTCGAGAACGGCGAGCTACCGATTCGAAAAGGGCTCGTCGTCGATACCGATGACCAGGTTCGAGCGGCCGTCATCCAGTCGCTGATGTGCTACGACCACCTCGCCTACCCGGTGTTCGACGAGCGCTTCGATATCGATTTCAAAGCGTACTTCGCGGACGAGCTGTCGCGACTCGACGCAATGGAAGCCGACGGGCTGCTCGAGCGCTGCGATCGGGAGATCCGGATCCTGCCGAAGGGTCGTTTCCTGTTGCGCAATATCGCGATGGTGTTCGACCGCTACTTGGGCGCTCAGCCGACGGAACGATTCTCGAAGGCGATCTAGCGGCCGCCCCGGACAGGCTTCAGACGACCTCGGTCAGCCAGCCATGCACATCGGGCGCGTTGCCGTAGTGACTGTCGTGCAGCGCCGTGCGCAGGCGCGTTGCGTTCGCGCCGGGCTCACCGTCGCGAACCTGGACTTCCTGACCCTTGTAGACGAGCGTCCCTACCGGCGCGAGGCTCGCCGCGGTGCCGCTCAGTGCGGCCTCATGGCTCGGCGCAAGTTCGAGGAGTTCGGCCACCGTGAAATCACGCTCAGTGATCGTGTAGCCCAGGTCTTTGCCAATGGTCAGGATCGAGGAACGCGTCATGCCGTGTAGGAACGACGTGTCGAGCGGCTTGGTGATGATCTCGTCGTCGCTGATCATGAGGAAGTTGGCGGCTCCCGTCTCCTGAACGTCGCCCTGCGGGCAGAACAGGACCTGGTCGACGCCAAACTCCTTCTTCGCCTCGAGCGTCGGGCCGAGCGCGGCGGCGTAGTTGCCGCCCGTCTTCGTGCTGCCGAGCTGTTTAGTCGACCGGCCGCGCTCGTCGTCCACGAGGAGCTTGAGAGGCCGGACGCCACCCGTAAAGTAGTCACCGACCGGTGACGCCAGGACATACAGCAGCGCAGTCGTCGATGGCGATGCCGCGGCGCCGATGTTCTCGAGCGTACCGATCAGCGTCGGCCGAAGGTACAGCGAGCTCGGCGGTTCGGGGATGTCGTCAAGCTGCCGCCGGACGAGATCGACCGTCATATCAGCCAGCAGTTTTTCGTCGGGAATAGGCAGCCACAGCGAGTCAGCGCTCTTCTGCATTCGACGCACGTGGTCGTGGAGCCGGAAAATGCGCGCCTTACCATCGGCCCAGCGGTAGGCTTTGAAGCCCTCGAAGCAGGTGCTGGCGTAGTGAAACACGTGTGCCGCCGGGTGCAGGGACAGCGGTCGGAGAGGCTCGAGCTGGTAGTCGTGCCAGTTTTCGCCGTCGAATTCGGCCGTGGCGAAGTGGTCGCAGAACTGGGTTCCGAAGGTCGTCATGAAAACTCAAGGTAGGGCTCGCGAGGCCGCGTACTTTGGACTAATCAGCCCGCTTTGGCCATACCCCAAAGCCTATAGGTTCTTCACTAGTAGAAGTAGTGAGAGACCGACAGGGTGACGTCGCCGTGCTGCAGTTCGTTCCGGACGTTGCCTTCGTCGACCCGGCGGTCGACGTAGCGCGCTCCGAAACCGAGGTCCCAACCCGGCGCGGCCGCCCAGACGAAATTGACGGCAGCGTTATGGTAAAACTCGCTGCCGCCCGGCACCCCGTCGTACTGCGCATCGATGCGCCAGCGATCGGACAGCGCAATGTCGGCGTGTACGCTGGCCAAGAGCTTGATCTGGTCGACGTTGGCCCTGGACGCCGCAATGATGTCGTTGTCCTTCGGACTGCCGCGAAACTGCGTGAAGTCGAGTGCCGTCTCGCCGTATTGGGCACCGACGCCGAGCTTGAGCTTGATGCGCTCCGTGTGCAGCACGCTGTAGCGATACGCAAGCCTGAACTCCACGAAGCTGTAGCGCGCCTCGAAGCTCGAATCCGCCGTCGGCGCGAAGGTCACGCCGTTGAAGTTGATCGGCTCGCTGATTATTTCGCTCGGTTCGAATTCGATCAGCTCCATGGGCGCGAGAAACGCCGACCACTCGTGACGCTCGTCAAAGTAGTGTGTAAAGGTCACGCGCGACGTGAAATCGTATTCGTTCTCGGCCGTTGCAAGGTCGAGCGGCGTGCCGTCATCTCGCGGTGCCTGGAAGATATTCTTGTCCTGGGTCACGGGCCCCCATTCGAGGTTGTAGCGAAACCTGGGTCGGCCCTGCCAGACCGGCCGGTCACGAAGCTGGCCGTCGAAGTTGTAGTTGAACTCGAATCCCCAGCCGTCCTCAATGCGCGTCGGTCGCAGATCGACCACCTCGCTGTAAGGAGAGACGTAGTACCAGTTCCACATGAGCCCGTTGCTCATGCCGGCCAGCACGTCGTCGCGAAAGTGCTTGTTCGCGCGAATACGCGTGTAGCCGACGAACGCGGCCGCAATCGTCGCCGGGATGCCCCAGGCGTTGCCGTAACGCTGGCGGATGAACTCAGAGCCCGCGAAAGCCGCCGTCGTGTGTCCGGACGGGAAGGAACGCGAATCCGATGCATCGGGCCGGGTCCGCTCGGCGATTGCTTTGAAGAAATGTGCCGTGATCCCTGCCGACGCGAGCGACTTGGTGAGCTGGAATGCACCCTCCTTGTCGCCGGCAACCCACGCGCCGACGTAACCGGCAAGCGGCAGCGCGATCTGGACGTAGTCGCCAATCTCGGCGAGGTCTTTGTCGTCCTGGTTCGTTACCGCCGCCTGCGCAGTTGGAACAATCGACAGTGCCAGTCCGAATGACACAGCCAACAGGCGACGCATGATTCGCGACACGGCACGTTTTTCTTCACGCAACGGGACTCGTTCCATTGCACCCCCGCAAGACTCGAACGTTCGTAGCTTTCCGCCGATAGTGTGCAATCAACCGTGCTTTCGCAAGTTCGGCCTGTAAGGTACTCTTCTGAAAACACTACTGCCTATTCAATAAGCAAAAAAATCAGGGGGTCGAGATGCGGCGGGCAAATGCGTGGCGTGGGTTGTGGCGATCACGGCGTTGACTGCAACAGGCAATGCCTCGGCGCAACGTTGCTCGACTGCGACAAGATCCAAAATGCGATTCGAATCTCGGACATTGCGTTCCAGGTCGGACGTTCGTTCCAAGCCGGGCGTGCGCACGATTGCGACGCTTCGCTTTGCCCTGTCTCTGACCGTCTGTCTCGCCGTATCGGCCTGCGGCGCCTGGAAGCCCGAGAAGTTCGAAGCTGACGTCGCTGAGCGCATTGATTCCCGACTCGATGTCGGCATGTCGGTCGACGAGTTCCTCGGCGTTTTCCCCGACGCCATGCGCGTTGACGAGACTGGCCCTGTATACGTCGTTGCGTTCCAGGAACCCTGCTTCTGGTGCCGCAGCGGCGCATCGTTCCGGTCGAGTCGCGAGACCTGGTCGCGCGTCGTGACTTTCGAGGACGGAAGGCTCAAGGACATCTCGCCTGCGGTGCGATAGCGGCGCCGCGCCGCGGTGTCCGTACTGGCGCTTCGGCCCGGTTTCAGCAACACTACTCCGGCACGAAACCTCGCGGAGCGTCAGCATGAAACGAATCATCCCCTTCCTGCTTGTTATCGCGGCAGGCCCTGCGTTCGCCCAGAACGCGGTAACGGCGATCAAGTCCACCGAGATCGCGCCCGGCATCCACGTACTCGAAGGCGCAGACGGTTTCGCGGGCGGGAACATGACCTTGCTTACCGGGGACGACCAGGTCGTCCTGATCGATGACGGCCTCGGCTCCGTCGCCCAGCTGCTTGTCGACAAGACCCGGGAGATCGCCGGTCGCGACGTTGACTTCATCATCAACACGCACGTGCATGGCGATCACACCGGGAGCAACGCGAAGTTCGCCGAGAACGGCTCGGTAATCGTGACGCACGACAACATTCGGCGTCGCCTCGTCGAAAACCCCGGTCCTGCCGGCGGCGTCGGTGGCTTACCCGTCATTACCTTCAACGACGCGGTCACATTTCACGTCAACGGCAACGAGGCCTATGTGTTTCATATAGAGACTGCGCATACGGACGGCGATGCCGCGATCTATATCAGGAATCTCAACATCCTCGTGGCGGGTGACGTACTGTTCCACAGCATGTTCCCGTTCATCGACCTCAACAGCGGCGGCAACGTCGACGGTTACATTGCGGGGATGGAGAAAATGCTCGCAATGATCGACGATGAAACCGTCGTGGTCCCGGGCCATGGCGCCATCACGGACAAGAGCGGCATGGCCGCAGACCTCGCCATGCTCGTCGATGCGCGAACACGTGTTGCCAGGCTGGTCGAACAGGACATGAGCGGCGCGGACATACTCGTCGCGAATCCGCTCGAATCCTATTCGGAAACCTTCAATTGGCAGTTCATTACGACCGAGCGAATGACCGAGACGCTCATCCGTTACCTGACGACCGAGTAAGCCAAAGGACTCAACGATGGACTACAAGAAAACCGCTGCATTCGTCGAAGGTCTCTGGGACGACGAAATCATTCCCGAGCTTTGCGACTACATCGAGATCCCGAACAAATCGCCGCACTTCGATCCCGACTGGGAGAAACACGGGCACATGGAGAAAGCGGTACGTCAGCTCGAGGCCTGGTCGAAGACGCAGCCGATCAAGGACATGACGGTCGAAGTCGTCAAGCTCGAAGGCCGCACGCCAATCCTGTTTATTGACATTCCCGGCCAGTCGGACGACGTCGTGCTCCTGTACGGCCACTACGACAAGCAGCCCGAGTTCAGCGGCTGGGCCGAGGATCTCGCGCCGTGGAAGTCGGTTATCAAGGACGGCAAGCTGTACGGACGCGGCGGCGCCGACGACGGCTATGCGACCTACGGGTCGCTGACAGCAATCCGCGCGCTCCAGGAGCAGGGCATCCCGCACGCTCACTGCGTCGTCCTGATCGAAGGCTGCGAGGAGTCGGGCAGCTTCGACCTCCCCTACTACATTGAACTGCTCGAAAAACGGATAGGCAGTCCGAGCCTCGTCGTCTGCCTCGACGCCGAGGCGGGCAATTACGATCAGCTCTGGTGCACGACGTCGCTACGCGGCAACCTGACGGGCACGCTGCGCGTCGACGTGCTGACCGAAGGCGTTCACTCAGGCAGCGCGAGCGGTGTCGTACCGTCCAGCTTCCGCATTCTCCGACAGCTCATATCACGGCTCGAGGACGAGAATACCGGGCAGATCACCCTGGACGCGCTGCACGTCGACATACCCGGCCAGCGTCTCGAGCAAGCGAAGCAAGCGGCCGAGACGCTCGGCGATTCCGTCTACACGAAGTTTCCCTGGGCCGTCGACAAGCCACGCATGAGCGAATCGACCTACGAGCTGCTCCTCGACAACACGTGGCGACCGACGCTGGCTATTACGGGCGCCGATGGCATACCCGAGCTCGTCAATGCCGGTAACGTGCTGCTGCCTTACAACACGCTGAAACTCTCGTTTCGACTGCCGCCGACAACGGATGCCGACGACGCTGCGGTAGCCGTCAAAGCGCTGCTCGAAGCCGATCCGCCGCCGAATGCAATCGTCGAATTCGACGCCGACTCCGCGATGGCGGGCTGGAACGCGCCGCCCGTGGCGCCGTGGCTCGAAGCCTCGATGCAGGTTGCTTCCGACAAGTTCTTCGGCAAGCCATCCATGTACATGGGCACGGGCGGAACGATCCCCTTCATGGGCATGCTCGGCGAGAAGTTTCCTGACGCACAGTTCCTGATCACGGGTCTCCTCGGGCCGAATTCGAACGCGCACGGTCCCAATGAATTCCTGCACATCGAAACCGGCAAGCGCCTCACGAGCTGTGTGTCGCAGGTCCTGATGGATCACTACAACGAGTTCGTCGGGCGCAAAAAAGCCGCCTGACATCCCTTGGGCCGCGCTCAGGCTGGATGCCCGAGCCGGCTGCACGGGCCTGTCAAGATTGTCTGCTCGCGATCCTAGTCAGCGTTCCCGAAGAATGCTTCGTGGCGTTCGCACACTCTCTCCCAGAGTCCCGCGACTTCCGGCATGACCAGGTTGAACGTCTCACTGAGCGTCGAAACGAGCTCATCGGCCGATCCCAGCAAACGCTGGGATTTGTGCTCGTGAGAAACCGTGGCAAAAACGCGACCGCGTAGAACGACGTGCGCGGTCGGACGGCGCAGCTGACAGACGAGGGTCTGAACGAAACGGGACTCCGGACTCGTCTGCAGGTATTCGCACCGGACGGACATGGCGGCTTCGTCGGCCGGCGCATCTTCGAAGTCGAAAGACAGCTCCTCAGTGTCGGTCTTTTCCCAGAACTGCCAGTGACCGTCGTCGAGCCGACGCAGACCGACCGCGAACGGTTCGTGGTAATGGCTCTTCTCTTCGAGAGGAATCGGACCGAGCAGACTCCCGCCGAATCCTACATCGACCAGCCAGCGCGAAGCGTTGCCAGGCAAGCTCACGACGAGCGTCAGGTGATTGGCATGTGAGTTGGCGTCACGATGCGCTCGCATGACCGTGGCCGCCACGCGTCGCACCTCGAAGCCCATTTCCGAGAGCGCCCAGCCGAAGAGACCGTTCTGTTCGTAACACCAGCCACCGCGGCGTCGGACCACGATCTTGTCATAGGCGTCCTCGACGCTTGTCGTCAGCGAGTTGCCGAGCTGGACATCGAGGTTTTCGAACGGTACGACGTGATTGTGCGTGCAGAGCAGCGCACCCAGCATATCGATGCCCGGCTCGGTCGCGCCTGTCCAGCCGATTCGATCAAGATAGTCTTCAAGCCGCATGCGGCCATGATACTGCACGGCCTGCCGGGACGGGTCAGCTCGTGAACAAGATCATGATACCGGCGGCCACAGCGGAACCGATGACGCCGGCCACGTTCGGCCCCATCGCGTGCATGAGCAGGATATTCTGCGGGTTGGCTTCCTGGCCGACCTTGTTGGCGACACGCGCCGCCATGGGCACGGCGGACACGCCCGCCGCACCGATCAGCGGGTTGATGTCTTCTTTCGACAAAGCGTTCATGAGCTTACCCATGAGCACGCCGCTTGCCGTCCCGATCGCGAAGGCCACCATACCGAGGACCAGGATGCCGAGCGTGCTCAGCGCAAGAAACGCGTCCGCGGAGAGCTTCGAGCCCACGGCCAGGCCCAGGAAAATCGTGACGATGTTGATCAGCGCGTTCTGTGTCGTGTTCGACAGGCGCTCGACGACGCCGCATTCGCGCATGAGATTGCCGAAGCAAAGCATGCCGAGCAGCGGCGCGGCGGATGGAAGCAACAGCCCGACGAGCATGACGAGAATGATCGGGAACAGGATGCGCTCGATCTTCGACACCTCGCGAAGCTGCACCATCTTGATCCTGCGTTCGTCCTCGCTCGTCAGTGCGCGCATGATCGGTGGCTGGATGAGCGGCACGAGCGCCATGTACGAATAGGCCGCCACGGCGATGGCGCCCAGCAGGTTCGGTGCGAGCTGGCCAGCCACGTAAATGGCGGTCGGGCCGTCTGCCCCGCCGATGATCCCGATTGCGGCCGCTTCCTTGAGAGAGAAATCGAACCAGCCGAGTTCGGTCAGGCCGAGCGCGCCCAACAGAGTCGCAAAAATGCCGAACTGCGCGGCTGCACCGAGGAACAGTGTGCGCGGGTTCGCGAGCAGCGGGCCAAAGTCGGTCATCGCGCCAACGCCCATGAAGATGATCAGCGGGAACGCGCCCGTCTCTATACCGACGACGTAGGCGAGGTGCAGAAGACCGTCGCCCGTTGCAATCTCGGCGCCGGGGATATTCGACAAGAGTCCCCCGAAACCGATCGTAACGAGCAACAGCGGCTCGAACTTCCTGGCAATACCGAGATACAAGAGCGCTCCGCAGACGACGAGCATGACCGCCTGTTGCCAGGTGATCTGGTACAGGCCGCTGTCCAGCCAGATCTGTCGGATCATCTCCATACGGCTGCCTGGCTAGCCGATCGTTACGAGATCGTCGCCGACGGCAACAACGTCGCCTTCGGCGACGAAGACCTGGCCGACCGTGCCGGACACGGGCGCGGCGACGATCGTCTCCATCTTCATGGCCTCGACGACAAGCAGCGGGTCACCTTCGTTGACCGTGCTGCCGGGCGTTACGTGCACCTTGAAGATGTTGCCGGCGAGCACGGCCTTCACGGCCTCGCCTCCGCTCGGAGCGGGAGCCGGTGCGGGCGCCGGGGCAGCCGTCGCGGGTGCCACGCTTTCCACTTCGCCAGCACCGGATACCTCGACCGTGAACGTCTTGCCGTTGACCCGAACCGTATAGGTCGCCGGGCCCGACGCGGGCGCCGCCGATGGCGCAGGCACCGCGGCCGGTACAGGTTCGGGCTCACTGCCGGGAGCAGGTTCGAAGGCGTCCGGGTTATCCCGGTTCTCGAGAAACTTGAGCCCGATCTGCGGGAACAGCGCATAGGTCAGAACGTCGTCAACCATGTCATCCGCTACGCGAATGCTGTGTTCCTTTGCGAGCTTTTTGAATTCCTCGGTCTGGTGCTCGAGTTCGGGCTCGAGCAAATCCGCGGGCCGAACCGTGACCGGATCCGCGCCTTCGAGCACGCGGGCCTGCAGGTCGGCATCCACGGCCGTCGGCGTCGCCCCGTATTCGCCTTTCAGGATCCCGGCTGTTTCGTTCGAGATCACCTTGTAGCGATCGCCCGACAGGACGTTGATTACGGCCTGCGTGCCGACGATCTGAGACGTTGGCGTGACGAGCGGCAACATGCCGAGATCCTTGCGGACCTTCGGTATCTCCTCGAGTACGTCATCGAGCTTGTCGCTCGCATTCTGCTCGCGGAGCTGGTTTTCGAGATTCGTGAGCATGCCGCCAGGCACCTGCGCTACAAGGATGCGCGAGTCGACGCCCTTGAGCGCGCCCTCGAACTTGGCGTACTTTTTTCGAACCTCGCGGAAATAGGCGGAGATCTCCTCGATCAGGTGCATATCGAGGCCCGTGTCACGATCGGTTTCCTCGAGGATCGCCACGAGGGTTTCGGTCGGTGAATGGCCGTAGGTCATGCTCATCGACGACACCGCGGTGTCGATGTTGTCGATACCGGCTTCGGCCGCCTTGACGTTCGTTGCCGTCGAATAGCCCGTGGTTGCGTGGCACTGCATGTGTACCGGGATCTCGAGCGTCTCCTTGAGCCGGCTGACGAGCTCGAAGGCCACGTAAGGGTTCAGAAGCCCGGCCATGTCTTTGATGGCCACCGAATGTGCGCCCATGTCTTCGATCTGCTTGGCGAGATCCACCCAGAGATCGATCGTATGCACCGGGCTGACCGTATAGGAGATCGTGCCCTGCGCGTGCTTGCCGACCTCGAGCGTCGCCTTGATCGCGACTTCGAGATTTCGCATATCGTTCAGCGCATCGAAGATGCGGAATACGTCGACCCCGTTCCTGGCCGCGCGTTCGACGAACTTCTCGACCAGGTCATCGGCATAGTGCCGGTAGCCGAGGATGTTCTGACCGCGAAACAGCATCTGCTGGGGCGTGTTCGGCATCGCCGCTTTGAGCCGGCGAATCCGTTCCCAGGGATCCTCGCCGAGATAGCGAATGCAGGCATCGAAGGTCGCCCCGCCCCATGACTCGATCGACCAGAATCCGACTTTGTCGAGTTTGTCGGCAATGGGCAGCATGTCGTCGATGCGCATTCGGGTCGCCAGCAGACTCTGATGCGCGTCGCGCAGCGCAAGTTCAGTGATGCCCAGCGGTTTCTTGTCGCTCATTGTTTCGCTCTCGGTGTACGGAGTCAGGTTCGTCGGGATTGCCGGTGGTGTTGCACGGCCGCCGCAATAGCGGCGAGTTCATCGGGATCGGCGTCGGGGAACTGAGGCGGCGGTGCCAGGCGCTGCACGATTGTGGACATCAGGGTCATCGTGATGACGAGCAGCGTCAGGAAAACGAAAACCGTTCCCATGCCGACGAGCATGAGCATGAATCCCTCGTTGATTAGCGCTGCTTCCACGACCGGCTCACCCGGATTTGTACAGGCGGCCGATTATACTGATCGGGGGTGTCGAAGCCACGGGCGGTACCGCCTGCGCGACTGTGATAGCGTTGCGACATGACCCTCCGCATAGCCATGGCAGCCCTGCTCGCCGTCTGTTGGGCATTGCCCTGTCTCGCCGACCACCTGGCGGAGGATCCGGATCACGTCGGCTCGGACCGCCACACGATCAGCGCCGACGACATTCCCGAGGACGCCGTTATCGGCAGGCTCGTCTTCGAGCGGCAGAACGTCTTCAACCTTGACGATCCGAAGGAAAACAACGCCTTCTACCGCTTCCTGAATCGCTGGCACATTGTGTCTCGCGAGTCTCTGATACGGCGCCAGCTCGTCATCGCCGAAGGCGACCGTTTCGACCCGCTGCGCCTGTCCGAATCCGAGCGCATTCTTCGCGATACGCGCTACCTGTGGGACGCGAACGTTCGGCCGATCGCCGTCGATGGGAACAAGGTCGACGTCGAGGTCGCGACGCGCGACGTCTGGACGCTCATGCCCGATATCTCGCTCGGCCGCAGCGGCGGCGAGAACACGACGAAGATCGGCCTCGAGGAGAACAATCTGTTCGGCGGGGGCCAGCTCGTCCGGCTCGCCCGCCTCGACAACGTCGACCGGTCGGTCTTGAGCCTCGAATTCGTCGACAACAACATTACGGATGATCGCTGGTCGCTCTACTCGCGTTACGCCGACAACTCTGACGGGCGATCGAACGAAGTCCGTTTTCAACGGCCATTCATCAATCTCGACTCGCGCTGGACAGCGGGCACGACGGCCCTCGATCAGTCGAGAATTACCGAGCTCTACCGCCTCGGTGACGCCGTCGCGGATTTTCGCGAGGATCGACAACACTTCGTGCTGTTTGGCGGACGATCGAGGGGCCTCGTAAATGGCAAGGCGAAGCGCTTCACGGCCGGCATCGTCTACGACGATCGAAAATTCTCGCAAGTTTCGGATTCCTCGCTCGACCCGGCAATTCCCGAAGACCGAAAGTTTGTGTACCCCTACCTGGGTTACGAGTACGTCGAGGATTCTTTCGCCACCGAGAGCAACCGAAATCTGATCGGACGTACAGAAGACTTCTACGTCGGCCTTCGCTACGCCGCGACGATCGGCTGGTCGGACGAGAGTTTCGGCGCCGACCGCGATGCCCTCCTGTATTCCTTCATTATCGGCGACAGCTTCGGCAGCATGGACTCACGAATACTGTTTCTCGACCTGTTCGGCAGCGGCCGCAACGAGAGCGGAAAGACGGCGAATGCCCAGGCGACCGGCCGTGCTCGCTTTTATTGGCACTGGGCCGACAAGCGGACCTTTTTCATCACGATGTCGGGGACCGCGGGCCACAACCTCGATCTGGACAACCCGGTTCAGCTCGGCGGGGACTCCGGCCTCCGGGGCTATCCGCTCCGCTACCAGACTGGAGACTCCCGCTTCCTTTTCACAATCGAACAGCGGATCTTCACCGACTGGTACCCATTCCGCTTTTTCCGCGTCGGTGGCGCCGTATTCGCAGACCTTGGACGGACCTGGGGCGAAAACCCGGTCGGCGAGGAAAACCTCGGCTGGCTACGCGACGTCGGTTTCGGGCTGCGCCTCGCACCCACGAGGGCCTCGACGAGCAAGATGATCCACATCGACGTCGCGTTCCCGCTGGACGGCGACGACAGCATCGATTCGGTGCAGATACTGCTCGAAGCCAAGCGTAGCTTCTGATTCGCCTCGAAGTCAGACCATCGTCAGGCTGACATCTTTCGCCGTGCGTCCCAAGTGAAGCTTCTATTCGTGTGCAGCGAGAACCGCTTGCGTAGTCCCACCGCGGAAACGGTCTTCTCGGCCTGTGACGGCGTTGAGGCGATCAGTGCAGGCACGAACGCCGATTGCGAACTGCCCGTCTCGGGCGACCTGATCGAATGGGCGGACGTCGTGCTCGTCATGGAAAAGTCGCACCGCAACAAGGTGGCCAGGAAGTTTCGCGACCTGCTGAAAGACAAGCGGATTTGCGTGCTCGATATTCCCGACGACTACGACTACATGCAGGCCGAACTCGTCCAGCTTCTCGAAGCCCGCGTGCGGCGCTTCGTCAGATTGTGAACGCGTCAGTCACCCAGTCGAAATAACTCGTCCGGGTATGGCGCGCCGGTTTCGAAGCGCGTCCAGTAAATCTCGTTCGCCTTGACCCCGTCGTAGAACAGGCGAACCCTGCCCGGCTGCAGCCAGCCACCGTCCTCGTTCCTGAAGAAATCCGAGTACAAACGCTCGTGCCAGCCTCGCGGTGTATCGAATCCGACGCTGACAATCGCAAAGTCGCTCTGCCGGATTCGAAACTGTGTTTGCCCGCCTGCGGGATCGGTGATGCGGACGGTGTAAGCCGCCTTGCCGTCTACGTAGTCGTCCGGAAGGCGCGATACAGCGTAGCCGTCGTCGAGCGCATGTCGAATCACGCCGAACCCGAAATTGGAGGCCCACCGCTCGGAATCCGCCTGGTCCGCGAGAGGTCCGTTCTGGTCATAGGTCGTCTCGCCGTCAAACGCGATCTGGAAAACGACGGCGTCGTCGCTGAACGCCTCGATACGCACGCGGCCATCGGCGGCGTGCGCGGCGGACTTGGCATCGGCATACACGCGCCACATGCGATACGGCTCATAGCGCACGAACTGCTCCGAGCCGCGCCAGAAGAGGCCGTAGCCTTCCATCAATAACGACTTCGGTCTGACCCACTCCTCGCCACCCGCGTGCTCATAGGCACGCTCGACGATCTCGACCGCCGTCAATGCGTCGGGCGCCGTCACGGCTGGCGGCGCGGCGCCAACGCATGTGCAAAAACCCAGGACCATTCCCATGACGATGACTCTCATAAAGTCTCCTTCTAGTCACGCAAGTCGACGACGACCTTGCCGAGATTCTCGCCGCCCAGCAAGTAGGCTACGGCGCTCTTAACCGACTCTAGACCTTTAAACTCTCGCGGGTCGACGAGCGGCTTGATCTCACCGGACGCGCGCATCTGAAGCAGGCGCTGCCGCGCATCGGCCGCGTGCTCGGCGAAGCGGTAATTCATGAAGCCGCGCACCGACGCGGCCTTCCAGTAGAGCCTCGTATAGATCCGCTCCTGTGACACGCGCTCGGTAGGCAACCGGTCCGACGTAAATCCGCAGACGACCAGTCGGCCATGCGGGGCCAGGTTGTCGACGAGCGCGTCGAAGGTCTCGCCGCCGACCGAGTCCATGACAAGGTCGAGCCCATCGGCATACTCGCTCTCGATGAGCTCTCGCAGCGACGCCGTGTTGTAGTTGATGACCCGCGCCGCACCGATCGACTCGAGCCAGGCCGTCTTCCGCTCATCGCCGCAGACGGCAATGACGTGATTGCCGGCCTTTATGGCAAGCTGCGTCATGATGTTGCCGAGCCCGCCGGCTGCTGCCGTAATCAAGACGGTTTCATCCGATCGCAACTCGCCTACTTTCTCGAGCGCTATCAATGCCGATACGCCGCTCGGGATCAACGCGAGAATTTCCGGGTTCACTTCGGGCACCGGGATCACGGATTCGGCCTCCGCGATCTGCCAGTAGCGATAGGCCTGGCCGACATTGACCGTCACGACGGCGTCACCGGCGTCAATGCCGTTTACGCCCTCGCCGACTGCAGCCACGACGCCGGTCGCTTCGACCCCGGTATCCGCCGGTGGCGTCACGCGCGTGTGCTCGACACGATCGAGACACATCATCTGATCGTAGACGGCGTTGACACCCGCGAAATGATTGCGGATCAGGACCTGGCCCAGGTGCGGCGCCGGAACATCGCCGTCATCGACAATCGTCGTACATTCGGCAAACGATGCGCCGATTTTCCGAATGACAATACGGCTGTTTTCTCTCATCATGGGCGCCTGCGACGAAAAAGGATCAAACTATGCCCGTTGCTGTCATCACCGGTGCCAACCGCGGCATCGGCCTCGAACTGACTCGCCAATACGTCGGCGACGGCTGGCATGTCTACGCGATTACCCGGCGTTCCTCTGATGAACTCGACAGTCTCGCCGAATCGGGCTCGGTGACTGTCATACCGGCAGACCTGACGGACGATAACAGCTTGCGGGCCGCCGTGGCGGCCATCGACGCGGATTCGGTCGATCTGCTCGTCAACAACGCCGGCACGATGGGCAACGGCACCTTCGAGGAGCTCGGATTTTCGTTCCAGGCGTTTGGTACGTTCGATCGTGACGAGTGGCACAAGGTGTTCGACATCAACGTCTTCACGCCGCAGGCCATGTGCGAGCTGCTCGCGGACAAACTCGAGAGAGCGGACCGTGGAGTCGCCGCAACGATATCGAGCATGCTCGGCAGCCACGAACTCAATACCTCGGGCAGCATCTACGCCTATCGAGCCA
>JAAUXX010005520.1_pt1 | contig 14960 bp, 11 predicted proteins | sample 7278111 | NCBI WGS metagenome assembly JAAUXX01 (sample SAMN14350116, study PRJNA611818) | marine sediment metagenome | isolation source: surface marine sediment (1.8m) | place: French Polynesia: Moorea | collected 2018-08
CCAATCCGAAGTAACCTAGTGCATTGCTATCTTGAATTATGCCCTGGACTAAAATATTGTCATCTTCGCTGGCCGTATAATCAGTTCGACTGGCTCCAGCTTCACCGACAATAGCTTCGGTGAAATAATCAAAAGTTCCCGAATCAATTCCTGGACCAAAAAGATTGAGAGGGCGATCGGGAAAACTTGCTCTAACCTGATTCCAGCGGGTAATTTTTTGTTCGGCAGTAGGAGACCAAATCTTAGCTAATTCCTCCAGAGTAATGTTGTCGAGCCAATTATTTTGGGGATTAACTACAACAGTTAACGCATCAAAAGCGATAGGTAATTCGATAAAACGCACTTCCGCCGAATCGCAGGCTGCCATCTCATCTAGCTGAATCGGACGCGAAGCATTACTGATATCGGTTTCTCCGCGACAGAATTTTTCAAAACCCCCACCCGTCCCCGAAAATTCAATCTCGATAGTTACTGGTTGTTCTTGGCCAACTTGAAATCTCTCGACAACTTCTTTGGTAATGGGATAGACAGTGCTAGATCCATCAATTTTGATCGATGAAATTTCTTGAGCTGCTAAAGGATGAGATAAAGATAATAATACTGTACTCAGTCCTAAGGAAAAAAATTGCTGCAATTTTACAGATATTTTGTCTCGAACATTCATTTTCTCTCTCCACTAATAATTCGGGAGTAATTCGATTTTATAACAAATTAGTCATGATAAATTGCCTAATTATTCTATTTTGCATAAGCTTTATTCTACAAGGATTGCAGCGATTTTACAATCAGCTCTTAGATACCTAACTTGTTTATGTTTCAATCCTAGAAAAAACTTGAAGAACTTGTAAATAATAATTATTATTTTGTTAATTTTATATTAATCTATTCTTAACTTTATAAAACAATTACTAACTTCAAAATTACACTTATTACTCATTACTTAATTTAATCTTCAGTAGTAAAATCAGTATTATCTAAGAGTTCTTTCTTCGATTGCTTTAGCTGTTTATAAAACTTTTTAATTTCACCATAAGCATCATGAGGTGAAATTTTACCATTGGCTTCTAAACTGCAAAGATAAGATACTTGTTGGGCAAACTGTTGCAGATTGGCGTTGAAAACTAAGTTTTGAGGCGTAAATTCACCGTAATAATTGCCAAGAGGATATAAAAACTCTTGTTTGATGTTATCCGATTCTTCTGTCATGATGTTTATTCTCCTTTACCAAGAATGTAACGCTCTTAACTGGGGTGTTTTTTTAGACTGATGTGCCTCCATACGGGTCAAGACATCATCAAGAATCGTGACGCCTTCAGAAATATAAGCACCTTTATTGAGCATAACGCATTCAGCACGCTCCGCCATAGCGGCATCGGTAATTTCTGCCCGAGAGGGAATTCTTTTTTTGACCAGATTTTCTAGCACTTGAGTAGCCCAAATGACTGGCACATGAGCCGCTTCACAGAGCCAGAGAATTTCTTCCTGCATTTCTGCAAGGCGTTCATAACCAATTTCCACCGCCAGATCTCCCCGAGCAATCATGACGCCAAAGGGCTGTTGACCAGCTGCGCAGACGATTAATTCTGGGAGATTTTTGACTGCTTCAGGAGTTTCAATTTTTGCCACAATAGCTGGTTTACGCCAATTAGCGCCTAAACGAGCTTGTAACTCTAGTTGGAGTAATTCAATATCAGCAGGTTGCTGGACAAATGAGTAACCAATAATATCTGCATTGGTAGCAATAAAGTCTAAATCTTTGATGTCTCTGTCAGTTAAAGGATTGAGATCGAGAACCGTATCGGGGAAATTAATTCCCTTATCAGAACGGAGTTTTTCGCCTTTAGCTCTAGCGTGAGTTATTTCTAAGAGAACTCCTTCAGGTGATATAGATCTAACTCGGGCACCGATTTTGCCATCATCAATCCATACTTGGGCATTGACCTTGAGTTGTGACAAAATTTCGGGAATTGTGCAGTTGGCTTGAAAAATCTTTTCCTCAACAGTGAGGGGTTCTTTCTTACTCAAAAACAACTTGTCCCCTTGATGCAAACGATCCTGGTTTTTCGCTAGCAAAACACTCCCCACGCGGGGTTTTGGTCCTCCGATATCCATAAACACTTTACAGGAACGTCCGGTTTCGACTTCCGCTTGCCGAAGACGTTTAATCATAGCAGCCCACTGTTCTTTGGTATCATGAGCACAGTTAATTCGAATGCAGTCTGTACCTCTTTGGACTAATCCTCGGACTAATTTGTAATTTTCTGCCGCTTCTGTAGGGAGAGTAACCATAATTTTGACTCGACGCTGGTGATGGGAGTGACCAAAAACCTCTTCGGTATGTTGAGTTAAAAGGCGATCGCCAGCCACAAAAGCATCTAAAGATGGACGATGGGGTAAGAGATAAGGATCTTGATGACAGACAGCGCCCAAAGTGGCGATAACCGCATCTAGGTTGGGTAAAACTCGTGATTCGATGCGTCCCAGGGAAGATAAACCCCAAGGCATCAAGGCTAACTGTAATTGACGTAAATCCTCACTTCTTAAGGCTAGATAGTAAGCAAGATTTACAGCGCTCTCGGCAAATGATCTACGAGCGATTGCCGGACGCCATTTACGAAATGTTCTATCTCCTTCATGAATTACACTTTGACGAATTCTCTGTAATTCTTGAAGTAAAACTTGAGGCTCTGTTGGTTTATTGAGGCTAAAGTTCTGATTCGGCGCAAGATAAGTTTTCATTACATATAAACTCTCGCTTAAATATTTGCCTGGTATATTTTTAATACTAGAGACAAAATTTGAAGAACTTGTGAACAATAATTATGTTTTTTATTAATCAAAAGTTAATCTTTTCTTAATTTTATTTTTATATAAAAATGCATTCAAAAGCTCGACAAAAGCTTACGATAATTTGCTTAAAATTCTTATCTTTACTTATAAAATCCTACTTTTATAAGAATAAAATATGAACGAATATTGAGTAACAGATACATACAAATCAAAGGAGCAATTAAAATTTAAGAGTTACTTTTGAGTACTATTGTATATAACTTTTCTAATTAACGTCTTGGGATAATAAATGAGAGATAACCAAGGTTTTTTTTAACTCTTGTATTAGATTCTGAGCTTGATGTTTGTAGAGAAAAGTTGGTAAAGTTTGTGGCAAATTTTCCATAGTTTTTCTAGCTTGAGCTAGACTACAGCCCGCAATTCGAGTTACGGCATTTGCACCTTCAAATAGAGCATCTTGAGTTAGAGCTTTTTCGAGCCTGATTTGCCAGCATTTAAGCTCTAGATTCAATTGACCCTGTTCGATACACCGCAATCCTTCAATAGTCGCGAGTACTACTAATCTTCCACCCACACTTAACCTTAATCCATCTCCATCGGAAGGCAGCATAATTGGCTTATGCTCGGGTTTCTGATACATAACTGGTATAACTCCGTAACCATAAGCAATATCTGCTAGTAATAATCCCTCCAGAGTATCATTAGTTTCAATCTGATATTCAGTTACTATAACTGTTTGATTACCTAGCCGTAGTAAGCTGAGTATGTTTTCGCCAAAAGCTGCTCCGGCAAAGGCTGCTGCCGCTACGGCATAAACTCCCAAGATCTGAGCTTCTGGTAATAATTCAGTTAAATGCTCACTCAAACGGATTCCCGAAGTACGAATTACTAGATTAAGACGGGGATTGATCGCTTTGGTAATTAAAGCTGCTTCAAGATTGGTAATTTCATTATCTGTCGCAATAACAACAGTTTTTGCTCTCTCTAAATTAACTTGAGATAAGCCATGTTTATAATTCTCTAAAATTAGCGGTATTTTTGAGGCATATTGTTGGAAGAAATCGGGAATGAAGGTAATTCCTGCTACAGGTTGTTTGAATTTTTTGAGCATAGTAGCTATTTTGTGACCTACTCGACCCATACCCACGATAACCACATGATTGCCTTGAGGGATAGAAGGTCTTTGTTTGACAAATTCGAACCGAGAAGACAGCAAAGCTTGTGTCAGCAAGGCATATAATATTCCCACGAATGCTGTGCCGACAACTGTTAATCCTAAACTAAATAACTGCATCCACCAGGGAATAGGGGTTATCAATTCTAACTGACCAAATAAATCGCCGAAGCCCCCTAACAGTAAAATTGAAGTCGCTAAAAATGCTTTAAGTAAGCTAATATCTGGATAATGCCAATGTAACAAAATAGTTCCAGCAATTAGCAGGAGTAGCACGATAATTGCAGATAGCAGAGCTAACCGTCTAACTTGCTGCCGAAAATTCATCTGCAAAAACAATTTGATTGCTTTTCGCGGACGCAAGCGATTTAAGAAAGATTTTACCGAACTTTTTGGTTTTCTTTGCCGATAAACACAAGAGGGATAATGAAATTCATAGTCAAATTCTGTAGTTAAATTTAGATAAATGGCCGTATCGTTCGCCACTACTAATTCATCAGGATTCCAGTTTGCAAAAGATTGAGAAAAATCGATATCACCATGACTATGAGCGAGGATTTTTCTTTGATAAGTTTCTAACTGATGAAGAAAACAATTGCACCAAGGATCTCCTATTGCAATTCGGCGTTGGTATATCTGCAACATCTTTCCGTTAAGGTTAAAAAATCCGAGCATATAAGTTCCTAAAGCGGCCAGGACAAAAGCCGAAATTGTTAAATCAGTTGGTTCGAAGGCGATAAAGTTGCCTAATTGTTGAGACAGAAGTTGATTGAGATTCTCTTTTCCTGAACGAACTACCAAGCGGGTTTCCGCATTTAATTGGCGAATTGCTAAAGCGATTTCGATATTTACTTGTTCGTTGTTCGTAACAATCAAAGCTGCTCGACATTGTCTAACCTTAGCTTGTCTTAAAGTTTTATTTTGGCGAGAATCCCCAATAACTAAATTTTCTAGCAAATCAGGAACATAGTCTATTTCCCAGCTAAGAGGAACTACTTGTTCAATCCCGATGACTTTAACTTGAAATTCACTCAAGGCATTAACGCAATGTTGTCCCAAACTTCCCAGTCCGCAAACCAGAAAATAATCTGGTTCTAAAGTAAAGGTTCTTTCTAATGTATCTTCTGACACTCGTGTGATTTTGATGGGTCATATCCTTAAGTTTAAATTTGATTTGGTATCGTTGTCACTCTCGTTTTTCGAAGAAAAATTAAGTTAATAATTTCCAATGATCGAGATCTAGATAAAATTAAACTAAGAACTGTAGGTAAACTTCAATTAAGAATTAATATGAGCGGTCAAAAGCGCCAAAAAAAAATAGTTTGTGCACCTCCTCCTAGCGATCCATCTCTTTTTACTTCGATTTACTGCATCGAAATTGACGAGCGACCCTGCGGATTTTCAATCCGCTAAGGAACGCGCGAGTTTGACGAAGAAGAGGAAGTAGAGTGGCAATGGCTACATTTCCCTGATGGTAATCGAGTAGTGATTAACTACAAAATTCTCAGAAAACGAGAAGCCAAGTTAAATTATTAATCCTTTTGAGGCGAATTAGGAAAATTAACGTTGAACATTCCTATCAACCTGCGTAAACTTTTTACAGGAAAATTTTGAGATGTTTCGTTCTCTTAGGGGAAAAACTTTTGAGCGATAGTAACCCATAGAATTATTCTGAAACATACTAATAATTTCTTGCTCCCTTAGCTCCAAACTAGGTAAGCTCAATTGGTAAGTTGCACCAGGATCGATCAGCCTCATTTTTTACTTTATTAAGTTTATTAAAGTAACTAAAAAATATTTGATAAAAGTTACAAAATCTTAAGTAAATCATAATTTACTAACATTATTGTTAGATTATGTCGAGGCAAAGGAATTTTAATTAACTTTGTGCTCGAATTTAATTTTAATTTAAAACAAAAGATAGTATAAACAAATTGAGACAAAAACAAGTTTTAAGTAAAGCAAAAAGTTTGGGCTTTCCTTGTCAACTAACTGAATCAAACAACTGGCAAATTTCACCTACTCAACCAGAAGCAACTTGGCAACTAACTGAAGTTAATTCGAAGTGGATATTGACTGTTAAAAATACACCTCAAATCTATTTAGATTCAGCAGAAGCGATCGCTTTTTTGACTAAGAGAAAGCGCTACTGAAAATCTATGCAAAGTTGGGTAAACTTATATAGACATACAACCAAGCACTTTTGTTGTACTGAGGATTTTAGGAGCGATATTCTTGCCTTCTAGCTTCGATTCCATTTCTAGAATATGGCTAGAAGGCTTGACCCCAACCCTGACTTTCATCTCGAAAAAGCTATGCCGTCGGCAACCCTTCAGCAGTTTTGAGATACGCGCCCAATAACTCCATACGTGCTTGTTACAATCCACTGGCTCTAACAAGGCGTTACAGACTCTAGGCAAACGCTCGGAAAGTCGAAGACTTCTTCTGGCAAGTACTAATGAAGCTGCTGTACCAGAATTTAAACCGTAAAGACTCATATATTTAATCATTCCAATTAGCGAGGAGTAGGCTGGATTAACTTCGATTGTTTGAATTGCTGCTAATTTAGCTTTACTATGAACTAGCTCTGCGAACTTAGAATAAGCGAACTGAGAAAGCATCTTCGCGTAGCCTTTGCTTTGCTCTCTTAATCTGGGTTTTTTACTACTGAAATCTAATTTTTCAATCACTATCGGACATTCATATTTGGTAGCTACCTCTAGTATTTTTCCAATAGCTACAGATAAAATATGAGTAGTTTGTCCTGATGATTTATTGTCGAGATCAATATTTATTTGACCTCGATTTTTGAGATTACCTTCACTGTCGCAGTAAGCCCAAGCAATATTATTAACATTTAAATCAATACCAATTGCGCCATTCTTTCTGTGACTAATCCAGGGTATATCTGGTAGTTCAACATGAGTGTGTATGTACCATAAGCCTTTTTTTCTCACAAATCTATGGGTAACGGGCATCTCGGTGCCATTTCGATATTTTTGACCTCGCTTATGTTTGGTAGGGGATAAAGCAATATCAATAAATTCTTGTCCGTGTCGGAATTTAATATTTTGAGTTGTGATTTTGCCACCATATTCTTTAACCAAGCAGGGAGGCACTGTTATGGTTAAATTTCCCTTATGGTCTAACCTACATAGTTGATTGCCACTACGATAAGTTTTCGAGCCAACCATTAAAAAGTTCGATGCTCTTTTTGCTTGCCAATCTTCTAGCCATTCTTGATGATTAGCATAACCATTTTCTTCTAAATGATATTGAGCTTTAAATAATTTCTTCGTCCCAAAGCACAAACTTATTGATTGAGTTTTCAACTTCTCTAATTTTTGTTTTTTAATCTGAAGTCGACGTTTTTTCTGATGAATATAAGCGCGTTCTTTCTGGGTAGACTGACCTTTTTTTAGTTTGGCTTGATATTTTTTCTCTTGAGTTTTAATTGATTGCTTGATACTGCTGATAGAAGACTTTATTTCTTTAATCTGAGTTTTCTTTAGTTCTTTGATACTGGAATGCTTGCCTTTTAAGTTATGGTAGACATTGCGTACTGTTGTACTATCTACTTGATATTTATTTTGTAGTCTTTTTTCAAGATTTCCGCTCTTTTCTCCTGCCAGTAATGCCACATGCATTTCTTTCTCGATTGCTGAGTAGAGATTAGCCATCGAGTTGAGAAATGGATAAATGTTGCTGGGTAATAATGTTTGATATGTCGGCATATCCTGATTGTACCTAATTTGCTTCCGTTATTTCTCCTAATTTCTTTAAGTTTTCACCGAATAGCCAAAACATTCTTGTGACTTCTCATACTGTGTAATTTGGCACTAAAAACTGTTCTTTCTCCCAAGATTTTAGTGTATCGGTAGAGACTCCCAATAAATATGCGGCTTCAGCTCTACTTAACTTAGGCATTTTACAAATTAAATAATTACACCTAAGTTTACCCAATTATTTCTTGTGCAGCACCTAGCCGATCCATGAACGAGAAAATGCATGCGAGATTTAAAGTATTGTAATAGTCTACACCTAGTTATATCTAGATAAAATGCTAAAACCTATTGAAACCATTAAAATTCTGCAAAACAGCTCCAGTATACAATCTTTTCCCGCTAGAACAACAATTTTCCAACAAGGAACCAAGGGAAATGTCATGTATGGAATTATTGAAGGCGAAGTAGAAATGCTGGTCGATGATAAAGTTGTTGAGACAATCAAACAAGGAGATGTCTTCGGTCAGGGAGCATTACTCCATTCAGACCATCTCAGAACATCGACAGCTAGAGCCAAAACTGACTGTAAAATTTCAGTTTTAGACCGAGAGCATTTTCTCTTTGCTGTTCAAGAAACTCCCTTGTTTGCGCTGGAAGTCATGAGAAGTTATTCAGATCGTTTGCGTTGTTTGAAAATTTTGATTTAGTTTCGTTGCTATTGGCTAGACTAAGAGTTGTGAGAAATATTAAAAAGCTGCAATGCGATATCTTGCGATCGCCGATATTCATGGCTGTTATCGGGCATTTGACCAATTATTAGACCTAGTCCAACCCCAGCCAGAGGATATCATCATCACTTTAGGTGACTATATTAATAAAGGCCCCAATTCCAAAGCTGTGATAGAGAGACTAATCCAGCTATCTCATACCCATCAATTAATTCCCCTCAAGGGCAATCACGAACTACAGTTATTACAAGCTCTTAACCATGACTTTGATGATTCTGTTGCATTAGAACTAGTCAAAATTGAAACTCTAATCTCCTATAGTTTGCCTGGTAGTAAACTTTCTCTCACAAATATCCCCGATAGCCACTGGTATTTTTTAGAAACTACTTGTTTAGATAGTTGGGAATCTCCAGATCATATATTTGTTCACGCTAATCTCGATCCGACGCTTCCTCTGAACCAACAACCAGATTATCATCTCTTTTGGGAGAAATTTATTCAACCTCTTCCCCACAATTCGGGAAAGACTATGATCTGCGGACATACTAGTCAAAAAAATGGTCAACCGATAAATCTCGGTCATGCGATTTGTATCGATACTTGGGCTTGCGGTTATGGCTGGCTAACCTGTTTGGATGTTTATGGGGGCCAAATCTGGCAAGCTAATCAACAAGGACAAGTTCAAACCAGTCAGATTGAGCAATTTCGTTCTCCTGAAAAATTGATTGCTCATTAGCATTTAGGATAAATTTGACTCTTTAAAATTTTTGGCAGTCCTCCATTATGACTAGTTCTCTCTACATTAGTACTACTGAAGCAGGGAGTGGAAAAGCTCTAATTTCATTGGGAATTATCGAACTAATTCTTCGAAAAACAAATAAGGTAGCTTTTTTTCGGCCAGTAATCAGAAAACAGCCCCTTGGCAAAACAGATGAAGATATTAATTTAATAAAGCACAAAGGCGCAACCCCAGAACTTGCCTGCGAATATCTGCTCGATGTCTCCTACTTTGGGACGATGATGGTCTATTAGTCCACCAACGTTATAGATAAATCTTGGTTGAAGAATTGTTTATTTTACTACTAATTTTAATCTAGCTTTCTGGAAAATGCGATCGCGATTTACTATTGTCGCAAACAATCTAAATTCTAAAAGAGACGTAGCCCTAAAGGATTAGCTTCGCGTCCATGCTACGTCTCTACGTCCATGCTACGTCTCTACATTGACAATTAATGTAATACCAATTTAATCAATTGTTGCATTATTATTTTCAATTGGTATTACCTCCTAAATTTCTGCTTCAAAAGCAGCGCCCTCTTCAACAAAAGTACTGGCAAAATCAGTACGAATCGACTCAGCTTCGGGACCTGTGGCATAAAGATAATTATTAGGACTATTAAGATTACGAAAACGAGAAAACTCCGTTGCTTCTCCTGCTCCTACACCATAGACAGAAAATGCTCGACCTTCTTCAGTAAAGACAGTAGAAAGATTAGGATCGTTATTGATATTATTGCGCTCAGCTTCTCCTACATAAAGATAGGTTCCTTGCTCGCTACGGAAACGATATAAATCAATCAAATCATCTTGTGGTTCAGCAGATACTTTGAAAGCAAACCCTTCTTCGGTGAAACTATCAGCAAAATTAGCCCGAATATTAGCAGCTTCCTCACCACCAGCATATAAATAGGAAGATTGACCATTGATTGTAGTGCGAAAACGGAAGATATCAGTATCAAAATCTGAAACCTCTACTTGATAAATAGTGGTCGTATTACTGACTTCATTAGTAACCACTAATAAAGGTTCACCATTAGGACTATCATCTGCCGAAATAAAAGTTAAACCTTCAGGCGCAAGATCGATCGCGTTACCATCTTCTCCGATAGGATTAATATAATCGACAAATTCCGCGTCAGTTGGATCGGAGATATCATAAATCATTACCCCACCAATTCTTTCTAAACCAATAAAGGCATAGGGAATGTTATCTACTTCGCCGATTACAATACCTTCGGGTTCAATTCCTTTGGCATCACTGCGAGAATCGAAAGAATCAAGAGTTCCTTCAGAGTTAAATAAATCGGGTAATAATTGACTAGTCAGAGTTTCAAACTCATCCCCACTATCAAAGACTAAATTACCTCGACTATCCCAGATCGTAAAAGAACGACCACCATAGACAAATAATTGGTCATAGTCCCCATCACCATCGAGATCTCCGTCATTGGCAGAAACTTCTAACCGACCTAAAACCGTATCTTGTTGGAGTTCTGCTGCATTGGGAAATACTTCCGGATCTAAAGTTATATCGGCAATCCGCACATCCTCATCCCTAGCATCTCCTTCATTAGCTGTGACATAAAAAGTTTCACCATCAACTTCGTAACTAGCTACCGCATCGGGTTGAAAAAGACCAAAAATAGGATAGTTTTGTAAATTAATAACCCCATCTTCATCACTAGCATCCAAAACTAGAGGATCAAATTCAATAATGCCTAAAACAGTTTGAGTAGGATCGGGGTTAAAAGGAACAGAACCATCAATAGGTATTTCCTCATCTAATAAACCAAAATCATTGTCGTTGATCACAGCTAGAGAGCCATCATCTAATAAAGCTAATCCTTCGGGCTTATCTCCTGCTAAATAACCAATAGAAGGCAAATTGAGAATTTTGGTTTTGGTAACAGCAGTAACTCCCATTGCCAAAAGCTCATCAGTAGTTTTCCCTTCTAAAGCATTATCAGCATCGGTAGCCGTACTAATTTCTGTGCCTAAGATATTAGTCGCACCAGTTAGATCGACTTCAAAAATAAATTTCTTCGAGTCGGAGTCAGTTCCCGAATCCCTTTCAATTACATAAAACTTGCCATTTCCGGCATAAACTGCATCCCCAATTTTATCTACTCCGGCAGAACCTTCGAGGAAATAGACATATTCTCCTGTAGGCTGTCCTGTTGCTGGATCAAATTCTAATATTCTTAAAACTTGAGAATTACGAGAATTTTGATCGTTTCTTAAACCTTGCTCGCTAGCTTCAGCGTTACTAATATCAGGGTTATCAATAGGACTTTGGATAAAGGCATAAAGCCGACCATTATCTGTATTGAGTGCCATACCTTCAAAACCGCGATTCGCACGACGTTGCGCATAGACTTCAGGTATGGTTTGCGTCCCAAAACTACCCAGTTCTACTTCCGCAGCCGCAGCCGTTCCCTCAGGAATAAAACGGTCTATTAATATCCCATCTGCTGTGAAATGATAAATTGCGGGACGATATTCATCGGACATCCAGAATGTGCCATCGGGAGCCACCACAATAGATTCCATATCGGCACCAAAAGGATCATTAGCCAAAGGATTGCCGTTGAGATCTACTGGTTCTTCGTCGGTATAAGCTGATCCTGGTTCTCCTGCTTGCAGATTTGGTAATCCCGTAATCGGTGTTACGCCATCGGCGCGAAATAAATCAATCTGTTCAGTAATTTCAATATCGCTAGTTGCTCGATCTAAAGTAAAGCGAACTAATCTCGCTTGATAATCAGGTAAAGGAAAAGGACGTTCGTTTAATCCATCACCATCTACATCGGTAGGTTCGCCATTCGGTCCGCGATCTGGTGTGGCGATAAACTGTAATTTACCGTCTTCTGTGGTTCCTTCATAGAATAAACCAGAAAGTCCACCTAATAAGATTTCTTGTCCGGCGGGAGTTGTGCCTAAAACTTCTCCACTCAAATCCCAAGGATATTGAGTTAATTGTGGCGTGCCTGGGCTATAGTTTTTGGTGCCTAGAGGTTGAATTTCGGTAATTTCTCCAGCCTCAAGATCTAAAACTGCTACAGAATTATTTTCCTGCAAAACTACATAGGCAGTGGTACCATCAGCGCTCACTGTAATGAATTCTGGTTCCGCATCTTCCGCTAAAGTTTTACCAGGAAAAATCCGTACCCCACGACTACGTAACTGTTCCGATAAACCATCAAAGGCTTCAAACCCTGCGGTAGTCACTGTGGCAGTTTCTACTCCTCCAGAAAGATCAATAATACTGACTGAGCCGACTGGATCGATATCGTCTCCTGGTTCTCCTTCATTAGCGACCAATACTTTGCTGCCATCGGGGGTAAATGTCACCATGTCGGGTAAAGCACCAACGGTTACTTGCCCTAAAAGAGTTCCTTGAATATCAAAAAAAGCTACTACTCCTGGATCTTGTTCTGGGTCGCTGGCTACCGCCACAGCGATAATGCCATCGTTTACGGCAACGCTGTTAACTCCTGCACCAACAGGATCTATATCTATGGAAGATGCTAAAACAGGATTAGTCGGATCTGCTAAGTTAAGAATATCGATCGCATTATCAAAAGCATTAACTACAAATAAACTTTGACTGCCTGGATCGTAAGCAGAAATTTCTGCACCACCTTCTTCCCCTTCAGGAATTTCTACTTGATATCTGCCGAGGACATTGAGAGTATCTAGAGCCATAAATTGTTAATTCTCCTGCAATTTTTTGGTCATGAAATTGGGTTGACTGGGTAAAAATAGAGCAAAAAAATCCCCAAGAACTGACTCTTGAAAGTTATATTTTTACTTGAGTTATGACTCAAGATGGGAATTCCATCACCTCGGTAGAATTGTTTTCCAGAGCCGAAGTGATAACTATAATTGAATTTTGGGTGATTTAGTTTGCTCCAACCAAGACGCCATTGTATGACAATCCACCACAATTCGCATCAAAGGTTAAGACCCTCTAAAAAAATCAAATTGCCATAATCTTTTGCTATGGCAAAATTTACTCAATAATTATCTTTTGATTAATTTTTAATTAGTTAATGAATAATTATTGAATGGTTAATTATAAGTTAATTTATTAATCTTAATTCACTCTAAATATCTTGATGCTAAGTTCTGTTTAATTTCTGTTTAAGAGTTTCATTGCAATCAAAATTTTTATGGGCGATCATCGACAACAAAAAAATATACACACTTATACGGTTTAAATAATTATAATTAAGATCTAATGCAATCGCCGCTAAAGTAATTACTTATTTTATATCCAGAGTATTGACATAATTAATTAAACTACAATTAATCATTTATAGGATTTCTATCCTAAACTTTCTATTTGTTAGATAGTCGTGTTAACCCATACAGCATGCTGATAATCTTAAAGTCTTTAATTACATGCAAAATGCCAATAACTTTAGAGATACTTCTGATGTCTAAGCATCTTAGAAAAGGGTAAATGACAGTTACTACATTTTCCTTCGCTCCATAAAGACGGAATAGGAAATAAATTACCACAATTAATACATTTAGATAAAAGTTGAAGTTTATGGCGATCGCATCCTCTTTTATCCTTAAATTGCCACTCAAGCTGATGACAGGGGTTCTCTTGATAACAAGCCGCACACAATAAAATTGGCTTGCATTGCATCGTAGTTCCTCTCGGCGGAAACATTTGCCTAATTCGCCCAACATCTACCATAACAATATCAGCTAAAGCGTCTAACTCTTCCTGAGTTGGAAACGGATTAAAGTAAAACTTTTCCCATCTAGCTAAAACTGCTCCTAATCCCACAACTTGACCTAATCCACTAGCAGCCGAAAAACGATTACCTTTAGCGCGACGAAATCGGCCTAAAAAATGACTAATACTTTCTCCTTCTAATGGTTCGACTTTAGTCAACCAATACTGATCATTTTTTCTTTCTTTCATAAGACCATTTAGTTGCTCCCATAATTTGTTTTAAGATGTCGAGATCGACTTTGCGATGACCCTGAAGCAAAGATCTAATTGCAGCTTTGCGTAAAATCATGTCTAATAGACCAATTAATTTCTTAGTAGCTGTTTTTAAAGTCGTGAAAGTTTTACCCTTGGCTAGATTTGAAGGTTCGGGCAATCGTAAAACATCTCGTTCCCAAATACTAACCATTTGTTTAAATTCCTTATCATCTAGGCGATCAAGTTCGTATTGCTCCAAAAAACGATACATAACCTGTTTATTACACTTAACTACTACTTGAAGACGATGAGTAGTGCCTACTAAAAGGACTGCTAAATTAAGCTCGTCTTCATCATAAACATGTCTGAGATCGGAAAAAGTTTTTTGTTCTAAGTGATTAGCTTCATCGACGATCAACATTTCAACTTGATGGATTGCCAAACCATCCAAAGTTCTTTCACGCAGATCAGACACGCTACCATTAGTAGGCTTATTCAATACCTTGAGTATCTTAATAAAGAAATCTCTAGAGCCACAACTTACAGGAATTTGAATATAAACTACAGGCTTAATTCGCCGTCCTTGACCTGACTTATATTTGTTATATCTTTCCGCAAAAGACTTACAAGTAACGGTTTTGCCACAACGAGATTCACCAACTAAAAGCCCTGTACTTTTAGCCATTAGCAATTCATACATCCAGCCATGACAATTTTTGACTTGATTTAATTCGAGGTAAGGCTGACGACTTAAACGATCTATTTCTGCTTGAATTTCCGCAGATGGCGGTTCAAATCCACCAAATTGATTAGCAACA
>JAAUXX010029383.1_pt1 | contig 14949 bp, 9 predicted proteins | sample 7278111 | NCBI WGS metagenome assembly JAAUXX01 (sample SAMN14350116, study PRJNA611818) | marine sediment metagenome | isolation source: surface marine sediment (1.8m) | place: French Polynesia: Moorea | collected 2018-08
TAATATTGGATACAAGAGCATGGGCTCGCTCAAAGTTTCCCGACACCAACAATCTGTTAATTTTGTATTTTAGTAAGTCACTAGAAAAGTAAATATATTTATTATTAATTATTTCTAGGTACTTATTTAGATTATACTTTGTGCAAATTTGATAAAAGAAAGCGATAAAATAAGTAGTAATTTCTTCATTAATATAGAAATATTTATCAATTAAATTTTCGATATCAGGACAATATATAGAAGTTAATATCGTGAGTTGTTTTTGTCAAGCAGATTTCAGTATTTGAATGTTATTTGAAGAATTAATTACTTCATCATAGTAATATATTGCTTGTTCATATTCTCCTTTGAATCGATGAACATCACCTTGTAAAATGTTTATCGCTTCTTTTAAATTACTATCTTTATCAAAATTTAATTCAAGAACATTAGCTAAATGTTTTTCAACATATTCAATTTTATTTTCCTTTAATAACAAGTTAGCCATTCTCAAATTCGCCCAAGAATAGCTGGGGTTATATTGAAGTGCTTTTGTAAGTGATTGCTTGGCTTTATGGAAATCACCTTGCTCAATTTGTAATTCTGCTAATTTCACAAGTTCAAGATGAAACATTAATTTTAATAATTGATCCTTTTTATTTAACTAAATCATGAGGGAAATTTTGGGCATAATTACTAAATTTTCTGGTAATCTTTTGCAAGATTTTGGTACATTTAGCCTCTTCTTCATCAAAATTTACTTTATCCTTTAGTTTTTGCCAAGAACCAATACTTCTCTGATGAGGTTCAGGAAATTTTATATTAGCAATCGCTTTGCTATCTATTAACCCTTTTTGTAATAGGATATTTGTCACTAAATTAGAACCTTTGTTGGCTAGTTCTTCGTATTCAATTACTACATCTGAAAACTCTCTAGCAAATAACTCAGCAGTTTTATTGATAACATAAACTTTTGAGTAAAAAGAAAAGTCCTGTTTGAGCGAAATATCAAATATTTTTAACAAAGCAGCAAAAGTATCTACAACCTCCCAATCATCGTTATGGGGTCCTAAATAACGAGGAGGGGAACCTAAAGAAGGAAAAGGTGCTTCAAAAGGAAAAGTATCGTAAACTCGATTATAATGATTGACAATGCTAGTAAATAAATCCCGAGGACATCTTATTAGAGATACGATTAAAGCATTTTTATAGAATATTCTAAAATAGTCTAGAAGAAAAGAAACACGATTAAATTGAAGTAAAGGAACCGTATTTTTTGGTGTCTGTTTAATAATGAAATTTACGTAATCAAATAAAGGCAAATTATCGACAAAACTATACAATAAATTACTGCCTGCTTCAAATCTTTCTAGATATCTTATTCTGAGAGATTTATAATCTATAAATTGATACTCATGGTAATATCCTAAGTCTAGGTTGTGCCCCAAATTCTTATTAGAAGATGAGTTTGATTGAACACCACCAAATACAAAAGGGTGTAATGGTTCGTAATAGGGTGTAAACTTTTGATTCATACTTCTAAATAGAGAAAAGGTGTATGTAGTACCCGTACGAAACCAGCCAGAAACAATAACTGTATTTTTTGATGGAGGATCAATTATACTTGAATCAACAGATTCTAGCCTGTTGCTTAACTGACTAGGAGTTAAGGACATTCCACGAGAGAAATTAGATATCCGAAGACTTTCAAAGATATAATTAGAATCTTGTTTATGTTTTCTATATACATGAGCTACATTCAGCATATAGTTGAGAGCATCATGACCATAACCTAGCTTTGCCATGCCTCTAAGAAAAATATGATCAGAACGTTTATTATGATTGCGAAAAAAACTTTGTCTTAAATCCTGGTAGATCTTATATTTTGGATAGTCAAAATATTCTAAGATTCTAGCTTTGTGATAAGAGAGCCAGGGGCCGTTAGGAAAACGATTTTGCAGAGCATCTTCGTATATTTTTAAAGCACTATCCAAGTTATTGTCAATAATCTCACAACGTGCCAAATTTTGTTCCCAAAGTGGAGGTCTATATTGTTTAATTATTTCTTTGGCTTTTGATATATGACCTAGTTTTTTTAAGGCATCTATATATAGCATGATAATGTCATGATTTATGATATTTTTTTCTAGACATTTCTTGCATAAATCTGCTGCATCTTCATATTTTTTTTGATAAATTAAGATCTCTATTTTGTCTCTTAAAGCAATATCATTATGATTATTGGAAGATAATACTTTATTCACAGAATCTAACGCTTTATCATATTCAGCTAATTGAAAATATGCGCGATATTTTTCTGTCTCTAGAACTGGCGGAAGGTTTCTATATTTAAGCTGTAATTCTACTAAGTTCAATAAAGCATCTTGAGCATTTCCTTCTAATCTAGTAGTAGCAATCACAAAAGACTGTAATTCTAAAGATTGAGGGAATTTTTTGAGACCTTTCTGGGTAATTGCTTTGCAACTATCAAAATCGTTAGCAATTAGGGCGCATTTAGCTCCTTCTATGTAAACCTTTAGATCTTGAGAATAGTTTTCTATTAACTTTTTGAAAATTGCCATAGCTTGAGGATAAGCTCGATTTTTATTGAATAAATCCCAGGCTGTTGCTAAACTTTTTTCGAGGTTGCTTGCTAAATTTTTATCTAGAGTTTTTTCCATGTTTGATGACCTAACTTTACAAAAAAACTACAATACAAAGGTCTTGACTATCCATAAACAATAAATTCAAGTTTATCGGAATAGCTAATCTCTTTTGCTGAAGCAATATGGGGGGGAAGATCAACTGTACAAGTTGATTTTTTGCTTAATAGACGAGCAGCTTGTTGAGTTATTGGTTCATTAGGATTAATTAATCCAATGACGGGAGAAAAATCTTCGAGTAGGGAAAAATAGTCAAAAGTAACATTATTTTCAATTAAAGTTGGGACTTGTAGCCATGCCATTAAATCGCACCAGCCACTATTGGGAGCAAGCATTATCTTACAATTGCGCAAGTAACCGAGCTCTTTTTCTAAGAGTTTATTCACAGGAATGTCATCACTTGTCTTTTCATAATCTTCTGGTTGATATGTACCATTAGGATGACCGTAGACAATAATGGGTAAGTTATAGTATTTTGATAATTCTTGACAATATTTTAAAGCCTGAGCTACATCAGAGTTTCTTTGAACTGGTTCATACTTTTGTTGTATAACATTTCTCAACTGCACTCCGATATGTTCTCCTACTGTATAAGTAGGATTTTCAAAAGGATGGGGTTTGTAGCTCGTAGGAATCGAATATCTTATATATCTATCAAATGAAGTCCACTCATTAGTTGCATTAACTGAATTAGTACAAGATAAAAGTTTTTGATCCCAAATAGTTAAAGGACGATCTTTGTTTTCCAATAAAAAAGGAGCAAATAGCGAACGTAATTCTATTTCTAAATTTTTAGCAATAGTAAGGGTCTGGGTATCTGCTGCTAAAGCATGTATGGGAGCTAAGTTAGAGTCCAAATGACCTTCCGCTTTAATTGTTTTTTGAGGGGGAATATAGTAGCCAAAACCTAAACTAATTACTCCATAAGGGGCATATTTACTAATGATTTTTTTAAGGGCTTTAAAAAAGGATTCATCATGAATTGCTGTACCTGGTGGATAAAAATCTGGTCGTTTGGCTAGTATTTTCCAACCCTTTTTCAGCCAATTTTCAACACTACCAAGAAAATGCCTAATTTCAAATCCCATTTCTCCCAAGAAGGGCGGTAATATTTTTTGGTCACAATGATAATTATTGATAGGACGATAGCCTTTATTTATTATTTCTGCTAGACTTTGATTGCTATGGTTAGAATAATTTTTAACGATGGCCCTTGCTAAATCGAAATGTCCAGATTTGTACTGAATTTCTCGTATTTGATGATAGGCCCAAAAGCTATCTGGGAATACTCTTAATTCTTCGATAAATTGGGGGATTGCATCCATTGGTTTACCCAATTTAACTAAACATTGACCTAAATGATGGCGACACCAAGAACATTCTTGATTTTTAAGATACTCTGAATAGTATTTTGCCGCTTTATCATAGGCCTTAATTCTAAATGCAGAATCAGCCGCAAAGCGAATATCGTGGAGAAGAATTTTTACTCCTTGTTGCTCTGCTGTTTCTATAGCTTTTAGTACCCCCAAATAATCTTGTGCTTCAAATTTATTTTGAATATTTTCTTCTGGTCTTGACTGAGGTGAAGTTTTAATTGGGTTTATTTCAATGGGATTATCGGTATCTATAGATGTATTATTTTCTGTTTGATTATTACTTTCTAATTCAAGCATTTTCTGCATCATCAATTCTGCAGAAGCAACATCTTTTAACTTAATACTAATGGAAGTCAGATGAGAATATATTTCTACATCATTTGGATTTAATTTTAAGGCTTCTTCTAAAGTTGATTTTGCTTCTAGAAATTTGTTTTCATCTAAAAGTTTAATGCCTTTTTGTTTATAAATTTGATAATTCTCATTGATAGAATCGTAAATTTTATTATGATCTAATTCATTATTACTTGTTTCAGAAGAGGCATTTTTAATGAAATCGATAGAATCAATAATAGAAGATATTGTTGAACTATTTACATAAATTTTCTGAGCCAAATTGCACATGGATTTAGCTCTATCTATATCTTTGCTAGCGATTAAACTATTAATTATTTTAATATAAACCCATTCTGGTTGATTGCGATTAATGTCAATAGTTTTTTGATAATATTTAATACTTTTAGTAATTTGTTGCGACTTATCTAAGGCAACTGCGATCGCTCTATAAATCTCTTCTGATTCAGGATGTAGTTTTTCTGCTTTATTTGCTAAGTTTAACGATTCCTCCAAACGATTTACCTGAGCCAATAAAGTAATTGCATTACCATATACCCAAGCAGGTTGATTACTATCTAATTCAATTACTTCCAAATAAAAAGCGATCGCTTCTTCTGGCTTATTTTCTTTATGTTTAGCAACTGCTTGAGTAGTCAACCAATCTATACGAGAAAAATTGGTTTTTTGTTCTGGTTTATTAACTATAATATCCGTAGTTTCTGCTGATTTCATTGTCTTGGATTTATTAAATAGCATAAATTGAATAATGAGATAATTAGATAATTAATTTGATATTTTTTATTCTTCAAGCAACTGTTGAATTATCCGATTGAATTCCTGTTTAATGGTTTCTGGAGCATAAGGTTTAAGGGCCTGTTTACTATTCATCGCTAACTTATTCCACAACATTTCATCCTGATAAAGTCGAATAATTTGTGAAGCAAACTCTTCTGATTGATTCGCTTCTAAAACATTAGTTTCGTTAATTAAATTAATGCCCTCTAGTCCAATAACAGTAGTAACAATCGGTAACCCATATTCCAAGCTCTGTCCAATTTTGCCTTTCATCCCCGCACCATATCTAAGAGGTGCGACAAACACTCGATGCCTGAGAAAATAGGGAGTTACATTGGCTAGGTAACCAGTTACAGTAACACGATGATCTTTAGCTAATGCCTTTACTTCTTCTGTTGGGTTACTCCCCAGTAAAGTTACAGTTAGTTCTGGTAACTGCTCCCAAACTAGAGGCATAATCTCTTGACATAGCCATTCCACAGCATCGATATTTGGTGGGTGATTGTAGCTACCGATAAAAAGTAACCCTTCGCGTTGCTGAAAACCTGGTTTATCACCAGTGTAAGGAATATGCACATTAGGAATTACTGTTAGATTGCTCACCTGTTGCTGTTGCAAAATATTCTTTTCTAGTGATGTAATAGCAACAGTTAAATCAGAATTATGTGCTGCTTGTAATTCCTGCGATTGCATTCGCACCCATTCTCTTATATTTCCCAGAGCGCGAGAGTGGGATGGCAACTCCTGAGCTCTTTTCATTCTCAAGTAGTGTAAGTCGATAGTATCGTAGATGAGTTTAATATGTTGATGTTGACGAATCAGGGTCGCGTACTTTTCATAATTATCGGGGCGACATACCCAGGCTATATCTACTAAGGGTAATCTGTCTGCTATCTGTTGTTTAATAGCTACTCCGTAACCATCTTGAGTATATAAAGTTTCGATTTGAAGATTTTGTAATTGAGAATTATAAGGCTCATCCTTAACCCCATTATCCGCCACAAAAATCACATGATAACCCAGCTCACGCCAGATCTTCAGCAAATGGAACAACCTCTGGGACCCCGACTCCTTATCATAACAAGGCATATAGCTATCAATCACCAAAATCGTCTGCTGACCCTGATATTTTCGCGCCGCCACTGGCACATTCTCCACCCCCTTATTCGGCAAATAGGAGCCCGTTTCCAAAACTTGTCGCCATTTTTGCTGAAACTTGACCGCATTAACTAACTGATATTGCTTCACCCCCCCATTAGTCGAAGTGCCCCCCGTCATCCCCTCATAGTGAATCACCTCCGACTGCGGTTGATAAATCACTTTCAAACCTAATTGATGACGAATCGCAAAACACAGATCCGTATCCTCATAATATGCTGGGGCCAAATCCGTCGCCAAACCCCCCAGCTGCTCAAAGAGCGCCCGACGCACCATCAGACTCGCTCCCGAACAATAATCCACCTCTCGAAGATAATTATATCGAGGGTCCCCAGGATTCTCATTGCGACCATAATTCCAGCCCGAACCATCCTGCCAAATAATTCCTCCCGCTTCCTGCAAGGCACCCTGGGGATAAATCAGTTTCGACCCCACCGCACCGACGCTCTGATCTGCTTCTAGTACTGCCACTAACGCCTCAATCGCCTGGGGACGAATTTCCGTATCATTATTCAAGAAATAGAGATATTCCCCTTGAGCCTGAGCCGCACCTCGATTACAGGAATGGATAAACCCTAAATTTTGGGGGTTATTCACTAAGGTCAACCCCGCTACTTGCTCTAAAACCGCCCCACTGCGATCGCTCGAACCATCATTGACCAGAATCACTTCCACCGCAGTTGTGGGAGCAATCTGCTTGGCGAGCGCCTTCAGACATTTGAGCGTATATTCTAGCTGGTTATAGACGGGAATAATAATCGATACCAGGGGTTGGTCACTATGGGGCAGCGTTAAACCTGAGACCTCTGCTCTCGCCCCTGGGGGCAGGGCCTGGACTGGGCTCAGATTGCTTGGGGACTCTTGCAACTTCAAGGCCTGAGTCCAGCGAATCCTCGCCTCGACATTTTTCGGTTGTAATTGCACTGCCATCTGGTAGGCAATGCTCGCTTCTTCTAGATTGTTTTGCTCGCTCAGGGCCTGACCTAATTTTAAATAAAGCTCCAGATTATGGGGCTCCAGAGCTAAGGCTTGATGATAATTCTCAATCTGATGGGGAGCTTGCTCAATGGCTTGCAGAAAATGTTCCAGAGCCTGTTGTCGCGCTTCTTCGCTTTGACGGTAGAAGACATGTCCTAATTTAGCTTGTAAATCGGGTAGATCGGCTTGAATCTGGCCCGCCTTTTGATAAGCGGAGCTCGCTTCTGCCCAGTGACCTAGCTTTTCTAGGGCCTCGCCTAAATTATAATGAGCCCAGGCAAAATCTGCTTTTAAGGAGATCGCCTTGCGTAATAGGACGAGCGCTTCCTGGGGCCGTTGACATTGGAGTAGCACATGACCCAGGTTATTGTAAGACCAAGGCAGTTCGGGTTGTAACTCAATCCCCCGACGATAGGCCGCGATCGCTTCGGCCCAGTGTTGCTGATGGCTCAGGGCTTCTCCTAGATTATGGGTAGCTTCCCAATAGTCAGGTTTCAGTTGCAGTGCTTGTCGATAGCAATTAATCGCGGAGCCCCAATTACTTTGCTGGGTGAAGCTTAATCCGAGATTAAAATGTAGTTGCGGGTTTTGGGGATGATGTTGGAGCCCTTGTTGGTAGCACAGCTGGGCTGAGGCGGTGTCTCCGGCTTGAGTTAATAATTTGCCTAATTGCACGGCGGCTTCGCTCAGGTTTGGTTGTAGTTTCAGGGCTCGACGATAGCAGGTGATGGCCGGGGTGGGTTTTCCTTGACTGACCAGATTACGGGCTAATTGACAATATTCTTCGGCTTGCAGACCTTGGCTTTCGAGTTTCATGGCTTGGAGCCAATAACTGGTGGCCTGTTCGAGCTGGCCTAGTTGCTGGTAAATTCGCCCGAGATTGCGATAGGCAGGGGCTATTTGGGGGTTGAGTTCAATTGCTTTTTGGTAGTGGAGGATCGCGGCCTGCCATTGTTGTTGTTGGGCGCAGGCATTACCGAGGCTAATCTCGGAGGCGGCGCTATCTGAGCTGGGGGCGGTGGCGGGTAATAATAATTGTTTTCTGGTTGGGGGGAGCGCCGGACTGTCGGGGGCATCTTTGAGCTGGAGCAGTTGCCGATAGTAGATGGTTGATTCTTGCCAGAGTCCCATTTTTTCGGTGATGGCGGCGAGTCTTTGGTAAGCTGTTTTCCAGTTGGGTGCGAGTTGAATTGCTTGTTGATAATATTTTAAGGCTGTTTCGAGCTGGCCTTGTTGTTGCGCTTGTTCTGCGAGCTTGAAGAGTTCGGGAGCGGTGTTGGGGGTTGGGGATGCTATTTGCTGGGCTTGGGCTAACATTTGTTGCGCTTTTTGGGGTTGGCCTAAGTTTTGCCAGACTCGAGCGAGATGTTGATAGACCCCAGCAAAATTCGGTTGCAGTTCTAGGGCTTTTTGGTAATAATCGAGGGCTTGTTGCCATTGTTTTTGTTGGGCGTAGAGGGTCCCTAGATTGGCATAGGCTTCGGGATAATCGGGCTGTATGGCGATCGCTTTACCATAGTAACCGATGGCGCTGGCAAATTGACCTTGTTTTTGCTGGGCATCCCCTAGGATTTTATAGGCTTCTGGCAGTTGGGGATTGAGCTGGAGGGCTGCTTGACAGGCTTGGCTGGCTGGAGCCCATTGGCCTTGTTCTCTATAGGCTAGGGCTTGTTGCAGATAAATTGCGGCGGCATTGCTCGGGCTGGCTGAGGGGGCTAAATGTTTTTTCACTCGGGCAATGTGACTGTATACTCGCGGTAAGTCGGGTTGCAGTTCTAGGGCTTTTTGGTAATATTCCAGGGCTTGAGCCCATTTTGCTTGTTGGGCGTAGAGGGTCCCTAGATTGGCATATACTTCGGGGTAATTGGGCTGCATCGCGATCGCTTGCCCATAGTAACCGATGGCGCTGGCAAATTGACTTTGTTTTTGATGGGCATCCCCTAATATTTTATAGGCTGCTGCTAGTTGGGGGTTGAGTTGTAAGGCGCTTTGACAGGCTTGAATGGCTTGAGCCCATTGACCTTGTGCTCGATGGGCTAGGGCTTGTTGCAGATGAATGCTGGCGGCTTTCGGTTCTTGATTGCTGAGTCGATGGCTAATTTTTAATTTGCTGGCAGTCGGCGCAATATTTGCTGGGGGTAAATGGACGAATTGCCCTGAATTAATCTGATTCGGGCTGGCTGCTTGGGGGGTTTTTTCTGGCTGCTTCGGGTCAGATTTTTCTGGACTATAAAGGTGGGATTCCAGCATTTTTGCTACTTTTTTGTGTGATTTTGATGTCAGCTCAATCCTCAACGGGCATTGAACTTCTTGATGAAACTAAGTTTTCAGGATTTAAGAAAATTTTGATTGATTTGATCTTTTTTTCTTTGGCACTCTTGCTTAATACTTTAAGTAATTATCTGACTATCTTGGGATTTTCTAACTTGTTCTTTATATTTTAAATCCGCATTTTTCACAACATTAAAATTACTTAAATATTTTCCTCTAATAATCCTCAAATATTCTTACTTTTAGCTAATGCATTGACAAGTATACTTACGTAAATTTACTAGCATTTCATTATCAAAGGTTAAAATATACCCAGCAAAACGTAATATAGGAATGCTAAATGAATTAACCAATGATTTATGAGAACAAGACTATTATCTTGGTATGCAAAGCAATCTGAAAATTTTGTTGATGCAGTTACTATTGATTCAAAATATTACTAGAAAACTCGTAGATTTTGCATGTTATTTGGTTGCGGTAAATACACAAACTGTTATCAATATTACTAAATATTACTATTCTGGGGTGGAAAATTCTTACCTAAAAAATATTCAAATACTCTTGCTTTTAACTTATATACTGATAATTGCACTTACGTAAATATACCAAAATACTATTGATAAGGGTTAAAAAATAGCAATTGTTAGTCAAATTAAGTAAATTCTAGTTGTGTGAAGGGTTAGGATCTTGTAACCTTGTAGTTTAAGAATATATTAAACTGCTGAAAGCATTATAAAGAGGAAGTTTTGGCTTCGTTTATGTTTAATGGATTCACAAATCAAACCCAATCTGAGGATGAATTAAGTTTAATCCGACATCTTTAATTTTTTTATTCGATAATCGCAGGTTATAAGGACGGTTAGAAACTGCTTCTGTATCCCAGTTAATCGGCGGTAAATTATGGGTCTCAAACAACCTACGGAAAAATTCGCGAGTTTCTAGAGGCTCATCACAGTTTAAATTATAAATACCTGATAATTGTTTCAATCTAGCTAATTCAATCCCATTAACAATATCTTCCAAATGTACCCAATTGCTATAGTCTGTGCCTTTGCCAGGACGAGTAGTACCAGCAGCTCTCCTAAAGATTTTGATTAGTTCTCTTCCTGGTCCATAAATACCAGCTAAACGTAAAACACATACTTTTAATTTTGCTGAATTTGCTGATAGTAATATTTTTTCAGTTTGACATAATATTTTTCCATTTTCGTTAACAGGCGCAACGTCTGCTGTTTCATCTGTCCAGGCACCTTTTTTATCTCCTAAAATCCCATAACTTCCTGTATAAATTACCTGTTTAATAGTTTGATTATTTTGTAATGCTGTTACTAAATTAGTGGCTGTACCAATATAGGTTTGGCGATAAATATCAAGATCTCTAGTTCTGGCTCCAATGGAAAAGAGGACGACATCTCGATCTTGAATTATATCCGCGATCGCTTTACTATCTTTACCATCTAGAATCACTACTTGGTGAGCGATTTCCGATAACTGAGCAACTTTTTCAGCTGTTGTTGTGGTTAATGTTACTTGATGACCGTTTTTTTGCCATAAACGAGCAACTGCACTACCAACATATCCACATCCAAGAATGGTAATCTTCATTAATATCTTTTCTCTCTATAATTATATTTTTGCACAAACCTTAAAAAGAGCTATTATCGCTCTAATATCATAGTATTTAATGCAAAGCATAAATATACCCGTTCTTACAGCCAACATATATTACACTTTGATAGATGATCGGAGTTGCAAATTTTTCAGTATAAAATCTAAATCCCATTAGTTTAATCAAAATTTTTTGTCCCAGTTTATTAATCCAAAATTTCAACCGTAACATTAAGTTTTCTGGTAAGGGAGTAGTAAATCGCCAGAGTTCTTCACCAGTAGTTAAATCTAGTGCTTGTAACAACCTTTGACTTCCAATATAAACTGTATTTTCAGCTACAACAGGGTTAGAGCAATATTTCATATCGCCTATTTGGAAGCTCGACAAAGTTTTGCCCGTTTCAATATCTAAAGCATAAAAAGAGGTACCAAAACCAAGATATATAGCTTTTTCAGTGATTATTGGTGCAGAAAGAGCCTTGTTTCCATTCTTGAAAGTCCAGAGTGGTTTTCCTGTCTGAAGATTTAAAGCATAGAGGGTATTATCACTGCTGATGATAAATATTGCTCGATCAGTTATCGCTGGGAAAGTAAGACAAAAAGCACTTAAACCGCCAATTTCATATTTCCATTTCTGTTGTCTTGTTGATATTTCGATAGCATATAAATATCCATCGTCACTAGCTACACAGATAATGTCATCTTTAAGCGCTGGTTGAGTAAGTGTCATATTTTTAGTTGTTTTAAAACTCCATGCCAATTCTCCAGAGGCAACATCAATGCCATAAAGAATTCCATCTGTAGCCCCTATATAGACTATTCCTTGCGATACCACAGGTGATGGAGGGACAGAAACAGATACCAAAGATAAAGGTTTAAAATCTAGTTTAAATTGCCACTTTAGACTTCCAGAATGAACATTTATAGCCCTAAGATATTGATCTGTTGTTACTCCATTAAATTGAAGACTACTTAAATAAACGATTCCATCGTGAATTACCGGAGAAGCACAAATTTTTTCTGGTAATTGGTATGCCCAAAGCTCTTGTCCAGTTTCCGAGTCTAAACCATAGATATTACCATCGCGACTACCAACGCAAACTATTCCTTCTGCAACTGTTAACCCAAACCACCGAGCCGAAAATTTTGGGAACTTTTGAGATTGCCACTTTAGTCCATTTAATTGGCGAACTTCAGCTACACTATAAAATCCAGTTCTTTGGAAATTAGCTCGAAACATAATTTAGGTCTATTTTAAATTAATACAATGATAGAAAAAGGAGAAAGATAGAATTATCAACTTTTCAATTTTAATATCCTCTATAATATAAGTTATTATTCAAGATGAAAACGGTCGCTTATCTTTACATAGATCCATTATTAGAGTCTCCCCCTGATGAGAATCTTTGGGGACAAGAAGTTGATTGTATTTATAAAGATTTAGGTCAGCATCAAAAGTTACTGCAACTAATAGCTGATTCGCAGAAAGATCCTCCTGATAATCTTTTGATTCGTCGTTTAGAAGAGTTAGGAGAGAATATTACTGAAATTTGCGATCGCCTTCAGCAATTAGAGTCTTTAGGCATAGAAGTTATTGCTATCGAACAAGATTATCAATCTTCTAAATTTGCTCAAGAAAATATTCAAGATAGTAAGCTAGCTTTAATGCAATTATTAGAAGAAGTTACTAGTAATAAAAGAAAAGAGCGTCTGATTCAAGGTCATGCGCGTAATCGGCTAAAAGTTTTACCTCCTCCAGGAAAAGCTCCCTATGGTTATCGTCGGGGACAGGATAAATATATTATTGATAAAAGTACAGCTCCTGTAGTTAAAGATTTCTTTGAACAATTTCTACTTTTTGGTTCTCTTAGGGGTGCGGTGAGATATTTAGCCAAAAGATATGGTAAAAAAATTGCTCCTTCTACTGGAAAGAATTGGTTGACTAATCCTGTATATCGAGGAGATTTAAAGTATAAAAATAATCAGGTAATACTTAATACTCATGCAGCAATTTTAGATCGAGAAGAAGCTGCCCAAATAGATCGAATATTACGGCGTAATAGTCGTTTACCATCCCGAACTGCTAGCGCTCCTCGTTCTTTAGCTGGCTTGATTATCTGTCAACAATGTCAATTACCGATGACGATCTCGCGAGTTACTCAAAGAAATAAAAAACAAGAATATCTTTATTTACGATGTCATGATTGTCCGAAAAAAACTAAATGTAAGGCAATTAATTACCAAGAAATTTTACAACTAGCTATTACTAAGATATGTCAGGAGTTACCAATCGCTGTTGACAAAGTCAATCTCCAAAATATAACAATATTCAAAGATAATATCCAAGCCCAAATCAAACAAAAAAAAGAAGTTCTCTTACAATTGCCCATCTTACAAAATCAAAATATTCTCGATCGAGAAACTGCTAACCTAAGAAGTTATAAGTTACAAACAGAGATCTCAGAATTAGAAACTCAACTGGCACAACTTCCGCCAGAAAATTTAAAAGCGATCGCAAAAACAGTTTCGATTCCCCAATTTTGGTTGGATTTATCAGAATCAGAAAGAAGATTTTACTTTCGTGAATTTATTAAACAAATTGAAATTGTGCGTTTGGCTGATAATCAATGGGATTTAAAATTAGTTTTTATTTTCTGAATTGTTATAGCGTTTATCAAGTTAGGAAGATACAAATATATTTTTTGTCTCGCGCCAAGACGTTTATCCAGAGCACCGATCTGGACAAGCCCAGCTCCGTGTTCTGGGCTAAGACGCAAAGAGAGACACAAAGGATTTTTTCTTCATAGTAAATATGCTTGCAATGATCTTACTCTTTGTATTAAGATTCTGTGATCAGTAACACCTTGATAGTGGTTGCAGTTAATGAAGTATCAAATTGGTTGGGATAATTTTGCACAGGAAGTAAGTCGCTCAGATGAATCAATTAATCTAGCAAGAGCTAGTTTATATTGCGCTCAAGCGGAGTATCCTGAGTTAGATGTCGCCAAGTATTTACAGCAACTTGATGTCATTGCGGAAGATATTAGAGCTAAGTTAACTTCACAGCGCTATCCACTGCAAATAATTCAGACTATTAATAATCATCTCTATAACTGTTTAGAGTTTAAGGGAAATAGCCAGGATTATTATAATCCTAAAAATAGTTTTTTAAATGATGTTATCGATCTGCGGACAGGTATTCCCTTAACTCTCTCGATTATTTATTTAGAGATTGCCAAAAGAATCGATTTTCCAATGGTAGGGATTGGCATGCCAGGACATTTTATCATTCGCCCTGATTTTGATGATGCGGGTATTTTTGTTGATGCTTTTAATCAAGGAGAAATCTTATTTAAAGAAGACTGTGAAGCAAAATTACAGCAATTATATCAACAGCCAGTAAAATTAGAAGCTCGATTTTTAGAGCCCGTTAACAAGAAGCAAATTTTAGCCAGAATGTTAACTAATTTAAAACAAATTTATTTACATCGTCGTAAATATAATAATGTCTTAGCAATTATTACTGGTATTTTAATTTTGTTTCCGAATAACTATAATGAATTACGCGATCGCGGTCTATTACATTATGAACTAAATCATTGGCAAGCAGCATATCAAGATCTACAAGCTTATCTCAAACTTGCAAATTACGGAGATGAGTATCAGATGATTCAAATGCTACTCAATAAAATTGAAAACACTTTACCATAAAAATAATTATCAACTATTCAATGTATATTAGTGTTGTTATTCCGACTTATAATCGTTTACCAATTCTCAGAAAA
>JAAUXX010019012.1_pt1 | contig 14897 bp, 11 predicted proteins | sample 7278111 | NCBI WGS metagenome assembly JAAUXX01 (sample SAMN14350116, study PRJNA611818) | marine sediment metagenome | isolation source: surface marine sediment (1.8m) | place: French Polynesia: Moorea | collected 2018-08
CCAAATCTCCACCCACTCCAAGCGGTCATGGCGCTAAATGACATGCGCACCATTCGATCCAAGATGGATCTGATGAGCCGGAATACAGAGAAAGTAGCAGAGTTTCTTGAGAGCCATCCTTCAGTTGAAAGTGTTCAATACCTAGGCCTTAAAAATCACCCGCAACACGATCTCTCATCGAAATACATGTGGCTTGTAGATGCTGAAGACGATGATCTCTACGGGAAACCCATTAATCGCTATGGGCACCTGATGTCATTTTGTATTAATGGCGGAGTTGATAAAACCAGAAGAGTGTTCGATAACCTTCAACGTATCTGGCGAGCAACAGATCTTGGCCGTATTAAGAGTGTGGCTACAATTCCAGCTATCTCAACCCATCAGCAACAGGGAGAAGAAGGCCGCTCGTTGGCGGGAATTCCACCCAATATGGTGAGACTGTGTGTGGGAGCAGAACACCCCGATGATATTATTGGTGACCTGGACCAGGCACTTTTCCAAGCCAATAAAGAAGAGAGTTAGACTCAGTTGCGCCTTTGTGCTTTCGATACCATAGTTAATCATGGTAAACGGGTGTCAACTCTTTTTAGCCTTTGAAAACTCCCCATGCATTTTTTCACCATTTTAGGAATAGCTGTGGCACTCGCCATGGATGCATTTGCCGTGGCCATAGCCACCGGGGTAAGTCTTAAAGACGTAAGTTTACGACAAACCTTTAGACTTTCGTGGCATTTCGGGCTCTTCCAGGCAATGATGCCCATCATCGGCTGGTACTTCGGTGCTTCAATCAAAGGCTATGTTGAAACCTACACCCACTGGATCGCCTTTGCGCTTCTCTTTTTGGTAGGTGGTAATATGCTGCGGGAAGCCTTCGAACTTAGCGATGATGAGGAAAGCGAAAGAAAGGATAAAACTCGTGGTTTAACTCTGGTTATCCTTTCAGTGGCCACCTCAATTGATGCACTGGCAGTGGGATTAAGTATGTCCCTGCTGCAGGTTTCAATAATTTATCCGGCACTTGTCATCGGAGTCGTCGCCGGACTGTTTACCATCATGGGTTTACATCTTGGGAAAAAAGCCGCCAATTTAAAGCGATTAAGCCCTGTGGCAGAAGTTCTGGGAGGGCTGGTGCTGTGGATTATTGGTATCAATATCCTGCGTGAGCATGGTGTCTTCACCGCACTCTTGGGCTAGTGTGCGACGGAATATATACGAAATAAAAAAGAAGCTTTAGTTTCAACTACCCTTCTCTGGAAGTTACCTGCCTTTCCAGATCGTAGAGAGTCGCCATGACGCCATAATCAGGATCATCAAGTAGTAAAAGTTTAAGCTCGGTCAGATAATCCTGCAGTGTTTGGCGAAGCTGGGGGCGATTTTGTTTTTGCGTATTCTTGTGGTCCCAGAGATCCCATACTAGAACACCAATCCCAGTAATTGTTCCAAAAAATTTGCCTCCAACCTTGGCAACAACCTTCCCCCCGGTTTTAGCTGCCATTGCCGAAGCCACTTTCCCGGAGGATTTCGTCATTACTTTGGAACCCACTTTGGTTACAAGTCCTTTCATATTGGTGGTAAGGAGCAAAGCCCCACCTGTGCCTGAGACCGTCAACGCCTTTAAACTCAATGGTGTCTGTCGTCCACCAGGAGAGGCCTGGGTTGTCAGGGCAATATCTTCGAGATATTTTTGCCATTCAGCACTGCGGATACCGTACTCCTGTGGAATAGGCTCCAGTTCATTCTGCAGTGAGGAGATATACAATGTAGCTGTTTGCTGGATAATTCTTTCCAAGGTTTTTTCAGCCACCTGCGGCCTGAGAACTCTACTGGCAAACTCAGTCTGAATCTCTTCTGTGAGTTTTTCCGATGCGCTAGGCTGATTATTAATGACATAGTGGACACCATACTGATAAAGACCTTTCAAGCCAAGCAGCTGCTGCGTCCAGTAGTTGAAGTACCAGTCAAGAAAAGAATCATCCACCCGTCCCATTAAATCATCAACCCATTTTTCAAGCTCCGCCGCTGCATATGTTCTCGCATCTTCTCTGGCGGACTTCATCGCCTGAGCCAATGAGGCATCAACCGCATGCCAGTCAATTTTCGGAAGTACTGGTTTGGTCTGTTGAGTAGAATCAGCAGTCGAGATGGTATTATTGGGAGATAGAGCAGTTCGGCTGACAAACCAGCCTAAGCAAGCCAACAGGACCACAATTACAATAATCCAGATGGAGTTTGTGAGTATTCTACGAATATGCTCAAGACTCTCTGCGGTACGCTGTAATTTGTTCCTGGACACGATGCTATTTCACCTCCCCGGCATCGTTTTTAAAACCTTCGATTGCCCGTATTATTCTAAAATAATTAAGGAAAACAGTTCTTACAACTGACACATAATTAAATTCTGCGCGAGAGAGGTTGGTTACCGCATCAAGCAGCTCGGATTCCCTTTGCAGCCCTTCGTCATATTTTAACTGGGTTATACGCAAATTCTCCTCTGCCTGTTCAATACTTACCAAAGCTACATCGACATTACGCAGGCTGACCTCAAAATCGGTATGCAGATTTTGCAATTCGGTTTTTAAGGTGTCGGTCAGTTCTTTAAGGTCATACTGCAGACCTTGATATTCCAGCTCTGCTTTAGCAACGGATTCTTCGGTGAAATACCCCTGAAATAGATTAAGTGAGACCCGCAACTGGGCCCGCAACTCATAGTCGTCGGCATCCGAATCACCAATGGTGTTGATGGAGCTGTCACCAAAATTTCGATAACTGCCTACTAAATCAACTTTGGGATAATAGCCGCTTTCTTCAGTTTTAATCTGAAAGCGCGATGCATCGGTCAATTTTTGCAGTGCCTGCAATTCACTACGTGAGACAAGCATAAGCTGCATATTTTTATCAAGATTTTCTTTTTCAGGGATGGACTCAAATTCATCAAATTCGAGCTTAGCAAGGGTGAGTACTTCTCCTATCTCCCTACTTAATAAGGTGATGCTTTTCTCAAGACCTGCTCGGGCAGCTTCTACCTGAAGTTCCGAGTCATCCAAGTCGACCTTGAACTGCAGTAATTCATTTCTATCAATTAATCCCACTGCCAATCTGTTCTCACCATCACGGTAAATCTTTTGAAGAGTGGTAAAATTCTTCTGCGTTACTTCCAGATTCGCCCTTCTCTCAAATACATCGAGATACCTCAGAGCGACATTCAATTGGATATCCTGTTTGAGTCCTGTAAGCTGATGTCCCTCCACTTCTTTAAGCAATCCAGCCGATACAACCTCATATTTGTCCTTAAATCCGTTAAAAAGATTCCAGCTGACCGCTCCAATATAGGTCGAATTTGTCTGGTCCTCGATAGTCGACTCCTCATCCAGAGCATTGAGTTCATAGCTTAGATCTAAGGAGGGATAATACCCGGATCGTGCCAGCCTTATATCTTTTTCACTTTTTTTCAGATCCACAATGAAACGTTTGATAATCTCTCGCTTCGATAGTGCAACCTGTTGCATTTCATTTAATCCCAGAGCCAAAACCGGCTGAGCTGCAAACAATATTGCTACGACAAGGCTAAACACTCGCATTGGTTCTACTCCTTTCAAATCCGATAACAAAAACAAGCAGTGACGGAATCACGAATAGCGTGAAAACTGTAGAAAGTGCGAGACCGCCAAGCAAAATACTGCCAAGCCCCCGATATAGCTCACTCCCCGAACCGGTTGAAATAACCAAAGGGGTCATTGCCAATAAACTCGTGGAGGCACTCATGAAGATTGGACGAATCCGGGTCCGTACCGCGTCCGATACAGCAGGAACACCGACCATACCGTTGTACCGTACGTTATTTAGTGATTGGTGAACAATCAGAATGGCATTGTTGACCACGGTACCGATCAGTATGATAAATCCCAGCATGGCCAACACATCAAAACTTTGGGGTGCCACCAGTCTGTCCACAGTGATGAGGCCAACAAAACCACCTGCAGCAGCAAGAGGAACACTGAAAAGAATAATCAATGGATAGAAAAAATTCTCAAATAAAGCTGCCATCAATAAATAGGTTATCAGCAATGCCAAAAGTAAATTCCACTGCAGGGTTTCACGAGTCTCTGTCAGTTTATCGGCATTGCCGCCAATTGTAATTTCAAGACCAGCCAGTTTACCCTGTTGCTGCATTGGTGAAATCAATTTATTTTCGATAGTTTCCATGGCATCCTGGATGGGTATATCTTTAGGTGGTGTAACCTGCAGCGTAATTGTACGCTTGCGTTCCAAGTGATTAATCTGCGGCATACCCTGGCTGTAAACAAGATCTGCAACATCACCAACCTGAATAAGGTTACCGAAAGCATTCACAATAGTTGCCTTCAGAATTTTTTCCGGAGAGTCGTAGAGTTCATCACTGCCCTTGACAACCAGATCAATTTGCTTCACTCCCTCCGGCCTGAAATCATCAACCTTACGGCCATCCATCAATACATCGATATATGCACCGAGATCTCTTTCGGTAAGCCCATTGGCTGCCAGTTTTTCTTTATCTGCAACTACCCTGATCTCAGGGTATGAGGTTTCAAATGAAGGTACGGGGCGAACCTGAGAACCAGGTATCACCCCCTGGGTGGCCCCAAAGAGCATAAGTGCAGTTCCTGCAATCTGCTCAATATTTTCTCCGGAGATATTAACCTCTACAGTTCTCCCCTGCCCAAGACCCCGCTCAAATATTCCTGATTGCAGCGAAACCCCGAGAAAACCGGGGATGGCGTTCATAATCCTGGTAAAAAGTGGAATTAACTCACGAGCTCTGGTTTCATGGATACTGATACCGCCAAAAAGTGTAAAACGATCTGAACCAACATAAAACATCTGTCGTATCCCAGGATAACCATCCTTGCCGTCCTCTTCGAAATAAGGTTTTGAGCTATCGAAGATAAATCCGCCGATTTCCTTGAGCTTATCCACAGAATATCCAGGTGGTGGTATAAGAATGTTGATGATCAAATTCCTGTTACCCTGAGGAAGGTACTCAGCACTGGGTTTGAGTTGAATTACCAGAATCACGGAAAGTGCCGTAAATACCGTAATGGTTGCTATTCTGGTAAACACATTTTTTAAGCAGAGGGTGGAGAGCCACATGAGAGCATTGGTAAGGACTGGGCCAACCACGCTTTTTTGCATGCGATTCTGCTTACTATTTTTACCTTTGCGATAGAAAATATTGATGAGCGCAGGAATAACGGTGATGGAGACCAACAGACTCAACATAATCGAGAAGGTGATGGCAATGGCTATATCTCGGAAGAGCTGTCCGGCCTCCTCCTGCATAAAAATTACCGGTAAAAAGACTGCAACAGTTGTAGCGGTTGAAGCAAAAACCGCACCCCAGACCTCCTTGGCCCCGTCAAGTGCCGCAGTAAATCCGGATTTTCCCATTTTGCGATGGCGATCAATGTTCTCCAAGACCACGATGGAATTATCCACCAACATGCCTACAGCAAAGGAAATTCCGGCAAGACTTACCACGTTTAAGCTCCTGCCGGATAGCCAGAGAAAAATAAAGCTTCCTATAGCCGATATTGGAATAGCCACGGCCGTTGTCAGAGTCGAGCGAATACTGCGTAGAAAGGTAAGCAGGACAATTACAGCCAGTGTACCACCAATTATTACATTCTGTTTCACCAGACCGATGGCTCTGTTTATGTAGGGCCTCTGATCATAAACCATATCAATAAAGAGCTGCTGATCAGCAAGCATACCAGCATTAAGACGTTCAACGGTCTCTTCCACGCGTTCAGTCATGGAAAGTACATTAGCTCCCGGCTCCTTCCTGATACCGATGACGATTACCTGGATGCCGTTATGAAAAACGCCTCCAGCCTCCTTATCAAAACCAGGAGTAACTGATGCAATATCACGCAGGTATACCCTTTTCAGCCCATCGTCAAAAACAACAACATCCAAGGCATCCTCAGGGTTTTGAAACTGCCCAAGAGTACGGATACGGTAATTCTTTCGACCTATCCCCAGAACCCCTGCCGAGGTGGTGGAGTTAGCATTGCGAATCGCTGTTGATATCTGATTTATGGAGATATTATTGCGTGCCATCTCCTCCATATCCAGGGTCACATGCAACTCAGACTCGGTCCCGCCAAAAATGAGAAGTGAGCCGACCCCTTCGACTCGCTCGAGATGTTGCCGCACGTTGTCTTCAAAGTACGTTTTGTAGGTATTGATATGATTGGGGTTATCAACCTTGGTTTTAAGCATTGACCAGATAACCGGAGAGCTGTTGGCACCAGCAGCTTCGATTACCGGTCTCTCGGCATTATCCGGATATCCAGATACCTCGTTCATTTTATTGGAAACCCTGAGCAAGGCATCGTCAAGGTTGGTACCCAGTTCAAAAGAGAGGGTAATTTCCCCGAAGTTGTTGTAGCTGGAGCTCTCCATCTTAGTAAGCCCCTGGAGACCTTTAAGTGCCTCTTCCTGCCTCTCTATGATATCTTTTTCAATTTCATAGGGCGTGGCACCACTCCAATCAGTCTGCACAGTAATTGGGGGAGTTTCCACATCGGGGGTGAGCTGTACCGGTAATTTGTTCAACCCGATCAGCCCGAAGGTAACCACCAGAATAACGGCAACCGCTACGGAAACCGGCTTTTTTAGGGCATACTCTACGATATCCATTAGTTATCTCCAGTAATCTGGACAGGCTGGTCAGGCCGCAATCTCTCATTCCCTTCAACAACAATGGGCATACCGGGAACGATATAGGGATTATCCACCCCCACTTTATCTCCCATAAAAGCCACTATATTTACCGGTAAAATTGCAGCCTTGTCATCCTTTACCGTATAAATGAAGTCTTTCCCCTGAAACTTGACTATCGATGCGCGGGATAATACGCTGAGCTTTCGCTTTTGGCTTGCATCAACATACACCGTTGCCGACATGTTCTGGGCGGCTAACGGCATATCGGGAATATTGATTTTCAGGAAGATATTTTTGGTCTTCATATCGGCAACCGGATCAATGTTGACGATTTTACCTTCTACCTTTTTATTGAATGCATTGATGGTCACGGAAACCGGATCACCCAAAGTGATGTACTGCAACATGACCTCTGCAACCGGAGCACGAACATAGAGATCATTGGTGGAACCGATGCTCACCAATTGTTTGCCCTGCTGCACCCATGCTCCAGAATCAACATTTTTACTAAGAATAATACCGTCGAAGGGTGCTTTTATCTGGCTGCGTTTTTTCTGTATAAGAAACTTCTCCAGACTTTCCTGGGTGACCTGTTTCTCCTGTTGAGCATCCTGATAACTATAGAGCGCATCGTCATAAGCTTTTTCACTCACTCCGGCCTTGCTGTAAATTTTCTCTAACCGCTCAAAATTTTTACGGGTATTATTGATGCGCAGATTTATCTGCTCAATCCGTTTCCGGGTGAGGGCGATTTCGCGATCCAGAATCTCGGTATTGAGACGTACCAGGAGCTCACCTTGCTTAACTCTATCACCCTGTCGAACTTCAATCGATTCAACCAGCCCTGCGACCTCGGTGGAAACCTCCGAAGTTCTCTCATAATATAGAACACCGATAACTGCCTGATTTTCAGCAAGCTCTTGTTGATAAACTTTTGAAACCACAACTTTAGCAGGAGGCGGCCCCTCAGCAAACACCGGAGAGAAAAGAAAAAATGTAGCACATAGAACGGCAGTAAATAATCGCACAGATCACCTCTTGCTTATATAATTATTCGTTGATCTTGTCCATCAGCTTCTTGATATTACTATCAATTTTTTGCAACACCTGTCTACAGACCTGTTCTTCTTCTTGATCGATTCCATCGGTAAACCAATTTGAATAGGATTCGAAATCATTGAGTACTTCAGCGCTGATTCGCCCACCTTCTTTTGTTAAGAATACCAGGCTGGTTCGCCGGTCATCAGGATGCTGACGCCTCTCAATCCACCCCTTTTTCTCCAGCCGGTCAAGGATCCTGGTGATATTTGCAGGTTTTTTCCCAACCAGCTCACACAGCTGATTCTGACTGAGGCCTGTGTCAGCAGTGGTGTTTTTCAATAAATGATATTGCTCAACTGTCAGCCCGTAGGGACTCAACAATTTTTCAGCATAGTTGCGCAGTTCCAGTGAAGTTCTGTAGATTACGCGCCCTAATGATTCATTGTGACAGGAACCCATTACTTGTCTCCTTAATATTTAACTAGACAAGTATTTATACATTCTGCAAAATCTGTCAAGATTGATTTCAACTTTGTCAGGCTTATAATATTACGGTACGTTTAGGTTCTCTGGATTACTCTTTTTTTCAAGAGCTACAATAACGGATACTGGGATAGATTAGCCATTCTCAAGCACAGAGCTGTTATGCCACCAACTGGGTAGGGAAAGCACTGAAATATACCTTGCTTGAGAATTATTTTTGCTCCCGTTGAATTCTTCAAGAGGAAAATACTTATGCACCAACGAGTCATTATCACAGTGGTACTCTTACTCTTTAGCCTTTCCGGATGCGGCTACAATACGTTATTGGAAAAAAACGAACAAACACGTCAAGCCTGGAGTGATATTGACACGACATTGCAACGTCGTGCAGATTTAATCCCAAATTTGGTGGAAACCGTTAAAGGATACGCCGATTTTGAGAAAGAGACTCTTGAAGCGGTAGTCTCGGCGAGAGCAAAAGCTACATCAGTCCAACTTACTCCAGATGATCTGACAAGTGCTGCTGCAATGAATCAGTTTCAATCAGCCCAAAATGGCCTCAGCTCAGCATTGTCAAGACTACTTTTAGTTGTCGAACGTTACCCCGACCTCAAGGCAAATCAAGGATTTCTAGACCTTCAAAGCCAATTAGAGGGAACTGAAAACAGGATAAATGTTGCAAGACAAAGATATAACAAAGCTGTTGGTGATTTTAATTTTTCAATTAAAAAGTTTCCCTATAATCTAACGAATATGGTCACACATCGTTTTGAGGAAAAGGAATACTTCAAAGCCGATGAGGGAGCAAAAGAAGCGCCTAAAGTAAAATTCTAACATTCATGTTCAACCTGACCCTTAGAGATATTTCCCCGCTTTTAGTATTTATCGTATCTACATTCTGGCTTTCTTCAAGTTCCTACGCCTTAGATATACCGGCTCTTAAAGGACGGGTAAATGATTATGGCCAAATTCTCTCTTCCACGACAGAAGCGCATTTAGATCAACTTCTCGCCAATCTCGAACAGACCGACTCAACTCAGATAGCGGTACTCACCATCACTTCTCTGAAGGGGGAAGTTCTTGAAGAATTTTCGCTCAAAGTTGTAGAGGATTGGAAGATTGGTGAGACTGGCTTGGATAATGGTGCACTGCTCCTCGTTGCCGTCGGTGACAGAAAAGTGAGGATTGAGGTGGGTTATGGCCTGGAAGGCACACTCACTGATCTACGAGCAGGTAGAATTATTCGCAATGTAATCCTCCCTGAATTTAAGAGAGGTGATTTTGATCAAGGAATTATCGCAGGTGTTAATGCCATGATGCAAGTGGTAAAGGGAGAATATTCAGCAGATCAGAAGCAGCCAAGAAAAAACCAGGAGGATCCATTCGGGCTCATCGCCATGCTTATTTTTTTCTCCTTTTTTATCGGCAACCTGTTGCGCACAAACAAATTAGCCAGTGGGCTCATCGGAGGAATAACAGCTCCACTGATCGGGTTATTTTTCTTTGGTTTTTCCTGGCCGTTGATCGTTGGTCTCATCCCATTTGGTATTGTGCTTGGATTAATTGCGGCAAAACTCAACATGCCAAGGGTGCGATCCGGCAGATCTAGAAGATCTGGCTATTACCCAACCGGTGGATTTGGTGGGTCTTCATCTGGCGGATTTGGCGGATTCAGCGGTGGTGGAGGAGGCTTCGGTGGAGGCGGTGCCTCCGGAGGATGGTAACTATGAAAGATCTTGCTGGAAAATTTCTCACTTCAGCTGAGCAAGCTAAGGTTACCCAAACGGTGCAACAGGCTGAACTGCAAACCTCAGGTGAAATCGTCCCTATGATTGTCTCGTACAGCCATGATTATCCGAAGGCCAGGCTTATTGCTGCTTTCTTGTATAGCTTGCCCATGAGTTTTATATGTGCCCATCTGCTTTCAGCGTATCTATGGATTGACCCTCTCAATGTGTATTTCTTTTTCTTTCTATGGCTGCCGTTTTTTGGTTTGAGCTCTGCCATCATCTCAGTTTATCCCAAACTTTTTAGAATATTCATATCTGCAGAGGACATGGCCATCGAGGTAGAAGAAGAGGCTGTAAAGAGTTTTTTTACTGAAAGATTGTATAAAACCAAGGAAGCAAACGGCATTCTGCTTTTCGTTTCGGTTTTTGAGAAAAAGGCCTGGATCCTGGCGGATCAGGGTATCAATGTGAAGATCGACCCAGGTCAATGGCAGCGGATAATCGATACACTAACAGTAGCAATAGCTCAAGGTGAGCGCTGCGGTGGTCTTTGTGATGCAATTACCCAGACAGGCAATATCCTTGCCGATCATTTTCCCTACCAACGCAATGACACCGATGAACTGCACAACCTGATAATCAAAGAGTAGACATAGCTACGTGATTCATATTCTACTCATGAGGAGTAAAAAAGACCGCGTAGGAATCGGGTCCTGTGTTAATGGCTATGGATGGACTGAAACGGGCAATATAAACGTCCCTGCAGTCAAAGGTCGACTGAAAGACATCGTGAAGATTCTGCACCAGATTTCGGTTACCAGAATAGATGATTGAGAGAGTGATCGGTCTGCCTGAGACATCCTCTTTTATCTTATCCATCATCGAGAGGATCATGTTCTTCTGTTCACCAAAAAGTTTGGACTTTATCACCATTTTACCCTGGTTCATCTCCAGTACCGGTTTAACTCCTATGGCTACTCCCAGCAGTGCCTTCATGCCGGTTATTTTTTTATTCTTTTTCAAATACTTCAGCGTAGGAATCGCCATATAGGACTTCATTTTGAGCCGTGTACGGTTGATGACGGAAACTATCTGATCAAAACTCATGCCTTTGTGCATGGCCTCAGCAGCTGCGATCACTATCATACCCAGCCCCATACTGCATTGGCCGGAATCAATAATTTCAACTTTGCAGCCAGCGTCAGTGTTGAAATCCCGACTCACCTTTACCGCATTGCTATAAGTCTCAGAGAGATGTTGACTGCAATGAATGATGATGATCTCGTCATAAAGTTTCGTCATCTGCAGAAATTCTAAACCATAATCCTCGTAGCGGACCGGTTCTGAAGACATATTGGAAAATTCATCAAAGGAATTATAGAAACTGGCTCTGCTGATATCTTTTCCGTCTCGGAAAACTCGCCCATCCAGTATAACCCTGACCGGCATCACCTTGATCTTGTATTTTTTTATGAGATCCTCTGGAATATCTGCAGTACTGTCAGTTACGATAACTCGGTTCATATCTTCTCCTTCCGTTAGTGCTTGCCAAACTGGCAAGCCCTTCTCACACATCCTCACACCTTGGTATTTTTCTAGACCACAGCAATACATTACTTTAACGTTAAAGTCAATAGGCAGTATGTAAAAAGCGCCCAACTTTCGTGTTTTAGAGCAGAAAAGTTGCAAATACTACTCAAATGATTTCAGCTGAACTAGTATCTGAAATTACAAATCTGCTTGGCGCTAAAATCCAACAACTGATTGCAGAGAATGGCTGATCTTTTCTCGGTATGTCACAAACCCTCCTCTGGACGCTTGTCCGTAGCCAACCAGGCTGCATATACCCACTCAAAGAGCAACCCCTCTCCTGTTGAAACTTGTTAGACCAGGTGTTGACGGGCAACCAAGACAACCCAAAAAACCTGGTTGGGAAATTCACAATGTTTTAAGGCACCATTTCCCAGAGTATACAGAGTTGAAGATCAAAGATGTCGCTGCGTCTTGGTTTGATGGAGAAGGTCTCTATTTCAAAATTATCCACCTCATACCTTTCAGCTATCTCCGAGGTTTTCTCTTCAATCTCGGTGGCGAGAATTTCGACCTCCGACTCAAGCTTCACCAAGGTTTCTTCAGCACGCTTTACTTGTGATTTTTCACGAGCTAATCTGCCGGCATTCTTTATACTTGTTGAAGCTTTTGAAATGGTTGAAGCGGAAATGCTTTTTCTACCGAAAAAGGCCCCGAGTACTGCAGCACCAAACGAGAGCACAGTATCGGTAGTCTTTGCTTTAACGTCAGCCTTCTCCTTAGCTATCTTCTGGGCTGCTCTATCTATTCGTTGTTCAATGCGTTGCTGCTTTACCCGGTATTTTTCCTCAAGCTTGGAAATGTGTTCATCCTTGATTTCCCGTAGCCTATCTGCAAGTTTAACTTTAAAATCAGCGAGGCTATCACCTGGTTGAGATTCCAGCTTGAGCTCTGCGACACGAAAAAGTTCCAGTTTTTTATTCTGATAGAGATAGTTGCCAAAGGACCTGGTGTAGGCCTTTAGATCTCGCATCTTGGCAAAGGGAGCTGCAAGAGGATAATAGTTGCTTCCAGGAGGAGCATCTTGTACCAACTCATCTACCCGGTAGGGGTTCTCCTCGCTCAACTCCCAATCCGGTTGGGAAAATTTCTCATCTAAATATATTCGTGCTGAGACATCAATGACTTGATCGATATTTCGTTTTGCATTGAAAAATCGTACCGAACCATGAGCTGCCAACCAGGGTTCAAAGATACAGGTTTCCACCTCCACTGGATGAAGATAAAAACTCTGCTGGATGGTATCAGCGATAAGTGGTGGATGTTCCTGGGCAGCAGAACCCAAACCACTCATTTTTTGGTCCGAGGTTGTGGATTCCTGCGCATCACTCAGCGCACCCTTCTTCTCCATCATGAGTTTTTCGATATCAGGCAGGGAAATTGGGCCTTTCAAATACGACATCACCCATCGAGTTTGAAACAGGAGAACTTCATCCAGGTGTGCTGACCGCAAGAGAAACTGTCTTCCCTGCATGCCACTAAGCAATTGACGAAAAGCTTTCTTGTCAAGACCGTTATCACTGCTGCTGGCAATGCCATCGATAACCCGATTTTGATCCTGGGTTGTCTGCAACCTGCCGACGAACCAGGTGCCTATGTTTGAAAGTCCCTTATAATCCAAATCAACTGGATTCTGAGTTGCCAGAACAACTCCCACACCATAAGCCCGCGCCTGTTTAAGCAAAAGCAACATGGGCTTTTTTGATGGCGGGTTGGCTGAGGGTGGAAAGTAGCCAAAAATCTCATCCATATAGAGCAAGGCTTTTAGAGATGAAGTTCCTTGCTGTCTGCGCATCCAATCCACAAAGCGATTGAGAAGCATCGTAACAAAAAACATGCGCTCTGTTTCACCCAAATGAGCAATTGAAAAAATAGCGGTATTTGGCTTGCCCTCTTTATCATAGAGAATTTTCTGAATATCGAGCGGCATTCCCTGTGTCCATGCTGAAAAGGCGGGACTTGCAATGACGCTGTTTAGCATCATGGCAAGCTCCATTCTCTCTGGTTGGGGATAGAAAGTGTTTAGACCAAACACTCCAACTTTCTTGAATGGTGGATTCACGACATTGCCTATAAGGCTTTCCATATCGAGGTCCTCACCTTTTCTCCAATAGTGAAGAAAAATCGAACTCAGCAAAACGTACTCTTGGCTTTTATTGGAATCTGCAGTGATATTTATAAGAGATAGGAGACCAGTAACAACGGAGTTGACAACACCGTTTAAGGTATCAAGATCAGCGAGTACATCGGCTGTAGGTGCTGCAAAGCTCTCCAGCACCGAAACAGGGATGCCGACGCTACTTCCAGGAGTATAGATGGTAAAATTGGTCTTCTGGCGAAGTTCTGCAATTCTTTGTTTGCTCTGTCCCCATGAAAGTAAACCTTCCTCCCATGTTTTTGCTTTATCTGCAGCATATTTGGCAGAACTCATTTTTTGTTTTTCGGCTTCAAGTGGATCAACCCAGGCGGCAAAGTCCTGGGGTGCTAGTTCAGGAAAGGTCAGCAAAAGATTGCCCATATCACCTTTCGGATCGATGATGATTGAGGGAATGTTATCCATTATTGCTTCTTCGATCAGAGATATACCCAGACCCGTTTTACCGCTTCCTGTCATTCCTATGATGGCGGCATGTGTTGTCAGGTTTTTGCTTTTGTAAAGCAAAGGGAGTGAATCTCCATCCTGACCATCCAAGTCGAGTTCACGCCCCAGATAAAACAGACCAAGTTTTTCATACGAAAAGCTTTTCTCCATGGTTGTCCTCTTGCTAGTGGGATTATTTAAGGGGTAACACATTCAACCCCTTGCATACCTGTTTAGATACAAAGCTCAAAAATATATAAACCTTTAAATTTTATTGATCTTCTTAAAAACAATCTCTCGTTTACAACAATTACGCCAAATCCTGCATGAGATCGCGTCTAGTGGCGCATTTTTACCATTGTGCGTGAGCTGCTGTTGCGGATGCACCATTTGCAAGACATACCTTTCTCTGGTTGGCTAATCCGTAACGTATTGCAATTTCATATGAACATCGTTTGATTCGGTTACTTGTAAGCATATTCGGAAAAAAATTCAATTGGCTTGCTAACATCTTCCTGATGTCACCAAAGTATAAAGATTTAATCCATTGATTACTCATATATGTTGCGAGGCCAATGACACAGCTATAGTATCCACCGGATAAATATTGTGAAAGTAGTGTTAATGATCTGAATTAGCGGGTTTATTATTGATTGTTCACCAACCCAATACTGAAATAGTAGAATTTTATCACAGAGAACTTCATTATTGAGAATAATTCCTATAATTATTATTGTAGAAGAAAACATTGATTTCAATATGTAATGAAC
>JAAUXX010030510.1_pt1 | contig 14848 bp, 20 predicted proteins | sample 7278111 | NCBI WGS metagenome assembly JAAUXX01 (sample SAMN14350116, study PRJNA611818) | marine sediment metagenome | isolation source: surface marine sediment (1.8m) | place: French Polynesia: Moorea | collected 2018-08
GGCGTTGCAGCGCTTGCAAAGGGAACCACCCTTCCCTTCGCACTGCGCCTTGCTGAGAAGCACCAGGCAAGCGCTGAACCCGTCAATATTATGTTGAAGGAGTACTAGTAACCCGACAGCCAACACTATCTTCCCGAGTGTTTTGGCTATCACCCCTTAAAATACTGCGCACTTGTGCGAAACTGCTTGATTTTAAGGGGGCCGGCATCCCGGTTCGCACGGCGCTATTGAACCGTGGCGGAGCCTCAAAGACCGCTAATGCTGAATACGCGGTGGAAGCGGCAAATTGACAGAGCGGGAAGAGTAGATCCGGCGCGGAGGTTTCGCCAGAGGCAAATTGTCAACCGACCTTTGATCCCATTGCATGGCTCGGGTTGATGTGTCTCAATGGAATGGGATAGAAAAATGAGATATTTATCACATAAGCATGGTCAATATTGAACGGAGAGGATAGTTGCTATCGGATATAACGTATTGAATATATTCAAAGTGTAAATGAGCATTTACACTGAAAAACTAGCGGTTATGACATGCTCAAACACTACTGACCCGGCATAAATGCCCGCCGAGTTAATGGCTACCGCGGCGGGCGGTTTGTGTCATATTCCCGCTGTATATAACCGTAAGTCAATTTCGTGGATTTTTTATTTGGTTTAAATCTTAAATATGTCGGTTTTAGAAACTACAATGAATAAAACTGATGTTTTTTTAATCAAGCGCCCAACTGCAGTGGGTAAATGAAATGAAAAGAGAAGAAAAAATCAAAAATCTTAAGAAAATTTACTTTACCGCAGGCGCCAAACCGGACGCACCGACAGAATCGATAGACCGGCAGCTCGGCGAGGTTGTCGATAAAGTTGACAAGGCTGTCGCGGAAGTCATTGCCGAAAGATCGCTGACCAAGCCTAAAATCTAGCGTCGAGAACGGTCACTACTTGATTGGCGGTCAGGTAGAGGAGCATCACTGCCGAGGCAGCATACAACACAGAAATGGAAAACCTCAGCGGGGCACACCATTCCTCCTCCCGCTGCCATATCGTCTCATAATCTCTCAGTTCCCCGCGCAGGCTATCACTATACACCTTATCGTTAAGCATCATCACTTTATCTGTCACCGCCGCAGTGACTCTTTTAACGTCCTCCACTGGGATCGCCACATTCGGAAATGCCTTTTTCAGATCAAGCTCGGCGCTCCTTTCCAACTGCTCCTTAATATGCGATAGCTTATCGTCTATAATCGACTGTAACGGCATACAGTTGGCCAGATGTAAACGGTAATTGTGCAACGTCCGGTGTTCTTTGACCAAATCGGGGCACGCGGTTTCATTGAGCACATGCGCGGCAGCCAACAATACACTACCTAAAAACAACAAAAAGGGGCCTGTTGCAAGATGAGGTAAGGCGTTCCCCAATGGGGGTAAATCCTGCTCCAGGAATACGATAAAATGCGAGTACACCGGCACGGATATAACACCGGCATACCCTATCTTGAAGATGCCTGTCGTTCTAAGAGCTGACAGTACGCTCCAGGTTGGAATTTTCATTATGTTCTGGTCGGTCTGCCTTAACACTGTGCAAGCTGATTTGCTCGACTCCTTTTTTTATCGCAACGATTAACTGCTCCGTGCGATCTGCCAAAACCGCGGCATCCACGACAAGATCTTTTTGCTGGTGGTAGTCCTCCACGAGTTTCTGAACTTTAAGGGTAATTGCCGGGGTTACTTCAAAACACAGGGGGTTTTCATCGGACATATCGATTAACTCCTTTTATCCGTTTTCTGGCCATTCAGATTCGGCCGATAACATTTGAGGGTTAACTTTCTCTTTAACTTCCCGCACCAATTTATCGAGGTCTAGATCGTCTGCTTGACACTGCTTGTTGATTTGGTCGGCGATGTATCGATCAAATTCTCCGCGCCGTTTTAGTTCTTCCAATACACTGGGTTTTTCATCTGCCTTGTTTTGAGCATCATCGTTTTGAGCATCATCAGACATTGGTTCCTGCTCGCTCCTTATTATCTTATCCGCCTCGCGATTGCGAGGGTTTTATTATCTCGACTGGCGCCATTTTATCCGCTCCGCCTGTGCGTGATCCCGCCGACGCCGCAGCGGCTTTACGTCTGTCTGCAACCTGATAACCGTGGTGAACTAACTATTAACCCGGCATGCATTTATGTCGGGTTAGCAGTAACTATAGCATCCTTATAGCAGCCGAGGAGTAAAGAGAGACATAAAACCTGCCCTGAATCATGTTTCATGCGTCAGAGAGGGCGATCATCCGCCTATTCACGCAATCCCTAAGGCAGTAGGAATGAGAACACTCGCAAGATCCAGAGTCAAGTGTTGGCATGCCAGACAAGCATGGCGCAAGAATCATCGTCACCGGCGTTATTACGCGTGCGATACCTCACACCGCATTCGTATGTCCGCCCCAGCCGAGTCCCTCTCAAGGCAGATCCTCGCAATAGCAAAAAGCCTGGCGCATGTTGTAAATTGACAGGGTTGGTAAAACGAATCGTTCGATACGCCAAGGACGGCAGGTACGGATTGTTATCTTTCTGCAACCCACTGTCATAAACCCGATTGTTTATCGCATTGATTGATTTTCCGGCCATAACACATTGATTTTTATTATATAAATGTGGCCGCAAGAACACTTGCGCATAACGCTTGCATCCCCATTTCGTTTATTCTAGCCTACAACATATAGAGAGCGGCAGCGGCCGACAGCCAGAAGCGCGAACGGTCCGCAAAAGAACGACAACAAGCCGCCGAGGTAAAAATTGAGATGTAATGTTATGATTTTTTGTGGTTCCCGGTCGCTTATTCGCACTGCACTATTTTTGGTTTTTCTTCCAGCTTCCAGTATAACTTTCAGCAAGGACACTCCCGCGGTGTATCACACCGCCACGGAACATAAAATTGGCGAACAATTGTTTAACAGCCTTAAGGTAACGGCCGAGAAAAAATACGTAAAAGTTCGCGGCTGCGAGACCTGCCCGGCGGAAACCTACAAACGGCATAAACTCGCCAGCAAAGCTCTCGCCAGAGACACCTACAAACTTTCGCATACAGATTACATTATCGCGCACAGCGAGGGCACCTATCTGTGGGTGAAATTTCCAGCGGGGCTAGGCAAAAAGAAATGGTCGAAAGAAGACCCCTACAACGTATTTACCCGGGAGTCTGACTACGCGCAAAGCGTTAATGACGACCCTGAAATAAAAAGGGATCTCGAAAAAACGCTGCGGCACTACAGCAAAATCATGCACAAGGAATATAAAAAGTTCAAAACGCAGGATTTACTTCCGCGTACCGGGTTGATCACGACGATGTTTTTCTGATGCCGATATGGTAGCGGGAGTAGAACGAAAAAATGCAACCTCGCCGGCAAGGCACGAGAATTGATCCGGCTGTCAACGGGTAAACGCGCGCCGCTTCTTAGGGCTTGTTAGTAGCACATCTCACCGAAATGGCTCCGCACTCTCGTGCACACAACAACTATCAGTGCTTATTGACATGTAATAATATGTCGAATAGTCTGGACATATGGACGTTCAACAGGCTCTGATCATGTTCGACGCGCTGTCGCAGGAAACCCGGCTGCAGGCCTTTCGGCTGCTGGTGCAGACGGGCGCCGGCGGGCTGCCGGCGGGATCGCTCAGCGAAGCGCTGGGCACGCCGCACAACACCCTGTCCTTCCACTTGAGCCACCTATCCAATGCGGGCATTGTCACCTCCCGCAAACGGGGACGTAGCGTGATTTACTCGGCCAATTACGACGCCATGCGCGCACTGATCGGGTTTATGGTCAAGGATTGCTGCAGCGTGGAATTCGCCAGCATTCGCGAGGACGAGCAAAACGGGTGCTCCATTATCGAACTGGCCAACTATTGCGGGCCTCCAGAGGGCGCCTGACAACCAGGGGAGTTATCACTGATGAAAAAGGTACTGGTGCTGTGCACGGGCAATTCCTGCCGCTCGGTGATGGCGGAAGCGCTGATCAATCACTGCGGCGCGGGGCGCTACCGCGCCGTGAGCGCGGGCAGCTTTCCGGCCGGCTATGTCCACCCCAAGTCCATCGCCACCCTAAGGCGCCACGGCATCGACACCGGCGCGCCGCGCAGCAAGTCCTGGGATGAATTCGCCGGCCAACGTTTTGATTTCATCATTACCGTCTGCGACGAAGCGGCCAACGAAAGCTGCCCGACTTTTGTCGGCGAATTTGAAAAACGCCACTGGAGCACGCCGGATCCGGCCCGGGCCGAAGGTTCTGACGACGACATTGATCGCGCCTTTGACGAGGCCTTTACGCTGCTGAAAACACGCATTGAAAAAGAACTGCTATAACGTCGCAAAGGACATCGCCCATGGGCCTGTTTGAACGTTACCTCTCCCTCTGGGTCGCGCTGTGTATCGCCGCCGGCGTGGGGCTGGGCCTCGCCCTGCCCGGGCTATTTCAGCTCGTTGCGGACGTGGAATACGCCAGTGTCAACTTGGTGGTGGCGGTGTTGATCTGGGTGATGATCTACCCGATGATGGTCAACGTGGACTTTGCCTCGCTCAAGGACGTGGGCAAAAAACCCAAGGGGCTGTGCATTACGCTGGTGGTCAACTGGCTGATCAAACCCTTCACCATGGCGGCGCTCGGCATCGTGTTTTTCGACCATGTGTTTGCCGGGCTGGTGCAACCGGAGACGGCCAAGGAGTATATCGCCGGCATGATTCTGCTGGGCGTTGCCCCCTGCACCGCCATGGTCTTTGTCTGGAGCCAGTTAGTGCGCGGCGACGCCAACTATACCCTGGTGCAGGTCTCTGTCAACGACATCATTATGGTGTTTGCCTTCGCGCCCATCGCGGCGCTGTTGCTGGGAGTCACGGAAATTGTGGTGCCCTGGGAAACTCTGCTGCTGTCGGTGGTGCTGTACGTACTCATTCCCCTGGCCGCCGGTTACGCCACTCGCAGGGCGCTCGACGACGCCGGCAACCATCAACGCATCGCCGATTTTACAGCGCGGGTCAAACCGTTTTCAGTCGTGGGGCTGTTGGCCACCGTGGTGCTGTTGTTTGGTTTTCAGGCGCGGACCATTATCGAGCAACCGCTGATCATTGCGCTGATTGCGATCCCCCTGCTTATCCAGAGTTATGGCATTTTTGCCCTCGCCTACGGCTGGGCGTATTTATGGCGCGTGCCCTTCAGTACGGCCGCGCCGGCGGCATTGATCGGCACCTCCAATTTCTTTGAGCTGGCGGTGGCGGTCGCCATCAGCCTCTTCGGCCTCAATTCCGGCGCGGCGCTCGCCACGGTTGTCGGGGTACTGGTGGAAGTGCCGGTGATGCTCTCCCTGGTCGCGCTCGCCAATCGCACGCGCGCCCATTTCGCTTGATGTTTCTCCTCTAAAATACGCCATTGGCCGCCGCGGCACGTTGCAGTTTGAACTATCGAATTTGACCATGGGTGAAACGGCTGCATTGGATTGTTATGGTAAATGGGACGCGGTAAGATGTCCGTCATGCCCAATCGTCGCGACCTCATCAAACAGGCCATTTCCCTTGGCGCGTTGACAAGCTTTCCATGCCTGGCCGGCGCGCAAAAAAATTCCGCGCTTATCTACAAGCCGATACCAGTGTCCGGCGAACGTCTCGCCGCCATTGGCATGGGCACCTGGATTACCTTTAACGTGGGTAATGACACCAGCGCCAGGCGCGCTCGCAGCGAAGTGCTCGGCACCTTTTTTGCCGCCGGCGGACAGATGGTGGATTCCTCGCCCATGTACGGCTCGTCGGAGGAAGTGCTGGGCTATTGTCTGCGACGTTTGGGAACCCAAGCGCAGCAACTATTCGCCGCCACCAAAGTGTGGACGCCGGTGGCCAAGCGCGGCCGACAACAAATCGAAGATTCCCATCGCCTTTGGCAACTACCGCGCTTCGATTTATTCCAGGTACACAATCTGCTGGCCTGGCGCAAGCACCTGGACACCTTGAATGGCTTAAAAAAAGAGCGCCGCATTCGCTATGTGGGCGTCACCACCTCCCACGGACGCCGCCACGACGAGCTGCTGGACATTATGCAAGGGGTTCCGCTGGATTTTGTCCAACTCACCTACAACGTGCTCGACCGGGAAGTCGAAAAACGCCTTCTCCCCTTAGCCCTGGACAGGGGCATCGCCGTCATTGCCAACCGTCCATTCCAGGGAGGCACCTTATTTGATCGCTTCGCGCATTCAGCTCTGCCCCCGTGGGCCAAAGAATTTGATTGCGAAAATTGGGCGCAACTGTTTTTAAAATTTGTGATATCCCATCCGGCCGTGACTTGCGCCATTCCCGCCACCAGCCAGGTGGCGCACATGCGCGAAAACATGGGGGCGCTGAGCGGCGGCCTGCCGGACGCCGCCGCGCGAGGCCGCATTATTCGCCACCTCGAAAATTTATAAATCACGCCGTGTCACGACACCGAATGGCAGACTACCTGGACTACACTCTCAGCAATTTTTTACTATTTTCTGCGGAAACGTTTTATCGCCTTTTTGCGTTATACCACCGGGCCATCTGGCCAGTGCAACTGACTCTTGCCACGGTGTTGATTGCCCTGTTCTACCGCCATAAAAAGGCGCCAAGCAAGATTGTCAGCGCCGGTTTGTTTGCCCTGAGTCTGGCGTTTTTTTGGGTGGGGAGCATTTACCATCTGCAGTTTTACGCCAGCATCAATTGGGCGGCCCACTACTTCGGGGGCATGTTTATTGTGCAAGCATGCTTATTGTTGTTGGCGGCTTATCGTCAGCGATCGTTGGCGCCTGAATACTTTACCAACCTGAGGGGATGGGTCGGCGCATGCCTCTTACTTTATGCGGTGATGATTTTTCCCGTGATCGACATCCTGCTTAGGAGCGATTGGCGACAGGCGCAACTGTTCGGCTTTACACCAGACCCGACGGCAATCGCCTGCCTTGGTGTTTTGTTGTGTTGCCGCATTAAGGGTGCAGGGTTACTTGCACTCATACCAACTGTTTGGTTGCTTATCAGTCGCGCTACAGCCTATACCTTGGCGAGATAAGAGGGAAGTTTTTTGGTATACGCGCCGTCCTGGCAAGCGTCTGGCTACTTTGGAGGGCATCTCATACCGTCTCACATCATTACTTTTTATCGCCAATGGTAGCTATTAACCTGGAAATTAAAGAGCGCCAGGTCTCGGATGCATCGAGCAAGCTCAAGCCTTACCCTGATGGCCCACACTTCTTGCAGTTTGAGTGGCGGTTTCTGGCCGATTAGTTTACCTTTGTTCCAAGGGGCAATAATTTGGCGGTGCTGTTTTGACGCTCTCATGGGATCTTCCTCCGGTATTGAATGGCACCATAAATAGATCATAAAACAATCAGAGTCGATTAGAATCAAGGCAAAACCATTGCGCTTTATGATGCAGCGCATGTATGCGGGGGCAGATAACCGGGAGCCTTCAGCCCAAAGCAGAAGTCGGAAGCCTCGCCTGATAGGGCGGTAAGCAGTCACTATTTAAGGAAACAAAATATGAGCATAAATGTATACCTTTCTGGCGAAATACATACAGACTGGAGACAAAGAATCATTGATGGTTGTAAAGAAAGTGATTTCACTTTCTCTTCTGCTGTCACAAATCATGAAGCGAGTGATGCGGCAGGAGACCTGCTCGGAATTGAAGAGAAAAATTTTTGGCGTGACCACAAATCGGCAAAGGTTAATGCAATACGAACAAATATTTTGATTGAAAAGTGTGATATAGCGATAATACGTTTTGGTGAAAAATACAAACAGTGGAATGCGGCTTTTGATGCTGGCTATTGCGCAGCAAAAGGAAAGCCATATGTTACTTTACATGGAGAAGATATTATTCACCCGCTAAAAGAGGTAGATGCAGCAGCTTACGCTTGGGCATCTACGCCAGAACAGGTAGTTGAAATCCTTAGCTACATTATTGGCGAATCATAAAAACGACAGAAAACGACCCTTTGCGGAGCTTAGGACGGTATGATTAAAGGTCTGGTTGTCGCCAAATAGCGGACATTTATGAGCCAAAAATCGACCTATAAAGATTCTGTATAGATGGGTAAAATATCGAATCTGTATAATCAACTGTTAGGGCTACAAGATGGCAAAAAGAGTCAAAATTTCACTTTCTGAGAAAGATAAAGAGAAACTGTCTGCGCTAGCAGAAGTTTTGCACAAAGAATCCAAGACTTATGCGCTCTCAAGGCTCTTGTCAGAAAGTACGCGCGAATCTATCCTCGCAGATGACTCGGATGTTCCGATGATTTTTTGTCTTGATGGCGAGCAAATAAGAAATAGAGCGGCTGTTCGTAATGAAGCATTCTGGGAAGGGTGGAATGCTAACAACGAGCTTGTAGAGCAATTAGAAGAAGAGATCGCCAAACTAAAGAATCAGGCTACTGATGCAGGCGACACGGCATCTGAACGTTTGTGGGACGCAGTGCAATTAAAGCCGAGTATATTTGGCGTAGGTATTGACCTCAAAAAGCTATTCAAAAATGGCCCTAACAAGTAGCTCCACCGGACCGCTAAAACATCGGCTGATTGAGGCGCTAAAAGTCTATGAGTCATCCGCTATTACCAATGCCAGTGCGAACAGAAGAATCAGATGCGATTTATGCTGTGCTTGGACGAGCGTTGGCATACGCTACTGAATTCGAAAATAACTGTCGAACTCTGGCCCACCTTTTTGATATTGAAAAATCGGAGAGTGAGTTCTCTTATGAGATCTATAAACTACTCGAGTCAGGGACTTTACATGCAAAGATAAAACTACTTATTGACGAGCATGGATTGCCCGATTGGGTGGAAGAAAAGATTCATGAAGCAAGAAAAGCCAGGAATTTTATTGCACATGAAGCGGCGGAAGATCATAAGAGAATGATATCAACACCACAACTAATGAAAAGCTTCGAAACTACCATCATGCATATGACCGGGGAAATAGCTGGTGGAAACCAGGTTGTGCTTGATGTAACGAGAATGCTAAAGGAAGGAAAACGTGGTCATGGATCAGATGTCGTTGCATATTCGTTTGCTGTGGCTTCGTGGATTAGCCGTGACAACTTTTAGCAAGGCGCTACTGTCGGACAAATTTTCCGTTTCGTTCCAAATTTTCCGCAGAGCGCGGCGTTAAGCAGATAGAATAGAAATGAGACTCTTTATAATCAAGTTACTTTTTTTAATTCAATTCCTATGTGGAGTCGGGTTGTTCGTGGCAGTGGTTTATGGAATCTATTTTTCTGTGACTAATTCTTTATCAACCGGGCTCTTGATTTCGGGCGGCGCAATTGCAGGAGCGTGGGTTTTGATGTTTTTTTTCCCTTGGCAATATCAATCTTCTCGATAAGAGTTGAGGAATAAGGTTGCGTTATGGTATTCAGTATATTTTTATTGTCCCTAATTTTTGGTTTTCTATCGGGGCTCGGACTTATTTCTATACTTGGTGTGGAAAATTCGATCCTGCGCTTTATTATTTATGGTGTAACTGGCGCGTCATGTTTGTTCATTCTTAATTATTTTGCGTACTTTCTCGGTCTAGTAAAAAGTAAAGAGAAGTAATGCTTAACAAAGCCATCTTGCATCGCACCAGCAAGCTGGTGCTGGACCTCCTTATTGGCGGCGCCTATACTGAGACCCGTTATTGTAGGCGTTAATGACCGCTATTGGCATTGGAGCAGACATTGAAGTATTTTATTTTAAGGACTGCTCCTGGCCGATTTGCGAAGTTTAAGTTTATGCACAGAGAAATTGGTGGAAAAATGGCCTATAAAGTCAGAAGCCGACCCGAAACGACAGTTGGCGAGAAATCAATATATGCAAAGCCTTAGCTCTTGACGGAAATTTATTACTGGGAAATTTTATTCGCGAGTTTTAGTAGTAATCCATATTAAAAAAATAATCTTCTAAAGGAAAATTTTCTATGACAGCTTTTAAAAAGTCAGCTTCGACTTGATCAATTCTGTTATTATTCTGAGCCTCCATAAGTCCTTTATCTTTATACTCTTTTACAAGTCTACTCATGACGGTTACTGTGTCAGACGGCATAGTGTCATCATTAATAATGTTGTCAGCACGCTCGAGCAAGGTGGTATCAGTGAATTTAAAAGCGGCAGAGAAAAGATCCCTATCATTTTCATACCTGATTACCTTGCCACTACCGGGGACACCTCCCGCGAGCCATTGCATTGTTAAAAAAAGATCTTTAGCATCAAACTGCGTTTTACTGTCATCGTAACCTTGTAGAGTGCTTTCTAGAGTTTTTTCAACAAAAGTTTGCTGTTCTTTATACGTGAGATTTCCTCCATCATTTGCATATTCGTCCAACAGCATATTCACCTTATCAAAATCCATTTTCGTAGACGTAAAATCAGTTGCTTGAATCATGACTTGATTTAGCTGCTCTACAGCGCTTTCGATCCTGATAGACTCTTGCTGAGAGGCTATCCCCTCACTGCCTTTCCCCGACATGCCAACCAGAACCTCTTCTCCATAGTAAGATATAGACTGCAATTGGATATCGCCTAGTACCATAAATCAACTCCTAAAGCCGCATTTTAAGGCTAATGGATCACTTTTTTACCAATGTGACATCGTAAAAATAAAACTTCCATAAAACAATATAACTTTAGTTAGGGGCGTGTACAGTGAAGCGTGGATCAGGCTGCTTTCCGTCTGCCGCGCCTGCGGGGCTTATATAGTACCAATACTTCTGTTTTGTAGAAGCAGCGAAAGTTCAAGGCTGCTCTTTTCATTAGACGAAGGACCGCTCCTGGCCGAAAACGGCTCTTCAATATGGAAACACCACTATATCAAAATACGATAAATTCTCGCTTATCGGTCTATATATGTGATTTTTTATAGTGCTATATGCAGTTACGTGATATTCTCGAAAAAGTAGAATTTGGCGTAATTTTATATAGTGATATGAGCAATCAAATTTCAACACGTCAGAAAAGGCTAGCCGCTGTCTTACGACATAGCTCGGATACCATCCGAGTTGATGACGCTATGAACGCCTTGAATTTAGACAGGGCTCATGCAGCAAAGCTGCTTGCGGGCTGGCATAACCAAGGTGTTCTTCGACGTGTAGCCAGGGGGCTCTATGTGCCAGTTCAGCCTACCGCGCTTGGAAAAGCCCAAGTTTTGGAAGACCCATGGATACTTGTTTCGGAGCTATACCGTCCCGGCTACGTAGGCGGCTGGAGTGCGTTGGAGCATTGGGAACTGACAGAACAATTATTCCGTTCCGTTTGCGTGCTCACTAGTAAGCGCACTACCTTGGGAAATACCGGACATCAAGGTGTAAATTTTTTCGTTAAACACATTCCAGAAGAACAAATCTTCGGGACAAAAACACTCTGGCGCGGCCAAATTAAAATCAGCGTCTCTGATCCACATAAAACAACTCTCGATATAATTGACGATCCCTATCTCGGTGCAGGCTTACAGCATACCGTCGATTGCTTGAAGGAATTCAAGCAACTCTATGGCAAGCAAAGCGATCTCGACAAGCTATTGGCCTACGCGAAACAAATCGGCAATGGCGCTCTCTTCAAAAAGCTTGGATTCCTGGCTGAAATACTTGGTTTTGAGCAAACCTTCATTGACGAATGCGCGAATAACCTTACAACGGGATATACGCAGCTTGATAAAACGGCAACCGACAAAAGCCTTGTGACCAAGTGGCGTCTATGGATACCCAAAGGATATAAATTTTGATTAGTAAAGACGAAATACTTTCCGTTGCCGATGAAACTGGCTTAACCCCGGCTGTCGTTGAAAAAGATTACGTGCTTGGCTGGTTGCTTGCCGCTATTCACCAAAACGCGGCATTTTCTGATAACTGGGTGTTCAAGGGCGGCACCTGCCTTAAAAAATGTTATTTCGAAACCTTCCGATTTTCAGAGGATTTAGATTTCACCCTGAAAGATGAAAGCCATCTTGATGAAGAATTTCTAACGGAGCAGTTTTCGGAAATAGCGGAATGGCTGTACGAAGCCTGCGGTATTGAACTGCTCCAAGATAGGTTCAAATTCGACATATACGAAAACCCAAGGGGCAAAAAATCTTGCCAGGGCCGCATTTATTACGGCAGCTATTTTGCGAGCGGCAAAAAATCCATGCCTAAGATCAAGCTTGATCTGACAGCGGATGAAGTGCTACTCATGCCTCCCTCGAGGCAACCTGTAATCCATTCTTATAGCGATATGCCCAGCGATGGCATTCATGTGAATTGTTACTCCTACCCGGAAGTGTTCGGCGAAAAAGTGAGGGCGCTTGGTGAACGTGGCAGACCGAGAGATTTATATGATGTGATCAACTTGTATCGAAACGATCAATTGCCTACTCCTGCCATAATCAACGATGTCCTGGCACAAAAATGCGCCTATAAGGAAATCGAAAAACCAAAGCTTGCCGATATGGATAATTACAGGGAAGTATTGATACAGAACTGGGAGCCAATGCTGGTTCACCAGCTTCCTGCACTTCCCGCATTTGAATTGTATTGGGATGCATTACCAGAATTTTTTGAATGGATAGAAAGTCCAGAGACCGAAAGAAAAACGGTACTCGGTGCAGTATCAAGAGAAGGCAATATTTATCGTCCAGCCTATGGCCAGCTTAACTTAAAGGCTCTAAGTGGCCGATCCTTAGAAATAATCCGTTTTGCAGCGGGGAACAGATTATGCGTCAATCTGGATTACACAGATAACGAAGGAAATCGAAGAACTCGGATTATTGAGCCATATTCACTACGCCAAGCCCAAAACGGCAATATTTTACTATACGCGGTGCGAGCGGATAACGGGCAAATCAGGGCGTACAAGATTAATCAGATCAATGATGCTTCCGTGGTCAACCAGACATTTATACCGCGTTACCAAATTGAATTATCGCCAAGCTGAAATATTCCTCTTACGCAATACTCTGGAAGCGCATTACCAGCCCTGGATATACCGAAAAGCTCGCCAGTGAGAACAACCAGAAGATCGAGCTTTTCTAACAGCGGGCCAACCTATGTTTATCGTTGCCCGATGTGCAATAAAACGTTTAGACGAAAAAAACAAGATTCTCGTCTTAATCCCTATAAAACTAAAGATGGCTATCCATGTTCCGGCAGAATAAGGTATTTTGAGGAAACAAAATATTAGCTATCAAACGTTTCAAATGTCCGCTTTTGCGGACCTTTAGAAAGAACGGGTTTTTAAAAATATATAGCGGCTCTTTCCACCAAGCGGATATCAACGTCACGCTTATTCGTGTCCAAAACGGAGTGGCTTTTGTGTTAAAGTGTAGCGAAGCGAAACGCATAAGAGGTGCGGAGCTTTCGGTGTCGGCGTGCAGCACTTTGCTATTTCTTTTTCAGGTTTGAACTGCACTCAACGGATTGCTCAATATACACAATATCTCGTATAAACAACCATTGGCGGGAGGCCTCTTCACACACAGTGTAACCATGTGTCGTAAAATACTTGTTGGCAGCATAGTGTGCTAAATGAGGAAATGCGAACATTAACACTACCCCAGATATTACAATACGAGAATAAAAAGTATTTTGCTTTTTTGTTAAAGGACGCAAGAACCAAAATTCTTTGATAATCATAAATGTAAAGGCAAGCGAAGCTATACTTACACCAAGCATGTAGCAAGCGCCTTTGTAGAAGGTAACGACTGACGAAAGTCCATGACTAAACATGGAATACACCTCAAAAATAAACCACGCCATAGCGCTGCCACCGAGCAGCAATAGGAATAGCGGTGTACCGACACGGTCAATTAACGATGGAGGGTCTCCTTTTTCCATACTATCTGGCTCTCGGAAACGGAGACAAGTATTGGCGTAGCGTTTTCCTGGCCCACGTTACCGCAATCGATCGTGCGGACTCTACTGCGTGGTCGATTACCTCACCAATAGCATTTCCAACAGTGTTTAGGGCCTGTCTATTTTTCTGAGCAATGTAGTTCTCTACGTTGCCTCCAACCTCATCAAGTCCAACAATAACTCGGTTAGTGATCCCCAAACGTTTATCAGCAAAATCAAGTAACATTGACACACCCAAACCGACAACAACAACTGCCACTATTGGGCCAACCGCAAATGTCGCTGCCACGGCAGATGAGGCAACCAAAATTGCTGCACCAGTAGCAATTCCTACTTTTACAACATCGGTTGCTAATGTCCCAATTAACTGACTTAGCGTCGCCTGATCTGTCAGAAAAAAGTCGGCAACTCTGTAGGTGGAAAGAAGAACAACCGTAAGTATTCCTCCTTGCTTGGCTGCCGCTACAGCTCCGGCCTTTCCTAAACCCATTGAAATTACTTTGGGGTTTTTAATACCGTACTTCGTGCCGGTCAGTATTGACCTTAACCCCGCATGCCCCTGTAGAATGATATGAGGCTTGCCACCATAGCTCTTAATGTAAGCTCTCGTTCCAACACCGCCCAAATCACCGATCAACTTGGCCATCGTTACAGCATCGTCAGCCGAAGCGTAGTAGCTTGCACCGACTCCCACCTTCCCTTTAATTTTCTGCCAAGTAGATTGAACGCTGGCCTTTTGCCCTTTAGGCGAAGATCTAATAATGGCATCCATTTCTTCAAATGAAACCACGTAAACTTCGTGCGTGTTCGACTGTATTTTTTGTTGTAGTTCTTTCTTTTCCTTCTCTGTAAGCACGTTGCTTTACTTCTTTGGTTGAATTTGTAATTTAAATAACGTTGAGCCCAACGGCGAGCCGTCAGGCGAGTCCGGCAGCAGCTTGCTGCTGCGTATTGGGGCGATTTGTTATGGCTAGATGCCAATAAGCCAAAATTTACCGCACA
>JAAUXX010009739.1_pt1 | contig 14762 bp, 9 predicted proteins | sample 7278111 | NCBI WGS metagenome assembly JAAUXX01 (sample SAMN14350116, study PRJNA611818) | marine sediment metagenome | isolation source: surface marine sediment (1.8m) | place: French Polynesia: Moorea | collected 2018-08
AAGTGTTTAGCAAAATCTCCTCAAGATAGATTTTTAGATATCGGAGAATTGCAGGATGCTTTGAATAATAGTTTTTCTCTACATGTCAAAGATAATATTAAGAATAATATAGATAATAGTTATACCGTAAATAAAAAAAGTAGTGGTTTTAAAACAATAAAAGAAATCCACACAAGACCCCATAGCACAATAGAAGAAAAAGATAGTGAGTCAAAGAAATTGGTCGATATATCAAGCTCAAACTCTTATCAGGCAAAAGAAACTGTAGTCGAGACGCATCCAAAATTAAGAAAAAATATTGCTAACAATACTCATAGTTATACCTCTGGAGAACCGAGTAGCAAAAAAAAATTTTCCGTAGTTAATTTAGCTAGTATAGCTGTTATTTTAACTGGGTTAGTAGGCATTGGTATATATTTTGTTAATCAAAAAATGGCTAACAATAATAGTCAACCAGAGATATTGAATTTAGATGATAATCGTAGCAAATCAGTTGATAAAAATGATAATAGTTTCCTTCTCGAAAAACTAGAAAATGAATATAATCAAGAGAACTATGAAGAATGTTATCAATTGGCTATCAATCATCCTAATCAAGACAATATTAATGTTGCACAATGGCTAGGTAAATGTGGTTTAGAAGTAGCAAAAGCTCAAGCCCAAGCCAATAGTTATACAGGTGCGATCGCCATTGCTCAGAAAATACCTAATACTGCATCTAACTATCAAGAGGCTCAAGATAAGATCGATATTTGGTCTGAAAACATTTTAGACTATGCTGATAAAATTTACCAAGAAAAGGGTAAAGAAGAAGCACTTAAAATTACTAATAATCTAACTGAAAATACTGACATTCAAGCTCAAGTTACCAAGTTAGTATCTCAATGGGAACAAACAGATGAAAAATACCAAGCTATTCTTAATAAAGCTCAACAATTATTAAATGAAAAAGCCTGGTATGTCGCTAAGCAAGAAGTAGAAAAAATACCTGCTAATTTTCAGTTTTGGAGTGAAAAAGCTCAACCGATTTTAGCTAAAGCAAACAAAGGAATTAAAAACGATAAAGCACCAGTTCAAACAGTGCCAAAGCGAATTAATCCCTACCCAAAAAAACCTAATTCTTCATCAAAACCAACTACTCTTCAACAGCCTAAAAAAGTTCTTGAATGTGAAGGTGGAGATATTTTTAATTGTCGTTAAATAATTGTGTATATTTTGCGAAAAACTTTTGCCCTCTTCCTTATTTTCTCTTCGCTATTTTTTCTGCCTTCTGAAGATAACACAAAGCAGACTAACTCTTCTGTAGGGCAATATTTCCAGAAATGTGAAGTTGAGAACTACGCCGAATCGATTACGGTGCGAGTATTTCCTGCCAATAGAAATAATGATATTGGGGGTTCTGGGGTTTTAGTTCATCGAACCGAAAATCAGTATACTGTAGTAACCAATTATCATGTAATCGATAAAAGCGATCGCCTTTATCACATACAAACTTCTGATAGTAAGATTTATAATGGCAAAATTGTCTATGCGCCTCAGTCTGACCAAGATAATGATGTAGCTTTTTTAGTTTTTACTACCAGTGATAATGTTTATCCTGTAGCCACTTTAGAGCCTAATCTTAACCTTGAGCAAGAAACATCTGTAATTGCAGGAGGCTTTCCCTTCGGTAATAATCTCAAACAGTCTCAAACTTTCCAGATTACAGAGGGAACAATTGCCAAAATATTAGAACGTCCCTTTATTGGAGGCTATCAAATTGGTTACACTAACACTGTTATTAGGGGCATGAGTGGGGGGCCCTTATTAAATTGTCAGCGAGAATTAATCGGTATTAACGGCATGGGACAATATCCTTTATTTGGCAATCCCTACACTTTTGAGGATGGTTCAACTATTGCAGATAGCCAATGGCAAGATTTTAGTAAATTGAGTTGGGCTGTCCCTGTGGAAATTATCACTCGTCTTAGGAATGTGGATTGAATAAGCTCCAAAAATTGCTTAAGGAATGATAGGCTAAACTTGTCCAATACACAGCTTCTGATTACATAACTCTTTGGCTGAATCGCTCTCTGCTTCTATTCTGGATTCACCAATCAAGGCTTTCAGTAATTCTAGTGCTGCTTCTTTTGACAGTACATCCAAATCTAGTCTGGGAATATTTGCCTTTTCCAATAAGCGATCTCCTTCTTCTTGCAGTGCTTGCATTAGTTTTCTATTCTTTTTACTTCTACTACCATAGAGTCTCGCACTAAATACGGTTATTATTTCCAAAACATCCGCTGCTAAGTCTTCCTCGAAACTAGATTGTTCCCCTTGATGGATTAGTACTATCTCAATTCCTTGTAACTGGAGTTTAGACTAACTCCCTCTACTGCCAAACTAAACGGTTTAGTTTGATGATGTAGCGGAGAGGATTTTTTGAGTGAGGAAAACATAAACGGAAATTGGTAAAAGGACGAGATAATTACTGTTGCAATTGAGTAAAACAACGGCGTTGCCAAGCATAGTGTAAGATATTAATCCCTAATTCTTGACCGGCACGAATCCTCTCTCTCGACAAAGATAAATTTTCGTCTAAACCCCACAAACTAGCCAAATTACCATCAACCATAATTACCCCACGATCGCAGACTATTTGTAATTGTTGATTATTTAGACTTTGGGGTAAAGCTGCAAATAAAAATGGTTGTCTTCTCAAATAGTTGGTTTTAGATAGGGGTTTGAGAGTATAGCCTAATTTTTTAGTCAGTTCTAAAGCTGACTGATTAAAGTTATTCGCATCTATCAATCCATCAATTAGTAACACCCCACCAATAGCTAAGTATTGTTTTAAAACCTCTATTTCTTTAGGGTCTGTTATGGTGGAATTTTCCCCTGTTAGATAGAGTAAATCGTATTCTTTGAGTTTTGGGCTGCTTATAGCTACTAATTCAACCGATTGACTTCCTTGCAATTGAGGATATAAACCAGTAGTTGCTTTGAGTAAATAATCTAAATTGGCAAAGTTTTCCCCATAAGCGCGGTCTTGATGACGTAATTGCGCTATTCTAATAGTCTCCTGGGGTCTAATTGTCGCTAGTTGACGATGGCGAAAATCAATATTGTTATAGCCAGGACGCAAAATATCCTTAGCCAGAGTAATTTGAATCTCTCGCTCGGCAGGAAAAACGATGCGACAAAGTTCTATTTCTAAATCATTAGGCGGTCTAATCTTAATATCCAGACGAAACTTCTCTTGTAACATTTCTTGAGTAGTAGATACCTCTAAATCATCTGGATCGCGATAATCCACAATGACATAGACAGTCAGCGAATCCTTTTGAGGGCGTTTGTCGATATGGAGATTTTGCGGTTGAGGAACAATAATTGGATTGCCTTGAAGATCGAGCGCAATACCTGGCTGAACTTGAATTCCCCGACCATCTTTGTATATTTCTGGGACTGAACTCTTAGGGGTAATTAATTTAACCCCTAAACCACAGACAATTCCCGGTTGATGTAAGGCTTGGTAATGAAGGTTTTGCCTTTGTCGATGATATTCTTGTACCTTGCGCCATCTTTCAGCATTAATTAATAGACCATCGACGGCGTTTAGTCGTTCAAAAGGATTAATGGCAGGAGTAGGAAGTTGAGACATTGCTAGTTATTAATTGTTAATTGTTAATTGTTAATTGTTAATTGCTAATTGCTACTTGCTACTTGTTAATTGCTACTCTCTAGATAAAGATCGTAAGTACACCAGGTAGGCTTTTCTGTATCGATAATTTGCCTGATTAAGATTTCATCTAAAGGGCAATCGACAATAGACAGCAGCCTGATAGTAAAGTGATAGGGACGACCACCACCTAGCACTGCATCTTCTCCTAAATTTGCTTGTCCTAAAACAAATCCAGCACCTAGTGCTTCTTCTATGCAAATATGTTTTTCTCTTTCGGGTAAATCTTCATCGAGAGGTAAACCAGTATAGAGATGGAGGTAAAATCTTAAACCTTTTTTCGTTCCCCGCCAACGGTAAATGGAAATGGCGTTACGAATTAGATAACGTTGTCGCTCTACAGGAATAGTTTTTAGTATTTCCCAACCTACCCAATGAGCCAAAAAAGGCAATAGAGACTCAGGCGCAGTCAAAGGATCTAAGTAAGCCCACATCACTTCAAAAGCGTCAACTGTTGGTTCAAAGGTTTGTTCAAAAACCTTCAGTAGGCGACCGATAAAATCAACTTCACGGTAAATAGCTGGTAGAAAGTCTAAATATAGACTACGAGGACGCAAACATAAGTTAAAACTTAACTGCTGTAACTCTCTATTTTCTTGACGAGGACGTTGTAAATAAATATTGACCGTAGCTCGATAATTTAGCTTAATTGCGTCTAAGGGTTGATTTTCCAGCCAGTTTTCAGGAACGTCAAAGTAAATTCCCACCAGCATAGTTTCGTGGAAACGAAGTTCTCTCCCTTCCAAATTCCACTGACACCATTCTCCCGGAAAATCTCCTTTAACTTCTAGTTCAATTGCTAAATTTTCTTCTAGGGGATTATGGAGGTGTAATGTCATTTGACTCCTCTCCCCTGGAGAAACGATTAAAATTTCCTCACTAGATGTTTCTGGATCGAGAACACTAGTGAGGGGAATAGAATCTGGCTGTAGTCTTAGTTGCAGAATAGAGGTCATAGTCAGTTATCGGTCATCGGTTATCCATAATTAGCAATTAACTATCAACATCTCACTCGGTTAGAAAATGAATCGTATGACCAGGATTGGGATAATCACACCAAGAACAAATTAAGCCATAATTACCAGGATCTATTACCTGTCTTGCTTCTTCTGGATTCCTTACCCAGACTTGCTCTTGCTTATAGAAAGAATGAAGTAGAACTTCCCCAATATATCTTACTCCTGAAACTTTCTGAAATAGGGCAATAATGTCAGAAATATAGACAGGTCTGCCAAATTTCCAGCCTTCTCCATCTATTCCTCCTGTTAAGGGGTTAAGAAATTTGTAAAGGGCAAGTTTTAACTGTTGACGAATCATATCTTCAGCTCGATCGTTTTGATACATAGGTTCTAGTCCAATACTGGCAGTAACTGCGACACCTACATAATTTGGTTGTTGAAGTTGAATGCGAACACCTAATAACTTTCTTTCGTTGAGATATTTAAGAGTTTGTTCCCTGAGAAAAGAAGTTAGGACTAAAGCTTCTGGACTTAGTCCCTCCTCTAAATTATTTCTATTTGCTTCAGGAATAACTAAAAGAGTAACTGTTCCTGCTGTTGCTACGGGAAGACATAATGTCCTAGCAATCGAACCCTGCCCTCCTTTGAGGGTTAAAACTTCAAAATCTTCTTTAGTTACAGCGCGATCGCGAGTTCTTAACATCTGCGGTGCGCGTAACATGGCTTGGTTTAAAGATTCTGGATCGGAACCACCTCTTGCTGGTTCGTAGTTGGTTACTCTAGAAATGTACGGGATGGCAGATTTTAAAATCTTTAAAGTTTGACTTTCGATATTACCCTTACGACCACCGCCAGTACGATAACAACGCATCCGAATTTCTGCACCTCTAAGAGGAATACTTCCGTACTGTTTTTCCCACGTACCGTCTCTATTGCCTACTAATCTAGTGGAATAGTTACCCAATACTGGCAATTGATTTTGAACCGCACGAAATTTAGTTTCTCTGACATGACGGGATGGTTCTTGAATCAAAGGGCCGAACTCTACTGTGCCGGTAAGAGAATCAATAGTATAGTGGCGATCGCTAGGAGTAGAATTGGCAAAATCCCTAACTTCCATCCACGTTTGAGGAGGTGAACCAGGAGGAATTACGACAATATATTCCTCCCTTCTTCGCTCTAGCACGGGAACATTTTGTAACGTAAAACGCTGTCCCGGTCTGCCATCACTTACGCCTAACAACTCATCCCTAATTAAAAAACTTTGTTTGGCAGCAACATTACCCCCAATGGACTGAACATTCATACCGATAATCTTAGGAGTCTGGCGATATACACCCTGACCTTCTATTGGTTCGGTATAAGCGCATCGCAACCAATAACCTTCATAACCCTCAAAATTGTACGTGGGGAAATTTTGGGGAAGATGAACGATAACTTCTCCTGTGGGAATAGTGTCTGAGTTTTGGCTAGTCTCTGGATTGTAGAAACTAAACCCTCCAGTATAGTCATCTTCCTCTCTCATCAGAATAGATACCCACTGCTCTCCATCCCAAGCCGACCAAGTTCGGGGTGGGTGTTCGGGGTCAATTCCTGTAGGAGTTGCAGGTGCACCTCTAAAAGTAAGTGCTAAATTGTTCCCAGCTAAAGGTTGTTCGGGGTTAAGGACTAAATAGAAACAATTTCCTACTTCTGGTTGCTCATTAAATAGGGCTTGTTCTTCTCCTCTCCATTCTCCATCGTTCTCCCTGATCCATTGATTACTAAATCCATCTCGTAACGAATTAGGTATCTCTTCTACGCTTTCTGCTGTTAAAAAATGAATGATCTCTGGCTGTCCAATTAATAAATCTTGTTCTGTAGAAAATACGATCGCTTCTTCTGTTTCCGTTCTTTCTGTCCCTATCTCTGTTCCTTGGGGAATAGCATAGGGATAAGTATCGGGTTGAGTTATATAAAAACTGACATTAGTCTGTGCTGGTGCTGGAGGTTGCAGTTTTATCCCTAACAATTCCAAAAAGGTCAGATAGTTGCGACGGGGAACTTTATTAAATCGCATCAACATCTGGTCTGTCAGCCAAGCAAACAACTCAACTAAAGTGATACCAGGGTCGCTGGGGTTAAAATCCGTCCACTCTGGACAATAGCGAGGAATGCGTAAAATACACTCTGCCACTAAATCTTCAAAAGTGCGATCGTCTAAATTTTCTTTCGGTAACATGATAATTAATAATTAAATTGCTACTCGCTCTGGTTTAAATAAAAGGGATATACTAAGCTGCCAGATTGGTAATTGCTTTTGAGACGATAGTTAATTAGGATGTTGACTTTGCCCAAAATCGGATCGGGTTCGGTTACTACTTCTTCTAAATCAATGCGAGGTTCCCAGGTTTCTAAAGCTTCTTGTACATACAATCGCATTAAAAACAAAGTTCTACTATTGAGAGGTGCAAAAGTTAACTCTGATAAACGACAACCAAAATCAGGACGATATCGTCTTTCTCCCAACTCAGTCCGTAAAATGATTAAAATTGCTTCTCTTACTTTTCGAGCGGCTGCGCTTAGAGAAATTCCCCCCTGTAAATCTGTTTTTAAGGGAAAACTCCATCCTTCACCCAGATAGTCTTGCTTGTGAGCCATTAAGATTCAGTTTCAGACATCTTTTTCCCCGTAAGGTAGCAATTTTACGAGTACTCTGACATTAACCATAAGGCGAAAATTATTTTTTTGTTGCTTGTTATCTGTTGTTTGTTACTTGTTTCTAGAGAAAAAAAGAGATTAATTTTAGACTTAGGTATAAGGTAAAGACAATGCTATAAGTTTAATCTAGAAATGATTTTAAGCAATCACTGGTAAAAGTCAAATAAAGTAAAAAGTAATGCCTGGAAGACCTGCTGCCCGCTTAGGGGATATGACCGCTCATGGAAGTCCTTTAGCTCCTGGTCCTGGTAGCCCAAATGTATTAATTGGCAAAAAACCAGCTTGGCGAGGACTGCCGATCGCCTCTGTAGAAAAACTCTTAGATTCAGCCAAAAATGCGGCTGAATCGGCGAGAAAAGTGGCTACAGCAACCACAGAACTTGAAAGAGCTAAGCATATTACAGATATTGCTGAAGAAGCATCTTCTATGCTACAAATTATGGGTTCTACAGACCAGCATGCTTGTCCTGTAATGAAAGGTCCTGTGGCAGATGGTACTGGAGTAGTGATTGATGGTAGTTTAACAGTCCTAATTAATGGATTACCTGCTTGTCGTATGGGCGATACTGTTCAAGAAATTACTAATGTTAATAAGATTACTATAGGTGAACCTACTGTTTTAATCGGGGGTTAAATAATTGCTCCAGGCTATCCTTTAGCGGGTAAGGTTCGAGGGGTAGCAACTTAAGCCGAAATAAGAGCTCGGGGTAAGGGATTGGCTTGTTGTAACTTGGAAGAGCGTCGAGCCACCGAAAGTTCCCCCATATAGTCAACAACCCAGTTAAGAGGATATAAATCGAAGCTCGATCTTATACCTAAGTCTAAAATTAATTTAAAGTAATATATCTGTAATAATTTTGCCTTGTCAGGTAATTCCCTTCTATATTTTTATCTTCTTTTTACTAAGTTTTCGAGATAAAAAATCGAGACTTACTCCAAGAGTATAATCTTCGCCTTATGGTCAATGCCTTAGTGCCAGTCAATTGATACCTTAATTAATTAATAATTAGGGAATAGTAATGCTTAATAGCAATATTTGCTTCAGACTTGGTAAATCTGCTGGCTTAATTTTATTTGCAATCTTTTTTAACGGAATTTTTATCGATCGAGTTTATGGAAACAACTCTGTTAATGCAGACCAGAAAAATATTGGGACAGCTCGAAATACGAGTTTGGCAGAGATTAAAATTTTTTGTAGTACAATTCTCAACTCTAAAAATCTTCAAGAAATTTTTCCTCAATTGATCATAGAAACAGAATCATTAACTAATTTAGGATTAGCAAATAGTGCGGAACTAGCAACGACTTGTCCATCCAAAGTATTAATCCTTAAATCCAGCAGTGGCGATAATTTGAACAGGCAAAACATCGCCGAAAGCATTACTAAATATTATATAGATGGTGGCTACATCAATTCTCGCGCTATTCTCTACGATTCAAGCGATATTTTTATAGATGAAGGCAAAGTCGAAGTAATTGTAGAAGGGACAACAAAACTCGAAAATTATATCCAAAACCGGATTAGACCTGCTGCCAATCCTTTTAATACCAAAGATATTGAAGATGGTTTACGTCTGTTAAAAGCCGATCCTTTTATAGAAAATATTGAAGCGACTCTCAAACCCAAAGAAAAAACCAACACCTCAGAATTAATTGTCAATGTAACAGAAGCTAAATCTTGGTTTGGTAGTGTGGGCATTAATAATTACTCTCCCCCCAGTGTAGGAGGAGAAAAGCTCGATCTTAACCTTGGTTATCGTAACCTAACAGGAATGAGAGATACATTGGCGATCACCTATAGTCCCAGATTCGCAGCTTTTGATGGAACTTACGACCTAGACTTTACTTATCAAGTACCCTTCAATAGTATGAATGGAACCTTAAACTTAGGGGTTAGTCTCAAGCGTAATGAAGTCATAGAAGGAGACTTGGAGGATTTTGATATTAAGGGAGAATCGGAAACTTACAATATTAGTTATCGTCAGCCTCTCATTTTAACTCCCAGGGAAGAATTGGCTTTATCTATTGGTTTTACTTATCGAGACGGTCAAACCTTTATTTTTCAAGACGGCTTTCCCTTTGGTGAAGGACCAGATGAGGATGGAGTGAGTCGCACTAGCGTGTTTAACTTAGGACAAGAATATACCCGAAGAGATACTGCTGGTGCTTGGGGTTTTCGTTCTTTATTTCGTGTAGGAGTAGATATATTTGACGCTACGGATAATGATTCTCCCGTTCCCGATGGTCAATTTTTCAGTTGGTTAGCACAAATACAAAGAGTACAGGTGCTAAACGACAATAACTTTTTAATTATTCAAGGAGATTTACAGCTAACTCCTCATAGTTTATTACCCTCAGAACAATTTGCTATTGGTGGTGGTCAATCAGTAAGGGGTTATAGACAAAATGCCCGTTCTGGAGATAATGGTTTTCGTTTTTCCATCGAGGATAGGATTACCATTGCCAAAAACGACGCAGAACAACCAGTATTTGTCGTTGCACCATTTTTTAATATGGGTGTAGTCTGGAATAAAGACGATAATCCCAATAAAGTTCCTGACGATAACTTTATTGCTGCTTTGGGATTGGGTTTATTGTGGCAACCAGTAGAAGGATTAAATTTACGTGTTGATTATGCACCCCCATTGATAGATTTAGACGATCGCGGCGATAATATTCAAAATGATGGGTTGCATTTTAGTCTTGACTATACTTTTTAAAAATTCTGGATTTGGTTCAAGATCTACGATGGCAGGAGCGATCGCTTGCAGATTCGCTCCTGCCTTATTAATTCTCTTGCTGTTGATTCTAACTCTCGACTTTCAATTATTGGAGAAGAATCAACCTAGTTTTCTTCAATATTTGAGCCAATATATTGAATGGGTTCACCAATTAAATCCTCAAAGCCAATTAATCGCAAAACATTATTCCAGTCTTCTTCTAAAGTTGAATCTCCTGGTGTTTGTTCTAATTGCAAGGCAATCATTTTTAGTGCATCAAACCAAACTCCAGATTCAGCAAAAATTACGGGATGCCGGTCTACGGGAGCATTTTCTAATTTGCTAATGAGTTCGGGGTTGTCAGTAGATTTTCTTTGGATCGAGTAAGAAAGAAACATGGTGGTTTGACGAGTACAGTTAATTTGTACTCGCCACTTATATTCTTGTTCTTCTTTGAGGGGTGGGGAGTCTGACGGGAGAGCAAAGGCAATAATTCCCGGTTTATCGAGATTTAATTCTTTTTCATAGATTTTAGTGGCTCTGGTTCTCGTTCTACCATTAACTTCTTTGGTTTTTTGACCAATTAGCGTAAAGATAACAGGAACAGAATCAGATTCTACTCCAGGGAAATACCAGAAAAAGTAAGGATAATCATCAAAGGTAAAACCTAAGCCATTGGCAGGAGCGATCGCTCTCATATTTTCTCCAGCTTTAGTACAAGCTTCGTCTTCGTTTCCTCGAATTGCACCAATACTGTCAGAGCCTTGTCTTCTTGTTGTAGGTAAATCGCTAAAAGCTACTGCTCTTCTGGATTCTGTTGAAGGAGATGGGGTGTTTGTCTGTGGGGTAGAAGTTGGTGTTGGAGATATATTACTTCGAGTACGTCGGATAATTTGAGCCGAACCAACATTGATTTTTTCGCCGACATTAATATTATTGACCCGAGCAGCTAAATGTGGATTGTAAGCGAGGATTGTCCTTAAACTCAAACCATGACGAAGAGCAATTCCGCCTAAAGTATCTCCTGGTCTAACTGTATATTTTCTGCCTGAAGATGGTGCAGTACTAGTCTTTTTCCCTCCTAAATTAATAGTCTCTCCTACATAAATTAAATTGGGGCGCGATCGCAGTTGGGGATTATAATTCAACAGTTGATTTAAACTAATTCCAACTCGGTTGGCAATTCCCCCCAAAGTATCTCCCAATCTGACTCGATAAGTTGTAGCCTGGGCTATTTGATAACTATTGTGGGATTGAGATATTTTATTGTCAAAATTAGCAGCCAAAGAGGGATAGCTATTACCTTCAATTAAGCAGCTAGTTAAAATTATTGCCGTGCTAAAACTGAAAAGTTTGTGAAACATATAGTTAATAACTCCATTGCTTATTATTTAATATTGAGTTTGGGTTTAATTATGTTGCCAATCTCGTGTTGAATAATTGTTTTTTTAACTCTTAACTATTAGTTATGACGTTCTCAGAGCATTCAAGTTTCTGAAACATAACAAAAAGGAAAGAATCTCAATAATTCTTCCTTTAGTTAATAAAATCTTTGGCGATCGATTGTCTTGTATTAATTACTATATTAATTAGACTCAATTACCAAGGGCTGCCAATAACAGTAAAAGGAGCCCAATAATAAGGATGAGATAAGTCAATTTCTGTGATATTTCTTGCTAATAATTCTGTCACTACATTTTCTGGTAACTCGATCGTTTCACCCCAACTAGTAACCATTTGGCGATTGTCTAAATCGATTTTAATTTGTTCTTCAATCATGGCTACTTGAGCGAGTCTCAGGGCTTCTGCTTTAAAAGTTGACGTTTCCAATTGATGATAGAATTCAAGCATCAAACCAGGAGTAGTAACATCACTAACTTTCCACAAACTACCGATCGCCGTCTTAACTCCTAATTTGACCGCTAATCCGGCAAAGCCCAATTCTGCATCAGTATCGCCAAAAGCAGAGCGACAAGCAGACAGAACTAATAACTCTAGATCTTCGCTACCTACTTTAAGATCTAGCGACCGCAATTCGTTTAAAGTTAGTCTACGATCATATAGCTGAATGTAGATATCGTCTATAGTAGCAGTGCTAAAGTCGGCGTGAGTAGAAAGATGAACGATGGGAAAATCATTATCATTAAGACTGGTTCGGAGATTTTCTAGGGTAAATTGTTCGTTGAAAGCAGAAGTTTGACCCCCACGTAGACTAACGATTTCGGGTAACTCAACTTCTACCGCATTGAGAGCTTGCTGATTCTGATTTTCTTCAAAATTAGAAGCCCCTAAAGCTAATACTGAGGCATTTTGAACGTCTTTATTGTAAACGGTGTTCATCAGATTGACACTAGGAGCAAGCCCTATGTTGTAACCTTTTTCTATTAAGAATAGATCGGTATCAAAATCGTAAAGGGTAGCTAAGGGGAGAGAGCGTAGTTTAGGAGGTAAAACAAACAGTAAGTTGTCAATATCTCTGGCTTTAAGTTGCTCTTCAATACTACTAATTAACCATTCATAAAGTAGTTCTGCTGGTTCTTCCCAAAGTTCTTCTCTGTTGGCAACTTCTCGATATAGATCTTCTGCTTGCTTTTCTACCTCTGCGCGAGTCACGTCTACAGGCATAAAAATTGGCTCTCCCTCTGCGGTAATGACCACAATTTCTAAGCGATCGCTTGGTTGGGGAGCAAGACAAATTGTTGGTTGTACTTGAGTATCTGTTAATCCCAGAGCTTCTTTGTATTCTGCTGTCAGACAAGTTTCTGCTCTAACGAAATATTCTTCAGGTTTATTGATTGCTGCTTTGATTTCTGGAGAGGTAAAACTGATATAGACTAAAGCAGGCTTTTGGGCTGCTTGTTCTTCGATCCGTCTTAGGATTTTTTTTGCTTCAGAAATAGAAGGAATCGGCAATTGGGGGGGTGCGATATTAGCTGCCGTCTCAAAAAATTGAATTGGTGTTGGTTGAGACTCAAAATTACCTATTTCGTTATTATCTATTGCCTCAACGGAAATAATACTAATATTATCTCTCCGCTCGGTAAACAAGAAAGATTCATCATTTATTTGGTTATTTCCTGCAATAATTGCTCCTACTGTTCCATTGGCTCGATCTCGTTCTAACAGTTCGGGATTGCCTACTTCAAAAGGAATTTCTCCATTCCCACCATGTTTGATAGTAATCGCTTCGGAACTAGAACTATTCGTAAAAATACTAGTTGCGACACCGTTTAAAGGAAAACTACTTTCAGCAACAAACAAACCAGGATTGTTGTTATCAACATTGACTTTAATATCACCGCCGTTATTACTATTGCCCTCTGCTCTAATACTACCTACTCGAATATCACCATCTTCTCCAGAATTTAGAGTTACATCTCCACCATTCCCTTCACTACCACTAGAGTTAATTGCTCCAGTTTCAATGGTATTTGCCGAATTTAAAGTTACATTCCCTCCCGTAGTTCCCGAGGTGTCAATATCTCCTGTCACGATCGCGCCTGCTGTGCTGTTTAAAGTAGCATTACCTCCTGGATTATTAGTTGTATCGATATTTTCTGTTGAAATATCATTGGCAGTAATATTTAAGCCATTGCCTGAAGTGCGAATCGTTCCTATGGCTTGTAAGCTTCCCAAAGGAGTTGTGTTGCCAACATTGCCTTGAAGATTAATATTTCCCGAACCAGCATTTAAGGTTAAGTTATTAGCACCGTTGACACTACCATTAATATTAATATTGGTTCCTGTTTCTTCATTGGAGATAGCATTTAAAGCAACATTATTTTGTAAAGTCACATCACCATTGATAGTTATCTCATTCCCTTCTGTTGTAATATCCCCATTTAGATTAGTTTGAGAGCTATTGAGAGTGATCGATTCGTCAAGGGTAATGGGATTAGCAACAGTAATTGTCCCACTACCATCTGTAGCATTGCCAATTGTGATGGAATTCGCTTCAATGGTATCCAATTCTGCTTGAGTGATATCTAAATCTGTAGCCGATTCTTCCGTAGGCGAGATCGCAATATTTGATTCTGAAGTTTCTGGTTGTAAAGTTACGGTATCACCAGTGATATTTGTCCCTGTGAGTAGGTCTATTTCATCCCCAGTCAAAGTTACATTACTATCAGTAGAGGTAATATTGGTAGTTTGAGTGCTAACTCCAATAGAATTAGTACTTGTTCCTGTTAAATTAATTTCTCCTGATGCGGTAGTTATTTGAGTCGGTATAACTTCTGTGGATTCATTATTACCTAGTGTAAGAATTCCGATATCTTCTGTACTTGTTCCCGTAACATTGATAGTTCCTGTCCCTGAAGTGGTAACTTGTCCGCGAATAAATACTCCATCTTCTGCGACGCTTGTGCCTGTAATGTTAATGTTGCCACCATTATTGTCACTGTTAGAATTGACGTTACTATCTATCAAGACTCCAGTATTATTCGTACTTGTACCATTGAGAGTAATATCACCACCATTAGAGTTGAGAGGATTTTGAATATCTATTGCTACATTATCAACACTAGTATTCGTAATTGAGATGTTTCCTCCTTGTGTATTAATCGGTTGAGCGATCGCAATTGCGCCTGTGTTGTCGTTATTAGTATTGGCAGTTAAATCAAGATTGAGACTATCATCACCTGGTTCGCTATCGGCGATCGCACC
>JAAUXX010012876.1_pt1 | contig 14760 bp, 9 predicted proteins | sample 7278111 | NCBI WGS metagenome assembly JAAUXX01 (sample SAMN14350116, study PRJNA611818) | marine sediment metagenome | isolation source: surface marine sediment (1.8m) | place: French Polynesia: Moorea | collected 2018-08
TGATCGAGATCTAAAAACCTTGTCAAAACCTGACTCACAGCCTCAGGGTCAGAAATTATTTCCTCATAAGTTACTGTAAGCCAGTTTATCCTATCAGGAGCGGTTAGAGCCGGATAATTTTGGAAACACCAATCCAAAATACCATGTTCAAAAGGGTCATCATTTTTTAAAATTTTTTCCGCCATAGCTATTTGCTCAGCACTAAAGAACTTTCGATATTCAGTATTGAGCAGAAAATAATACAACCTTGGATATTCCTCACGGGACAAAGTTACTGCAATAGGATGACGCAGTAGATAGATGATCTTAGCATCGAACTTTTTTCGTATTTCCGTAATCATATCATGTCCACTGTGCAATACTTTGTAGACAATGCGATTAGTAAAAAATCTATATCCTCGTTTAAAGGGATGTTGGTTAAAAAAGGTAATTTTGTTTTCTGCAATCCCCTGAAAATACTCCAGAACTCGTTCTCGACTTTGTAGTCCTGGCAATAAATCACCCCAATTATTCACCTCAAGCTGTTTCTTTATATGGGCAACGCGAATGTTTAATGGCTCAGAGCATACCTTAATTCCATCTTGAGACTGCAACAGTTCCATTAAAAATGTCGAACCACTTCGCGCAACTGTAAAGATAAAAACATCAGGCTTGGAACCAGCTCTATGAAAATTTGAAAACTTCTTCAAGAAGAGTTTGTGGGATTGCCTCATCGCTTATATTCCAAACTGCATCTCTGCTCTAGAAAACGAACTTTTAGGGGTAACAAGAAATTGTTTTCAGCCCACGAACCTAACCTTTACATTTGATTTCTTCGTGGTTCATCAATTACCAGCAACCTATCTTTATTTAACCATCCATTCAAGTTATATTTATTAGCCCTCAGCGCTTCTTGCCGTGTGCTGTGTGCGAGCGACTACTCTATTGATTGAAAAATATAGTGAACAGCAGATCAGTATTCCGCAAAGTGGCTCAGGATACCGCATCTCGGATATGCTTAAGGAAGAGAAACGCCATCTCATTTGTGAAACCGGATTTCGATCCTATGAAGCCCAGGTTATTCTTTCAGAGAAAGGTATAAATAAAACCCGAAATATCCAAGTTGGCATTGCCATGGTAAGGATGATGGACTCTACTTTTTTCTGACCACCACGCAATTCTTTTTCAGGGTTATAAACAGTAGGTTTGCTTTACGGCATCGAATTCAAATGTGTAAAAAAAACAGAATATTGCCATTGATCGGAAGCTTCTTATTTAAAGCAGATTTTTATTGTGGGTTAAATGCTCCAGGAGTCACTTGAGCTGGACGAAGCTTATTTAATAAATCTCTTTTCAGATAATCCGGTAGAGCGGGGCAGAAATCTTGAATCAAATTTAGAGATGCTGGATGCTCATTAAGAATATTAATCGAACCACTGCCTAGAAAACCTGCTGTTGATTTTTTTTTGGGAACAACATTATTTATGCACTTTGTTTGTGGATCAGTAAGAGGATATATCCTAAAACAATCAGCCTTAAACCAGTCACTAAAATTGATTCCTTGATATTCTAAATTATGATGAGGATCTTGGTTACTAAATGGTCGATGAGCGTTAATAAAGGTATTCTTGAAAATAGCCGTTTCCTGGGTCATTTCATCAGCTTTGTATTTTTCTCGTGCATAACCAATTATTAAATTCTGGGCAATTATAGAATTATTGAGACTCCCCCAAAATCCTCCCCAGACATAGTCACGATAAGCGTCTTCGGGCACTACAATGGTGTTGTTTACAAAAAACATATAATCTTTAGAGTGAGTGAATAAAACTGGATAGCTATTGGATACATTTTTTGAGTGGGTAATATCATAAAAGAGATTATCCTTCACAAGTGCGCAGTGCAATCCAGGTTTATTTCCACTAAAGATGATTCCAGAAGCGGAGTCATATAATCTATTTTTTTCAATGATGAGGTTCTTTACTTTCTCACCATGAACGACAATGGCGGCACCTTTCGATCCTGTAGAACCATAATTGGCATTGGTTTTTCTAAATCCGTTAAATGTATTATGTGCGATTCTTGTCGGTATACCGTCATCTGAGGTTAGTTTGATATCTATGGCGTTTTCTCCACTGGAACATAACTCTGTATCGTTTTCAGGGCATTCCACGTATGAGTAATCAGTTTGATAGAAATGGTTAGCAATAATATTGGCTCCACTCAAAGACCATTGCTCCACATCTTTAGCAGCTCCGGATCTATGGAGTTGAAAACCGTCACCGCAGTCATAAATCTCATTGTTTACAACGTTAATATTTCCAGCAGTTCGGGTTACATTGACACACAATCGATCATGGTGGGGAACACGTGAGGTTCTTCGCATAACGCTGTTTTGTATCCAAATATTATGACTATCGCGAATCAAAATTTGATTTTCGGCGATATTCTCTTCAGTAAGGATTGTATCAAATACGATATGAGAATTTCCCGTTAGGACGTAACTGTCTACGGTAATATGGGCAGGTTTAAAATATATTCCATGAATGATAACATATTTGGCACCTGCTATGTGGAGTCTATTTATAAACTTTGGTACTTCATTTTCTGGCAAATCCCATGGTGGGGTACCATATTCAAGATAGGGGCGTAAAAGGAGTTCTTTATTTTCGGTTCCACCTTTTTTTATATTATGTGGCTTATCATATACTCCTGGTTTTAAACAGACTGTAAGATTATTTGGGTCTTTTATTGCTTTATTAAGTTCTGAGGAGTTACTGACCACTATTGCATCGCTATCATAACAGCTTCTCAAATCAAATTGGTATTTGAACCCTTTCCCAAAGCTGAAAGCCTCATTGGTTACACCTCCACGCGTAACAACCCCAGTGCTATCATTAATCAAATTAGTCTCAATTAAACCTTCACTTCCATAGCTAGAAGAGTAAACACTTAAGAACCCAAAAATAATAATGAAAATACTATAAATTCGAATGGCCATAAGACCCTCTTAAAATACATAGAGTTTAACAAAGGCTGCAAAAGGTATAGTAACCCCTCTTTACCATTCGGGTAGAATAAAACTCTGAAATAGTTGTTAATTATATTTTTATACAGCTAGATCAGCAGTTTATATATATATCTTTTTGCGTGCAGTTGTGGTGCTCACCATTGCTGTTCTTTTTGACATAACAAAAAAGTAGAGCAATTTGCCTATCACCTGAAAGAAATGAGATAATTTTCATCGCGGTTTATGGATTTGTCGGCTCTGCGGTAGCAGTTTCGTTCGTATATGTTTAGATTTGCATAAGAAATAAAATTCTTGTTAAAATTGTATTTGTCAAAAAGCAGCAGGACTGGAACAATTTTCCTGATAAAAATGAAAAAGCACACTACTCACCAAACTAAAAGACAATTTAGGCCTCGAATACCTATATCCAATACATCATTGATTATTCGCATTGGTTTCTTTTTGGAAGAACTGAAATACTGCGAAATTACACAAGCTGCAGTAAAACATCATAAAAACATAGTGTTAGAAAAAACGTTGTGCTTGAAAAAGGATTGCACCTTGATTTAACTGGGAAATGGTTAAAATTGAGAAAAGTTAGCTACTACTGAAAATGCGATTGCCAATGAACCTAAGGCAGAGGCAATCAAATATAGCAAGTAAAACCTCGGGGGCATCATTTCCACTGGGATGAAGCGTTATTGCCTCATGCATTAAAACTGGGGAGTTTTTCAACAACCGTAAAGTAAAATTCGAGACGGAACTGGTAAAAAATAAAATAAAGAGGAACCAGTAAGAGAATTTGAAAAAATCATCATGAAAGAGCAGTAGCCACCACTATAAACGGCTTTAATATGTCAAACACAGCACCAAATAGAGCGATAAAAAATACTATCATTCTTTATGTGAGAATGGCTGTTTCCATTTGTTTGGGGCTAATAACGACAAGATTTGTTTTGCAAGCTTTGGGAACCCAAGATTTTGGTATTTATGTTCTCGTTGGCGGTGTTGTGGCAACTTTTGGATTTCTAAATTCCACCATGTCCAGCTCTTCCGCCCGGTTTATAGCATTCAGCATCGGTAAAAACGACAGCGAAGATATTCAAACAACGTTTAACACCAGCTTTGTTGTACATGTGTTAATTGCCGTTATCGTCGCAGCTATGATTGAGATTGGTGGATATTGGATGTTTAAACTGATCCTGAACATACCGGCTGAACGGGTTGGAGCTGCGAAATTTGTTTTTCATTGTATGATGTTGAGCACTTTTTTTCTGGTAATTACAGTTCCATACGATGCAATGATCACGGCGCATGAAGAATTTTTTATTTTATCTGTGTTTGATATCATACAGTCTATTGCAAAGCTATTTATAGCTATTTACCTTTTATACAGCAATGGGGACAGGTTAATCTTTTATGGTAGTTTGATATTGACTATTCAGGTTTTCGCACTTTTTCTAAAATGGTTTTATGCAAAGAATCATTACAAAGAGTGCAAATTGATAGTTAGGAAGTACACTTCAAGAAACCTGATGAGGGAGATGATGTCATTTGCGGGGTGGAATTTATTTGGAACGTTATCCACCATTGGTTCCACTCAAATTTCAGCAATTATTATTAATTCCTTTTTTGGCGTTAAACTGAATGCCGCAACCGGCATAGCAAGGCGGGTAAATAACCATTTAAGAAACGTGTCGGTAAACTTAACCCGGGCTCTTCTGCCCCAACTGATAAAAAGTGAAGGTGCTGGTGATAGAAAGAAAATGCTGAAAATAACGATGATTTCAGCAAAATTTTCTGTTTTTGTATATTCACTTATTGCCATACCATTTATTTTTGAAGCCAATTATCTGATCGAAAAATGGTTAGTTACCGTTCCAGATGGAACAGAATTATTCATTCAGCTTTTTTTAATTTCCGCACTTATTGAAAAATTCACGTTTCCTTTAACAGATTCATTTCGGGCTGTAGGTGATATAAAAAGATTTCAAATTACAGAAAGTCTCCTACTCTTGGGAAATCTTCCTGTAGCACTTTGCCTCTATCTTCTATTTGAGATGCCTCCGGCTACCATTTTTTATACTGAAATTATTTTCCGGTTAGCGGTGATGATAGAACGCCTCTATTTTGCCAAAAAGATTTGTGAATTAAACATCCTGACATATATTGATAAAGTTTTTCTCCGCTCCGGTATTCCGGTAGCTGTGGCACTCACATTTCTTATCTTCATTACCTGGCTTTTTCCACCAGGTATTTTAAGGCTTGGGTTGTCATTTGTTTTCGTAAATATTGTCCATTCAATTCTATTCGCAATCTTTGGGATGACTCAAAATGAGAGAGATAAAATTTTCTATTTCTTGAAACACTCGACAGCAAAACTTAAAGCCACTGGTTTCATTTTCTGGAAAGCCCAATGAAAATTTCTTTTTTCTCAAATTTCTTAAACCATCACCAATTGCCTTTTTGCCTTGAAATGCAAAAAAGAATAGGCAGTGGATTTTCATTCATTTCGACTAAGCCCATCTCGGAAGAGCGGCTAAAGATGGGATACACTGATATAAATCAGCAGTTTCCATTTGTAATCAGAGCCTATGAAAGCTCTCTAGATTTGGAAAAAGCTAAAAGGCTAGCCGTTGAAAGTGATGTCGTAATTATCGGGACATCACCAGAGAATTATCTTATAGAACGATTAAAAAGGAACAAAATAACTTTCAGGTATAGAGAAAGAATTTGCAAGAAAGGGCTATGGGAAATCTGCGCCCCTAAACGGCTGTACAGCTTGCTCAAATGGCATACCCAACACCGGAACAAAAATATTTTTTTATTATGTGCCGGTGCGTATGTAGCTGGGGATTATGCTATGATCGGTGCCTATAAAAAAAAATGTTTTAAGTGGGGATATTTCCCAGAAGCTATATCCCACAATTTAGAAGATTTATTCTCCCTTAAAAATTCATGTAAAACAATCCAGATTCTCTGGTGCGGACGTTTTCTTGCCTGGAAACATCCAGAAAAAATATTGCATCTGGCAAAGCATCTTAGGTCAAACGGATATGATTTTAAAATAAACATAATTGGGACAGGCCAATTAGAGCATCAGTTAAACAGCCAGGTTGAAAAAATGAATTTAGCCCACCATGTCTCGATTTTGGGTTCCATGTCGCCCGAAAGGGTGAGAGTCTACATGGAGAAAGCACATATTTATCTGTTTACCAGCGATTATAATGAAGGTTGGGGAGCCGTTCTCAATGAATCAATGAACAGTGGATGTGCTGTTGTGGCGAGCCATGCCATTGGATCCGTCCCATTCTTATTAAAACACGATATCAATGGACTGATTTACAATAACGATCAAGTTGAAGATCTGTTTGAAAAGGTTGAAAGATTAATAGAAGATCAAGCACTCAGAGAAAAACTTGGCAGGAACGCGTACTATACAATTCAAGAAACCTGGAATGCAAAAATAGCTGCTGAAAATATATTGCTGTTAAGCAAGTCCCTTCTTACCGGGAATCAACATGCACCAATAGAAAATGGTCCCTGCAGTTTAGCTATGGATATCAAGCAATGGGATATGTTTAGCCATTGTGTAAATTCTAAATAAATCTAAACATTTAGAATAATAAAACACCTCTATTGTCTTTCTCGGTAATTTTACATACATAAGTTGTAAAAATGCCCCTTATGCGGGCAAGTTGTACATTTCCGATTTTAATTCACACCGTAGAGATCAAAAGATTTGTGTTCCCCTATTTTTATTGAGTGACGAGATTTTGCTGTCTCGGACTAAGCCAAGCCAAGGCCTTATCTCTATCATCAGGACCAAAGGCATTTAATTTGGTGAGTTGCATAGGAGTAACATTGTTTACTCCGGAGATTTCCGGCCAGTTTGCAAGTTGTTTTTTTTGATCAGCTTGAGGTGCTTTTCTATATTTATTTTGCACAAAAGGTTTAACCGTAAATCGATTCCTATCAACTTTATCTCCCGGCATGAGATATATTCGTTGGGCACAACGCTCCTTGGCTGCATAATTAACAATCTCATCAAGGGTAATCATTTCAGTGTGGTAGGTGACGAGGGTGATCTCCCGATTATCGTACCAACCAGCCTCGGTTGAAATAACTCCGGGCAACTTGCCGAGCTTATATTCCCCGGTCCAGAAGCATGCCATTGAAAAAGCTGTTTTTCTCTGTTTGGTAACCTCATGCTCATATTGAAGCGCACGGAGATAGAGTGGAACTTTTCTCTCTGCTTTTACCAGCGCTGCTATCATTCGTGAAGCAACACCCTCAATGGTCCACACCCTGTCTTTGCGGGGTATAATATCATCACCCATATGATCAAGAAAACGAATAACCTGAAAGTTCCAGCTCGGTTCACGGTAACGTTTCAGCCATTTCGCATCCTTGGTCCCAGGCCTGTTGTTATAGACCAGAACCGGTATAAACTCAGTTTCGATGGCTTCCACCAGCAAAGGATGGGTTAGCACTTCTTGACCAAAGGTTTGGCAACCTACACACCCTGGAATTTCCTGGAAGAGTACGAGAACAGGTTTTCCGTGATACTTGGCAGAGACAAATGCACGGTCTAAATCTCTCAACCAATTGACATCGCCTGCCTCAATGGGGTTAGCAGATGTTTTCATCTCCGAACCCAGGGTAAAGGTGGGTAGACAGACAACAAATGCAATGAATGTAGTGAAGACGATCAATGGACGCATGAACCTTACTCCTAAAAATGACGGTGAAAATTACATCATATTGGACTGTGCTACAGATACATCGTAAGGAGAATGTTTGGGCTGCTATTATTCCCTATAATGAGATCTTGCTGTAGTTTTTCGTACTACATTTCATGGAGCTCGAATACAAATAATGTCTATTACCTGTCAGCTATTATGTTTTGGCCCAAATTTTGCAAAATTCTAGCTGAGAGGAGTTCAATGACACGCTGTTATTGGATCACTTAGCAATTGATTCCATTGCTAAACAATAGTCGTTTACAAGGAATACACGACAATCAGAATATTAGCTGTCCTACTGCGCCGCCTGCAATTTCGAATAATATGGGAAAATATTGAAATGAAACGTACGCTGATGAACCACATTATGCACTTCGGGTTGAGCGTTGTGTTCTTTTTCGCTCTAATAACCACCACCAGAGCCGAGGTGACCATTCAACCTCTCATAATTGTAGGCTGGCAATATAATTCAAACTACTTCCGCTCTGAAGTTGATGAGATTGCGGTGGATACCTACTTTGTCAAACCGGGTGTAGAACTAAAATACGATACTGGAAGGTCACAAATTGCGGCGGACTTTCTCCTAGAGCCTTTTTGGTTCAATGATAGGGATACTCCTCCACCAGGGGTTAGGGATCCCAGCGATGATGATTTTGTTGGATTTAGAGGAAATCTTGCGGCTAAAACCAGGCTTACCGATCGAATCTCCCTTGGTCTTGATGATTCTATCTTCAAGACTCGTGACCCAGCTCGGTCAGATGTCTTCAGCGACTCCGTTGAACGCGATAAATATATCATCAACCGGTTATCTCCATACATCTTCTACGATTTCGGCAAGAGATTTGATGTAAATTTGAAGTATACCAACACCTTAACCGACTTCAGTGAAGATCTCGATGAAGATTCTCTAGAGCACAAAGGTACAGTTAATCTTTTCTATAAATTCAGCAGACGCACGGCAGCTTTTCTCAGCTATGATATCTGGGAAAGAGATTATGATGGAGAATCATCAACCTATCTATCAAATCAGGTTAAATTAAATTTCAGAAAGCAGTTTCACAGATTTAAATTTTCTGTAGGCGGTGGCTATCATCACAGATCATTCGATGATAGTACATTGGATGATCTCGATTTGTTTTCCTGGAAAATTAAGGTTGAAGGCCAGAACCCTCCAGCACCGGAATCATCTCCGCGTGCCCGGATGAGTTTGGCATTTGGTCAGAACTTCAATAATGCCGGTACCAATGATGAATACTTTGTCGCTACTCGGGTGGATGCGCTGGTAGGCTATGTATTCATGGGCAAGATAAACACTGAAATTCAAGGATATTACCAGAATAGCGACTATGAAAACGATCCGGAAAATCGTGATGATGATACCTATTCGATCTCTGGACGTATTGGCTACAATTTCTGGAGGAAAACAACCCTAGCGTTTGAAGTGGGTCATACTCGTAGAGAATCAAATATCGCTGGTCGGGATTATGATGATACTTTTGCAGCAGTGACCCTTGATATGCGCTTTGATTTCAATGATTGGTAAAGAAGTGTGCGAAAAATACATGAAGTATCGAAACAGAGGTGTTGGGTGATGAGGATAGTTGATACACCATTTATTAAAGACCTGGTTACCAGCCTGCTTTTTACTATGGTGTTGCTTTCAACGCATCAGTTAGTGGGCGCTTCAGCATATAAATTAGGTCCGGGAGATATCATAACAGTTGCTATCTTTGCAGGCGGTGAAGAACAGATAAATACGAGCCTAATAGTCTCAGATCGGGGTATGATAAATGCACCCTTTATCGGAGCTGTCAAAGCTTCCGGTCACACGATAAGCAGTCTAGAGAAAATGCTCTACCAACCACTCGAGAGAGACTACTTTGTTAATCCCCAGGTGAACATTCAGATAAAGGAATATCACAGTCTGCAATATTCCATTTCCGGGGCAGTGAACGATCCCGGTAATTATGTGATGAAATCCACTACGACGGTCATGGAATTGATAGCCAAAGCCGGAGGTGCTACAGGTGATCGCGGCAATGTTGCTTACATAATGCGGGATGAAGAGAATGCCCAAGGTGGCAAGCATGAGCCGATCAAAGTTAATCTTATAAGCCTTCTAGATGAAGGTGATATGAACCATAATGTAAAACTGAGATCTGGAGATGCCGTTTATATACCTCTTGCAAAAGGGCTCAAGCAGAGTGATTCCAAAGTCTATGTTGCCGGCAAGGTGAAAAAACCAGGTCTTCACGATTTTCAACCTGGACTTACTGCACTCAGCGTTTGCATTATGGCAGGGGGGTTTGATGAGTTTGCTGCACCCAACAGAGCGACTATTGTAAGGACCGAAGGGGAAAAACAAAAAGTCATCAAAATAAATCTTGAAAAAGTAATAGAAGGAAAGATTGCCGATATTCCACTTAAACCAGGAGATCGGTTATATGTCCCAGAATCTTGGCTTTAAACGAACGCTTATGGAACCAACAAAAAAAAGAGAAATCATACATCTCTCTGATTATTTCAAGGTAGTGATCAAGCGTAAAACCCTGATAACTGCATTTCTCGTAATGTCGGTTACCTTGACTATGCTTTTTTCGTATATGAATCAACCGGTTTATGAAACGTCTGCAAAACTTTTAATTGAAAAAGAACAGACATCATCACCACTAACCGGAGAAAAAGTCGATTACAGCACCTACCAATCTCAGTTGCTCACCTTCAATACCCATTTTAAGCTGATAGAATCAAAGCCGGTTATTGTCGAGCTTATTAAAGAGTTGGGCCTTGGTCGTCAGAGGGACAAGAAGGAGGAAAGGCCACTGACAAGAGCTGAAATATATTTCAAAAAACTAAAAGATACCATCAAACCCTATCTCCGAAGGAAAAAGGAAAAACTTACTCCGGAAAAGCAACAGGAACTGCTCATAAAAAGTGTGCAACGGGCAATTTCCATCAAACAGATAAGAGATACCAGGCTGCTTTCCATATCGGCGAGAAGTATAGATCCGCAGAAGGCTACTAATCTGGCAAATACCCTTGCGCAAAAATATATCGAGTTTGATATGGGCAACCGTCTTGATTCATCCACGAAAAACCTGGAATGGATGAACAATGAACTCTTTGAGTTAAAAAAACGTCTGGAAAAAGATGAGGAAAAATTTCATGAATTTAAGCAAATGAACAAGGTCTTTTCCATAGAAGGAAAACAGAATGTTATCAGCCAGAAAATTGAGGAGTTTAATAATGAGTATCTGGAGGCAAGAAACAGGCGACTGGAACTCGAAGCCAAGTTGGACGAGATTTCCAGAATATCAGGTAAGGGCAGTGATATAACCTACATTCGTTCAATAATAAGTAACCCGGCTATTGATTCTATCTATGAAAACTTGACCAGGTTAGAGCTGGAAGCGACACGGTTGAGTAAGGTCTTTAAGGCGAAGCATCCAAAAATGGTCCAGAATACCAGCGAAATTGATAAGAATAGAAGAAAACTTCAGGCCGAAATTGATAAAGAGTTAGATAACTTAAGCACAGAAAGAGCTGTTCTGCTAGCACGAGAGAAGGTAATGGATAAGTCCATATCTGAATTTGAAGAGGATGCCGTAGATGCCAGTGGTAAAGAGCTACGCTATACCATTCTCCAACGAAACATGACAACCAGTCAAAACCTTTATGATACATTGCTCACTAAGGTCAAAGAGTCGGGGGTAATGAGCAACGCTGCCGACTCCAATATTCGTATTGTGGAAATGGCTGCAGTACCTATATTCCCAGTGTCTCCCAATAAAAAGAAAAACCTGTTCTTAAGTATTATACTTGGACTTTTTGGCGGTGTGGGATTGGCTTTTTTCCTCGAATATCTCGACCAATCCATTCGCACCGAAGAGGATGTTGAAAACTATCTCGAGCTTCCGGTTCTCTCTATGATTCCCATAGCAGATGTGGGTGATAGAAAGGAGGCATATTAAAATGTTTTTACTCAAGTTTCCTCGTTCTTCAGATAAAACCGCCATTGGCAGAAAGACGCTTGTACACAATTTTTCGGGAAGATCGGGGTACGCGGAATCCTATCGTACTTTACGGACAAATCTCTCTTTCTCTTTAGATAATAAGGAATTACAGTCAATTACTGTAACCAGTGCATTGCAAGGTGAAGGAAAGACCAATACTGCCGCAAACCTTGCCTATACTATTTCCCAGACAGGTAAATCGGTTATAATGGTTGACGCTGATCTTCGCAAACCTGGTCTCACCTCACGATTTTCCACTGTTAAGAACAGAGGATTATCGACCCTCATTTCAGAAGCTCTCGGCAAACATTTGACTCGAGGCAAAATTGCAGATTATGGGCTCAAAGATCTCATTACCCTGTGTTCCTTGCAGCGCCGTACCTGCATAATGAGCATTGTAGATGATGCCAATGAAGTTGAGCTCTATTTTCGAAAAGGGGAGCTAGTCGACTTGTACTGGAAAAATCGGCCTGATTCAAAGAGACTGGCGAACACTCTTGTCCGTGACAAAATCTTAACCGATGAGCAAGCGAATATTGCTCTTGGGCACCAACAAAAATCTCTGCGTAGACTTGGCGGGATTTTGCTGAGCCTGGGACTGGTAAAAGAAGAAGAGCTGCTGAAAATACTTTTCAGCCATACCATGGAAGCTTTCAGGGTGGTCATCTCAATGAAAGGAGGTATATTTCTTTTTAGGCCGGTTGCCGAGGATGAATTTAAATTCTCCCTGCAAAACAAATGCGATTTTGAGAGTCTCTATAGTGAATTTTTTGGAGATGAAACAGCAAAATCATATATCAATGAAGCGGTGAAGAAGGTTATTATACCCACTAAACATGATAATCTCTTTCTCCTGCCATCCGGTAAAATTCCACCGAACCCATCGGAGCTCCTCAGCTCAGCAAAAACAGCATTTCTGTTCAAATATCTAAAACAAAAATTCGATGTTCTGATAATAGATTCATCACCGATAATGCCTGCAAGTGATGCATTGCTTCTTGCTCCACATACCGATGGAGTGGTTTTAGTAGTACAATCAGGAAGAGCCAATAAAAAGATTACTCAGGATGCGGTACAGCAGTTACACAATGCTCAAGCCAATATTCTTGGTGTAACGTTGAATTTGGTAGATAGGACTCAGGATGGCAACTACAAGTATTACCAGGGTTATTACGGAAATGAATAGATAAAATTTGAACAATGCCTTCACTCTCATTTTTATCTGTATGAATTGCAACTCGCCCATCAGACGAGACTGAGGCAGCCACATTGAGGTGAATAGCTGACAAATGAAATAGTTTTTCGTTGTTGGGCTGTTATTGCTGCTCCTTGAAACATAAAACTCATACTCTCAGTTAATTACCGACATGGATGAAAATTTTATTTAGAAAATATCTATGTGTTTTTATACCTTTATCTGAGGCTTTGTTCGCATGCGGCAATGAGACATGAGGAACATCCTTGTTCAAAAATCTACATAATTTTTCGAAATTATCACCATTTTCCCAACAGATCTCTAGAAAGTCATTTTCTCTGTACTTGAAGTAGTTACGCACAGCCAAATTATGTTGTAGATAAAAATCCATGTATTCTTTCTCACGTTTAAATGGATAGCTGTATCCGTAAGCAAGCTTCCGGCAGTGTCTGAATGGTCCAGTTTTCATAGAATGCTTTTTTAGGCTACTGAGCCAGATTTCCGGGCTCTTACGTGTAGTGAGTATAAATTTTGAACCGGGATATAAACTGTCGATTTCTTTATATATCAAAGGCCAGGGCCAATCCTCAAAGAAGTTGTATTGATCAACGATGCGTTGAACACGACTCAGGTTTTTACTCATCACTACATCCTTGAGTAATGACCGATTACAACTTGTGCAGTGGTATCCAAGTATACGACCACATTGTCCCAATGTGGTTGTCCCCGTTTTATTTAGACCAATACCGAAGACCTTTTTATCAAGATTTGATTTCGCCATAATTTTCTCCGTAAAGGGTAAATCAATGTGAGATATTCTGATTAAATCTAATGGTTAGTACTTGATTATAAGGAGGGGCAGCCTATCCGCACTGGAGGAGGATAGGCTGAGAATTGAGGGAAATAAGACATAAGTTCTATCTGCCTCCTCCTCGAGTTACCTCACGTAGTGTCATTGCTAGTAATTTGATATCTAAGGCGAGCGACCAGTTATCAATATATTCAAGATCCATATTCATCCACCTTTCAAAATTTATATCATTTCGACCGCTTACCTGCCAGATGCAGGTAAGTCCTGGCTTCATGGATAGCCTGCGACGCTGCCAGACTGTATATTGATCAACTTCATTTGGGACTGGCGGTCTGGGTCCGACGAGACTCATCTCACCTTTTAAGACATTTATTAATTGCGGAAGCTCATCGAGGCTGGTTTTACGCAAGATTGCTCCTAGAGATGTTATCCTTGGATCATTTTGAATTTTAAACACCGGTCCATCGGCTTCATTTTCTGTAGCAAGGCGGTCTCTGATTTCTTCTGCATTTTCAATCATGGTTCTGAACTTATAGATATTGAATGTTCTACCATTTAAACCGACGCGCTTTTGTGAGAATACTACTGGTCCTTTTGAGGTTGATTTAATAAGCAGTGCTATCAAAGCAAATACTGGAGACAGGATAATTATGCCTATTGCAGCAATGAGATAATCCAGGAAGTTCTTAATAAGCAGCTCATTATCTTTGGTAGGTAGGGAAGAAAGGGAGAGTATCGGCATTCCCATGAAATCAATAAGTGATGTTTTTGCGGTAGAGGGTAGATACTTTATCTTGTCTATTTGAAAATCTGGGACGATCTTTACATTGATTCCCATTGATTCAGCACGATAGATATAGTTGTGTGCTTCATAAATAGTTTTTAAGGGTATGCCAAAAACTATCTCGTCTATGGTAAGTTCTTTCAGGATAGTATTATAGCTTTCCAGGGTACCAATTATATGGACGTTCCCATAAACTTGATCACCGACTGCATTCCTGGTGTCTGAA
>JAAUXX010013246.1_pt1 | contig 14684 bp, 11 predicted proteins | sample 7278111 | NCBI WGS metagenome assembly JAAUXX01 (sample SAMN14350116, study PRJNA611818) | marine sediment metagenome | isolation source: surface marine sediment (1.8m) | place: French Polynesia: Moorea | collected 2018-08
AAGAAAAATAGTAATTTTGTTAAGATTTGAGGGAATTATATTACCATAACCTCAGAAATAATCTGTGGATTGAGGAAATATGTCAACTCAAATCTATCAAGAAAGCTCAAAACCAGTTCAAAAACCACAACAGATATTAAAAGGTTTATTCCACCCAAAAGCCCATATCTTCTGGTTAGACTTGCTGCTCTCTACTAGTGTAGGATGGGCTTTTTTTATTATTGCTTGTCTAGCTCAACCTCTATCTTTGTCAACGTTGATCGCTCTAATCATATCGGCGATCGCTCTTTATCGTAGTCTAGTCTTTATTCATGAAATTAGTCATTTAAAATCTAATGCTCCTGCGGGATTTATCTTTGTTTGGAATTTAATTATCGGTATTCCGTTATTATTTCCCTCCTTTATATATACAGAAGTTCATCAAGATCATCATCGTCTAGCTACTTACGGTACTATCCAAGATCCAGAATATAAAAATTTCGCTGGTAAACCGCTTCTAATCGTTTTTTTTATTGCTCATAGTCTACTAATTCCAGCTTTATTATTAATCAGATTTTTGTTGCTTGCTCCTTTAGGACTTGTATTTCCGCCTCTACACCACTGGTTAGAAAAGCACGCATCTTCTTTGTCTATGAATTTAGCTTACTGCCGTCAAGTTTCTAACCAAGAAAGATTGAATATTAAAGGAGTTGAACTCGCAATTTTAGGAATGTGGGTAATCCCTATTATTTTAATTGGGCAGGGAATACTTCCAGGGAGAATTTTAGCAATTTGGTATGGAATGATGGCACTTATTAATGTTACTAATAGTGTACGTACTTTAGTAGCTCATCGTTATCAAAGTTCTGGCAAAGCGATGGACAGAGATAGTCAATTACTGGATTCGATCGATACTCCTGGTAATTTCTGGACAGTAATTTGGGCTCCTGTAGGTTTAAGGTATCATGCCTTGCACCATCATTTTCCCTCTATTCCTTATCATAATTTGTCTGTTGCCCATAAGCGTCTTATACAAGCATTACCTGCTGACTCCCCGTATTGCCTAGCAACAAGTCCGAGTCTCTGGCATTCCTTACAGCAGCTATGGAGCAAATTTAGCTAGCGAAAAGCTCGATAAATACCGATTTTTAAGAGTATGATAAGGATTTCATTATAGTCATTGGAGATATCTATTCGATAAGAAAAGATTTACTAATTCTCCGATAATTATACTATCGACTTTATGTAGTATAATTTAATACATAAAGTCGATATCTAGGAAATTACACTTATCTAAGAAACAATGAACAAAAAAATTCTAGCTATAGGTTTTGGGATTGTTAGTATTTTATTGCCTAAAATCTCTACCGCAGCATCTTTCAGTGATATCTACGTTTTTGGCGATAGTTTTGTTGATAATGGAAATGTTTTTGAAGTGACAGGAAATCCCACATCGCCTCCTTACTTTGAGGGACGTTTTTCTAATGGACCAGTATGGGTAGAATATCTTCCTGAACAGCTAAGTGTAGCATACAATCCAAACAATAATTTTGCCTATGGAGGCGCAACAAGTGGAGAAAAACATTCAGCAAATCCTTTACTACCAGGAGTGCTTGAACAAATCGATCTTTTTGAAGCAGCCAACCAGTTTGTAGATCCCAACGCACTTTTTGTGATTTCGGCTGGTCCTAATGACTACAGTGAGGAAAGCCTAATCAATGAAGAACTCGAGGTAATTAATGCCGAACTGGAACAAACAGCTAACAATATTGCTACTGCGGTAGAAGAGTTAAGTATGGCTGGGGCTAGAAATTTTCTGGTGGTTGATATAATAGATTACTCTATAGTTCCACTTAATAGAAGTATCGTTCCTGAGTCGCAATGGAGTGATCTGAAAGAGTTAACAGATACCCAAAACCGATTTTTAGACCAATCCTTACAGGAGTTAAATATACCAGATATCAATATTTTCCAATTTGAGATTAATTCCCCTTTGGAGGATATTATTAGTAATCCCCAAGAATATGGTTTTACCAACATAACAGATCCTTGCCTAGACTCTAACTCAGGAACTATTTGCAATAACCCAGACGAGTATTTTTTCTGGGATGTTAACCATCCCTCAGCTACTGCTCACCAACTCATAGCTGACATTGCTGTTTCCCAACTTATAAAACAGACAACTCCAGAAGCCTCTACCATTCCAAGTCTGTTAGGATTTTTGGGAGCAGCTTTTATGCTGAAGCGACGAAAAAAAGGCAAAGCTCAATAGAAACTTTTGAGCTTATACTTTTTGTTCATGTTAGCTAAATATAAGATTTGGGTATTATACAAGCAGAGTATTCTAAACTTTAGTTGATAAAAGAGTTTGTCAGATTAATTTATCTGCTCTGTATTACCTTAAAACAATGTTAGTTTTATAGTTATTAAGCTTGAGTAGTTTCTAAAAACTCAATACTAAATACTAATAACTGCAATCCTCTAAAGGAAAGCGGTTCTAGACAAGACTTGGACGGTTAGCATTCCTAAACCCCGCTAAAATAACGAAACTTCATTATTTCAGTACCTGTTTTCAATATCTAAAATCTTTGCTCAGCAAGGGTTTTAGAGAAACCTTCCAATTCTTCTTCTCAATCCGTAATATGATTATAAGCGTAGGTAAATTTATGTCCCATTTTGGTATAATCTGCCCTCCAGTCAGTAGCCATATTACCTGCACAGCTGCTTTAGGACGAGAGTTAAAAAAACGTAGTCATCGTGTCACCTTATTTGGCATACCTGATGTGGAAGCCAAAGTCCACTCGGAAGGAATAGACTATTGGCCGATTGGTCAGACAGATCATCCACCAGGCTCTTTGACTAGCTACCTAGAGCAGATGGGTAAATTAAGTGGGTTTGCAGGGCTTCGTTTTGGTATTCAGGCAGCTAAAAAAGAAGCTGTAACTATATGTAGAGACGCTCCTTCAGCTATTAAGGAAGCAGGTGTAGAAGCTCTCCTGATCGATCAGGGGGAACCTGCTGGGGGAGCGGTAGCTGAATATTTAGATATTCCTTTTGTCACCATCTGCTGTGCAGTTCCATTTAATCGTGAAGCAAATGTACCCCCATACAATTTACCTTGGTGCTATCAGGCTAACTGGTTAGCAATCCTTAGAAACTATATTGGATATTCTCTATTTGACTGGTTTACTCAACCAATTGCAAAAACTGTAGCTAAGTATCGACGGCAGTGGAAACTGCCTGCTTGTCCTACCTTTGATGATAGTTTTTCTAAATTGGCGCAAATTAGTCAACAAACGACTGAGTTTGATTTTCCTCGGCAATCTCTACCTAATTACTTTCACTATGTTGGCTTATTTCGCAACTCCTCATCAAAAGCTATCCCTTTTCCCTTTGAGCAGTTGAGCGATCGCCCTCTAATTTATACTTCTTTAGGGACTATGCAGAATCTTATGCCAGAGGTTTTTCATTGTATTGCTGTTGCTTGTGAGGGGTTAGAAGCTCAGTTAGTAATATCTCTTGGTGGCGGAGGTGATGTAGAGCAGTATACAAATCTTCCAGGTCAACCAATAGTTGTTAAATATGCCCCTCAATTAGAACTCTTAGCAAGAGCAACGCTAACCATTAATCACGCGGGAATTAATACGGTCTTGGAGGCTCTTTCCTATGGAGTTCCTATGGTTGCTATTCCAATTACGAATGATCAGCCTGGTACAGGGGCACGAATTAAATGGACAGGAGTGGGAGAAGTTTTACCGCTAAAGTCTTTGGAAGAATCAAGACTTAGAGAAGTCATCAAGAAAGTTCTGACAGAAGATTCTTATCGAAGTAATGCTAAAAGACTGCAATCATCTATTCGTCAGGCAGGTGGGGCAACTAAGGCTGCTGATATTATTGAGCAGGCTATTTTGAGTCGAAAGCCTGTTACAAGTTTAAATACATAGCAGAAATAGAAATATAGAAATCATGAATCATATCGGTATTATCTGTTTTCCTGCTCCAAGCCATATCGCTTGTCTTGCTAGTATCGGAAGAGAACTTAAAAATCGCGGTTATCGTGTCACCGTATTTAATATTCCAGATGTAGAAGCTCAGGTATTATCTGAAGGACTGGATTTTTGTCCGATTGGACAGTCTGATTATCCTCTTGGCTCTTTGGCTGATTATGAAGCTCAACTTCAGCAATTAAAAGGAATAAAGGCACTACGTTTTTCTGTTAAAGAAGATCAAAAACGTGCTGCTATAATTTGTCGATATGCTCCCTCTGTACTACGAGATGCAGAAGTTAGCTCCTTGATCGTAGATCAACTAGAACCAGCAGGTGGTACGGTGGCAGAATTTCTCAATATTCCCTTTATCAGTGTTTGCAGTGCGGTCGCCTATAATCGAGAAGTTGATATTCCACCTAATTTTACTCCTTGGCAATATCGTGACTGTTGGTGGGCTCATCTACGTAATAAAGTGGGATATTTTATTGCAGATCAGTTGACTCAACCTATTAGCAAGTCTATTAACCAATATCGGCAACAGTGGAAACTGCCTATTCGCAAAGCGCATGAAGATCATTTTTCTCCACTAGCTCAAATTTGTCAGCAAACTGTCGAGTTTGATTTTCCCCGCAAAGCTGTGCCTGAATGTTTTCACTATACTGGTCCTCTGCGTACTTCATCTTCTCAGACAGTAGCTTTTCCTTATGAACACTTATCTGGAAAACCTCTAATCTATGCTTCTCTGGGAACTTTGGAAGGATACAGACAAGAAATTTTTTATTGTATTGCTGCAGCTTGTGAAGATTTAATAGATACCCAATTAGTAATTTCCTTGGGAGGTTGCGGTCGTGTAGAAGATTATCAAACATTACCTGGCAACCCTCTAGTTGTTGAATATGCGCCTCAAATAGAACTTTTGGCAAGAGCTAGACTAACAATTACTCATGCTGGACTTAATACGGTGTTAGAATCTTTGAGCTACGGAGTTCCTCTAGTCGCCATTCCCCTTAAATCAGATCAGTTTGGCGTAGCAACTCGTCTAATCTGGACAGGAGCCGGGGAGGTTGTACCCTTAAAAGACCTTAATATCCCTAGATTGCGAACTACTGTAGAACAAGTATTAACAAAAGAAACTTATAGAAAAAATTCCGTAAGATTAAAGGAATCTATTCTTCGGGCAGGAGGCGTTACAAAAGCTGCCGATATTGTTGAGCAATCTATTGAGACAGGTAAGCCAGTTTTGAGAATATGAAAATTTAGAGAATAGTCTACTTCAATTAGAAGGTATTAGCAGCAAATTAGTTGGTTGAATAAAAGGCGATCGCACATATATGAAGAAAAAACTCTCATTAATAGAGCATTTATACTGGCTAGGTTCTCTTGAAAGACCAGAAAATTTTGCTATTACTGCTCGTATTCAGGGATCGTTTTCTGTTAATCAGCTTCGCAAGGCTCTATTGAAGTTAAAACAAAGACATCAGTTACTTGCAGTCAGAATTGTTTTAGATAGTAAAGAATTGCCCTTTTTCTCATCTGAGGGAGTTTCTGAGTTTTCTATTCGTGAGATTTTATCTGATTCTGATGAAGACCAAGTTTGGCATTGCGAAGTTGAGAAAGAACTAAAAACACCTTTTTCTTGGCAAGAAGGACCTTTAGTACGTTTTGTAATGGTTAAAGCATCTAATGATATTGCTGTTACTAATTTAATTGTAGTTTGCGATCACTCGGTAACAGATGGGTTATCAGTAGCTTATCTTATTCGTGATATTTTACAGCAGCTTGAGCAACCAAATTGTCTAGAGTTTTTACCAGAAATTCCTCCTATTGAAGAACTGCTGCCTCCTCAGATTAGCAATAAATTCTCCCTGAGATTTTATCTAATGCGATTTATTTTTATGGTAGCCACTTTGAGCTTAATTATTATTGATTGGTTATCTAAAGGCTACAGATTAGTTGCCAAATATCTGAGTTTTTTCTCCTTTCCACAATCAGAAAAGAAAAATCCCAATAACCTTGATATTCTTGAAGAAGAAGGCTCTAAAACTGGAAATAGATGTTTAGATTCATGGTCTCTCACAGAAGCAGAAACATCTGCATTAATTAACCGATGCAGACAAGAAAAAACTTCGGTTCACGCTGCTATTTGCACAGCATTTTTATTAACTTTTAACCGCGACAAAGTCTCTTGGACAGAGAAAGTAGGAAGTCCAGTTAATGTCAGAAATCGCTTAACTTATCCTGTAGGGGAAGCATTTGGTTTTTTTGCTGCGCGGGTAGAGACTTCTTTAACCTACACTTCCAACAAAGAATTTTGGAGAATGGCACGGGAGTTTAAACAAGGATTAAATGAACAAACAACGGATAATAAGTTGTTAGCTCCTTTTACAGTTTTAAAAGCTCTTAAACCACTTATGTTTAATTTTTACCTCAAAAAATATTTGTTTCGTGTACTTAAATTATTTGAAAATCGACGAGTTTATTTAGATATTTCTAATCTTGGTCGCTTAAATTTTCCTATTCAATATGGTTCCCTGAAACTAATAGCAGTTTATGGTCCTATAGTTAGTACTTATGAAGACAAAGTTGTTTTGGGAGTAACAACAGTTGGAAACAAACTATTTTTGGTATCTATTTCTGCCAATCAACAAAGTTTAGATACTGCCAAAATAGCAGTAAACAAAATTAAGCAGGCAATCTATGCTTGTCCATCTATCTAAATCTGAAAACGTGTTACAAGATTCACCAATACAGCGTTGGAGTTGGCGAAGCCTAGCTATATTTTCCTGGAGGTATAAGGTAAAAAATGACTCATTTCGGTATTATTAGTCATGTAGGACATAGCCATGTTGCCTGTCTGGCTAGCGTAGGGAGGGAATTACAGCGACGCAATCATCAAGTAACTTTCTTTAATATTCTTGATAATAAACAAAAAGTACTTGCAGAGGGAATCGATTTTCAGTCCATCGGCAATTCAGACCGTCCTCTAGGCTGGTTGCCTCAATACCGTGTCCAGTTGTTCGAGCAAAAAGGTATTTCTGGTATCTGCTTTACCATTAAAACCGCCATTGATGAAGCAGCTATGGTTTTTCGTGATGCTCCTAATGCAATCAAAAAAGAAGGGGTAGAAGTATTACTAGTTGATCAGTATATGCCTGCTGGTGGACTTGTTGCTGAATATTTAGACATTCCTTTTATTACTATTTGTAATGGTTTGCCATTAAACCGAGAAGCTGGGGTTCCTCCCATCAGTGCTTCTTGGGGATACAAAGAAAAATGGTGGGCTTATCTACGCAACCAGGCTATGTACTCTTGTGTTGACTTGTTCTCTCAACCCATTGCTTCCTTTTACCAGAGGCAGCGACAAAAGTGGAATTTACCTCCTGCTAGGATAGTAGACGATAATTTTTCTCGGCTTGCTCAGATAGGTCAACTAACGGCAGAACTTGATTTCCCTCGGAAGAATTTACCTGCTTGTTTTCATTATGTCGGGCGACTACGCTCTTCATCTCCACAAGCTATACCTTTTCCTTTTGAACGTCTGACTGATCAGCCTCTAATTTATGCTTCTCTGGGAACTGTGTGGGGAGATAGATACGATATTCTCCACTATATTGCTGCTGCTTGTAACGACATAGAAGCCCAATTAGTAATTTCTCTAGGTGGAACAGGTCACATTGAAGAACTAGAAGAACTACCTGGTTCACCTTTGGTAGTTGAGTTTGCACCACAATTAGAGCTTCTTGCGAGAGCGACACTAACTATTACTCACGCTGGTCTTAATACAACTTTAGAGTCTTTGAGTTATGGCGTACCAATGGTAGCAATTCCTATTACTCACGATCAAATGGGGATTGGTGCCCGTTTGTGTTGGACTGGAGCAGGCGAAGTTATTTCTCCCAAAGCTCTTAGCATTTCTAAGCTTCAGGATAAAATACAACGAGTGTTGACAGATAGTACCTATAGAACAAATGCAGCACGGCTAAAAAAATCTATAGAGCAAGCAGGAGGAGTAGTTCGAGCAGTAGATATCATCGAACAAGTTATGGCTAATGATAGACTCTCAACCCAATTATGTAAGTAACCAAAGGTTATGGAAAAACCATCTAAATTAATGAATCGGAATTTTTTGCTACTTTGGCAAGGTCAATCTATCAGTCAGATTGGCAACCAAGTAGCTATTGTTGTCATGCTTTTGTGGGTTAAGCAAGTAACAGATTCAGCTACTTTAGTGGGTTTAATCGCCATGACTTCCACATTACCATCAGTTTTTCTCGGACCAATTGGTGGAACATTTGCCGATCGCTATTCTCGTCGCCATATTATCATCTATAGCGATGCGATTAGTGGCATGATTATTCTTTCTCTAGCTGGTCTCATTTTTCTGCATCCCAATGGTATTAATCTGATTTTGCTTTGGCTATTTGCTGTTTCTAGCTTGATTGCCATTGTAGGTTCTTTTTTTCGACCTGCGATCGCAGCAGCTATTCCTGATTTAGTACCTAAAAACCAAATTGCTAGAGCAACTTCTTTTAATGAAGCTTCTGCACAGATTGCGACTCTAATTGGTTATAGCTTAGGTGGTGTCCTATTTCAAACCTTAGGAATAGGGATTGTTTTTCTATTTAATGGTTTAACCTATGTTTTTAGTGCTATTAGTGAATCTTTTATTGTAATTCCGCAGAAACTTTCTACTAACATTAGCTGGAAGCAAGCAATCCTTGGCTTTAGGTTAGATACTATAGCAGGATTTAATTATGTTTGGCAGAATGCTGGAATAAGGATTTTATTCTTTGCTGCTGCATCTTTAAATTTTTTTGCTATACCAATTTTTGTGTTATTACCTTTTTATGTGGAGGATATTTTAGGAGTTAAAGCTACTTGGTATGGTTTTCTTATGGCAGGATTTGGAGTTGGCTCATTAGTTGGCTATCTTGTGGTTAACTTGACTTCTTTTTCTGGACAAAAGAGAAGCACTACGATGATACTTTTGATATTTGGCAATTCTATTGTTCGCATCGCTTTGGGACTAGTTCAAAGCCCTTTAATTGCTTTGGCATTAATGTTTAGTATGGGAGGAGCGATCGCCATTATTACAGTATTAGCTATTAGTATTTTACAGCTTTCTACTCATCAAAATATGCGAGGAAGAGTTTTTGGACTGTTAGGGACTCTCTCTAATGCTCTCACTCCTCTGGCTATGGGATTGTCTGGTTTGATAGCAGACTGGTCTGGTCAAAATATTTCGATAATCTATGTTGCTTGTGGAAGTTTATCGCTTTTGGTGGCTATTAGCTTACTGCTCAATCGAGAGCTTCACAGTTTTCTTGCCTACAAAGAATGAATTATAAATCAGAAAATCATAAAAAAATTGACTGAATACTAATCTAACCGTAAGTATACTAACAACAATGACAAAAATTATCGCTTTTCTAATGCAAATAGTCAGTAATTTACTAAAGGGAATTGCCGATCTATTAACTTTTGCTCGTTGGGCAATCAATTTTGTTAAGTTTCGCTATTTAGAGTTTGTTCCTCGCCCAGATGATATTTTTATCGTGACTTATCCAAGGTCTGGAACTACTTGGATGCAGATGATTCTTTACCAACTAGCTACTGAAGGAAATATGGATTTTGAACATATATCTCAAGTCTGTCCGTGGTTTGAAAGATCTGCTATTAGCGATCGAAAATTTGATAATCTGTCTTCTCCTCGTATTTTTAAGAGTCACTTAGCTTATAAATGGATTCCCAAAGGTCCTTGTAAATATATATATGTTGTTCGTAATGTCAAAGATGTTGCTGTTTCAAACTTTCATTTTTCTACATCACATTTTGGCTATCAGAAAACTTTTTCTGAGTTTTTTGATATTTTCATGAAGGGGAAACTTACTTTTGGATCATGGTTTGACCATGTTAGTGGTTGGTGGAATCATCAAAATGATAAAAACGTTCTCATCTTGCGCTATGAAGACTTAATCCAAGACCTCGAAGTTTGTCTGCATAGAATTGCTGACTTCTGCGAATTTGAGGTAGAACAAGAAAGGTTTCCCTTAATTTTAGAAAGGTGTAGCTTTGCCTTTATGAAGAAGCATGAAAGTAAATTTGATTTTGGCATGGAAAAACTTTTGGAAGAGGGAATTGTCCAAAATTCATTTATTAGAAAAGGCAAGATCAACAAAGCACAAGAATACTTTACCGAGGAACAAGAAAAAACTCTAAAGCAGACATTTAATAAATATAGGGGATTGGGACTTGATTGTGATGATTGCCTTTTATAAACCACAAGAAAATTATTAATAAAAGACTTATCAAATTAAATTATGTCTCACTTTGGTATTATTACTCCTCCTGTTTCCGGTCATATTAACCCTTGGGCAGCTTTGGGTAGGGAACTTCAACAGCGCGGTCATCGAGTTACTCTCTTTCAGATGCCAGATGTTGAAGCTAAGGTATTACAAGAAGGTCTAGAATTCCAGGCAATTGGGCAATCCGATCATCCCCTAGGCACTTTACCTGAATCTCTTACTAACCTGAGTAAGCTTAGTGGTATAGCTGCACTACGCTTTGCTCTCCAAGCAATTCAAAAAACGACTAATGCTATCTGTCGAGATGTACCTGATGCTATTAAGGTAACAGGAGTAGATTTTCTGCTTGTCGATCAGACTGAACCTGCTGGGGCAACAGTAGCAGAATATTTAGGAATTCCTTTTGTTACTGTCTGTTGTGCAATGATGATTAATCGAGAACCAGCGATCCCACCAATATTTACTTCTTGGAGTTACCAAGATATTTGGTGGGCGCGTCTGAGAAATCAAATGGGTTATGCTTTGTTCGATTACCTTACTCGCTCAGTGCAGTCTGTAGTTGCTCAATATCGACAACAATGGAATTTGCCTTTGTATACAAACCCAGAAGCTTCTTTTTCTTCCCTAGCTCAAATCAGTCAGCAAATCGCGGAATTTGATTTTCCTCGCCACTCTTTACCAGAAAATTTTTACTACGTCGGACCTTTGCGCAATGCTTCACCACAAGAAGTTCCCTTCCCCTATGAAAAGCTTACGGGAAAGCCATTGATCTATAGCTCTCTTGGCACTCAGCAGAATACAAGATCTGCGCTATTTTACCAAATTGCACAAGCTTGTGAGGGACTAGATGCTCAATTAGTTATTTCTCACGGTGGTGGTATGAGTGAGGATTTCGCTCAAAGTCTACCTGGCTCTCCTTTGGTGGTTTCTTATGCACCACAATTTGAACTTTTGGCTAGAGCAAGCTTGACAGTTACCCATGCAGGTTTAAATACTGTCTTAGATTCCCTGAGTCATGGAGTTCCCCTCGTTGCTATTCCCATTACCTATGAGCAGCCTGCGATTGCTTCCCGTTTGCGTTGGGTGGGAGTTGGAGAAGTGCTTTCCCTCAATCACCTTAGCATACCTAAAATTAGGACAACGATAGAACAAGTACTTCATGATAATAGTTATGCAAACCAAGCGACTAAACTTAAAGTCTCCATTCAGAAAGCTGGTGGGGTCAAACGAGCTGTTCAGCTTATAGAAGAGGCAATAGATAAAGCAAACTAGTTGCATGAGCAAACAACGCCTAGAATGTTGAGCTAAGCTAAGACGCATTTAATTGACCTTATCTACAATTTGCTCAGAAAACGCCAACCTTCCCGACCCCCTCATATCCTAACCATGTAATCTAAACAAGGAGCAGCTTATGTGTCTAAACTACCATGGAAAACTGATACGAGAAGAACTATTTGAAGATTATGTGAATTTGAACATCTTGCAAATTTAAAGATTGTGTAAATTTACAAATTACACTATCCATATATTTGGGTTTATAGTTTACACTTCCATTATATAGCCTTTACTTAAGGTAAGTACTGTTTATTAGTCAATATTACTTAAGTAGGTACTTTAACACAGTTCATCTGTTTTCTCAAGGAAAAAAGATTTATGAAAATTAACAACCAGTTTCTACCAATACTGGCATCTACATCCGTTTTTTCAGTGGCAGGTGTGTTGACAGTAGGCTCTATGTCAGCATCAGCAGCTAGTTTTACCCCAGGTACTTTAAACATTGGAGATCAACTTACAATTGTCAATGACGTGAACGTTTCAGATGTGGGTGTATTTGAATGGTTCGAGGTTGGCTCCCCTCCTGGGCCTTCAGAACCAGTTGGTAGTTATGGCAATTTTGGGGTCACGAATGCGTCCACTGGAGGCTTTGCTGACTTGACTACCAATGGAGATGTTGTTAGTTTTTATGACATCCAGAGTTTTAGTATAGGAGGTGCCACCCCTCCTGGACCGGGTTCTTTTGTCCCATCAACTGAAGTGGCAGATAATACTCTTCCTGGGCAGCAACTCCAATTTGTACAAGTGCCAACCGAGGGTGATACACCTTTCTTGGCGCTTGACCCAGATGATGACGGTAATGACGATCTCACCTTCAGGTTTGAGGAAATTACCTTCCTTTCTGTAAGCCCTATTGGTGGCAGTCAAGAACAATATACACTGGCTGGCTCCGGTACATTTACAGATTCCACTGGTAATTTTATTGCTACTGGAAGCTTTAATGGGACTCGGTTAACAGGACCAGGGAATAATTCTAACTCAGGGACTTTTACTGTTACCGATGATATACCAGACGTACCAGAACCTGCTACCATGATTAGTCTATTTGCAGTTGCTGGCTTGGCTGCTTCTGGAGCAGTTGGCAAAAAAGAGCGTGCATTAAAGAAATAAATCCTAGGTGTCAGTAGTCTTAAATACAGTAGGCTTAAATAATTTTAGCCCTTTCTGAAATCGAGTCGATACCCGTCGGCATTTTGTTTCTTGAGGAACAATTCGTTTCTCTGGCAATGACATAAGTTACTATAAAGCCTCTGAAAGTAAGAGAAAACCTCACAGCCTCAGAGGCTTCCTAGACATGATAGAAGCCATAATAATAATTCAGTATTTATAGTGTGTGAGCGGGAATACCCACCCCACCCCATTCTATGAGATGTGGAGGAAAGCGAACTCGTTGCGTGTCTTTACAAAAACTGCGCTCGTATGGTAAGTTCTTCGAATGAAACAGTATTTCTCAGGAAAAACTTGATTAAAACAAGTATCTTCAGTACCACTAAAGCTTTTCATTATTGAACTAAAGATAATAACTAATTTTTAATATAGTTAAGACTACTTGGTAAAAAACTAAACATATCAAAATTACTTTCCTGCGTTGTAGATTGAGGATGAAAAACTACTGGTATGTGGCGCAAAGAATAAAAAAAGGAATTACAAGCTTCCAATGTTTTGCAACTGTTGGGTTCTAAATAATATACTCTCGGTAATTTAGATCTACTCCAATAACGATCACAAGGAATATTTCCTTGAGGTTTGCTAATATCGTTATTCAGGAAAAATGGTAAATGCAAGCTTTTACTCAGAATCCGAATTAAATAATCGTGTTGCACAGTAACTAAAAACTTAATTCCTTTTTGTTTACAGAAATCGATCATTACCATAATTAACATTTTCATTATTGATCGCCTCAAGTTTTTTGGAGCATCTTGAGCTATTGCTAAGGCTGAAATTTCAGCAACTTCAGAATAATGATTATTACTATAACCCTGCCAATGTTTTTCCTTAAAAAAAACTTCGCTTTTTAGTAATCCTCCAGAGCGTTTAAATTGAATATTTAAATTACCTAGTACCTTCCCATTTTGAGAAACTACCACACCATAGTCATTGCCATCTAGTAAATTCTCTGTCCCCCATACTTGGCGGTAGACATTTTCAGCTAACTTTCTACCTTGGTTATAAAACTCATTTCCTTTGTGTACCACACAAACTTCTATTAATGATGTCATCGGCTTGACATAATTTACTTCTCGTTCTGGACAGCACTGATTGCAATTTAACTCGTCGAACATTTAGATTGGATACTCCCTAGAGAAAAAAGTACTAATAGATTACAAGTTAGACATACAAATATATGTCTTTTAATTGACAAAACACCCTACAATTTGGCGGTGCAGTTTGTTAAACTTCTTAGGTCAAAAAATTAAAATGGCTTAGTATATTTGTTTGAACGGACTATTTATCGACTAGATATACTATATGTTTGTGTAAAAGGTAAATTCTTAATAAAGAAATACTTGTAAAACTGACATTTCTCGATCTCGATCTATGGCAATAGATATACCATATTTATTGCCATCTCGAGCGAAAAAAATCAACAATTATTGTTATCCTTTCAAGAGATTAATTTACAAAGGTTAAAAATAAGATAAGGAGACGAGATTAGCTTTATAACAACTATTTATGTGATTGAGCAAGATTATATTCACTGTTCAAAATGTGTAAAAGAACACAAACTGTTTCAAGGATTGATAATTTTTTGGTAGTCTATTTTACTTGAACCAACATTATCAAAATAAATAATAATAAAGAATAATCATAAGCATAAAAAATAACTACTGATATTTGTAGTGTAATTTATATTTTAGAGATTATTAATTATTAAATAATTATAATTAAAGAGAAGAACTGGGGAAGAATAAAGAAATCAAATGTCAGCTTTTTGTGCCAAAACGGGAATACGTACCTGAAAACAACTACCTTTATTTATTTGACTAGTGACTGTAATTTTACCGCCATGACTTTGAGCGATCGCGCTAGCAATAGCCAAACCTAAACCTGTACCACCCTCTCTACGAGTACGAGC
>JAAUXX010030519.1_pt1 | contig 14682 bp, 12 predicted proteins | sample 7278111 | NCBI WGS metagenome assembly JAAUXX01 (sample SAMN14350116, study PRJNA611818) | marine sediment metagenome | isolation source: surface marine sediment (1.8m) | place: French Polynesia: Moorea | collected 2018-08
ACTCAGTCTTTTAGACAATTATTAACCTATATTCTCAGAATGCCAACAACCAAGATCACAGCAAACTAATTTAAATAGATTTTTGACAAGCTTAGACCAATAAATTGTTCCTAGACTAAGTAATATTACAAGTAACAGCTCTAGCTTCTTTTCCTTAACTTTATTTATGTTTAGACAGATTAAGAAAAAATACGATCTTACCTGGATTACCAAAATTGCGGAAATTCCCCAACCTGAATGGGATGCTTTAGCAAAACCTTTGCCCACACCTTTTTTGGAGTGGGAATGGCTCAATAATCTGGAAACCTCTGGTAGTGCAACGGCTAGGACAGGATGGCAACCTTGTCACCTGGTTGTTCGGCGGAATAACCAATTAGTTGCGGCGGCACCACTATATGTGAAGGGACATAGTTACGGCGAATTTGTGTTTGATAGTCAGTGGGCAGATTTAGCCTATCGTTTGGGATTAGAATATTATCCTAAGCTGCTGGGAATGACTCCTTTTACCCCTGCTGTCGGATATCGGTTTTTGATGTCTCCTGAGGAGGATGAGGCGGAAATTATAGAAACTATGGTAGCAGAAATTGATCGTTTCTGCGATCGCAATCAGTTATCGGGATGTAATTTTCTGTTTGTCGATCCTGACTGGCGAGAAGTTATGGAAAATAATGGCTATAGTGGTTGGTTACACCATAGCTATATTTGGTCAAATCATAACTTTGATAGTTTTGATAATTATCTGGCGATGTTTACTTCTAATCAGCGCAAAAATATCAAAAGGGAAAGAAAGGCTGTTAGCAAGGCTGATTTGACGATGCAGGTTTTTACAGGAGAAGAGATTCCTGCCCACCTATTTCCCCTAATTTATCGTTTTTATCGTAGTACTTGCGATAAGTTTTATTGGGGCAGTAAATATTTGACGCAAAGGTTTTTTGAGCAGCTTTATCCTAATTATTCTCATCGGGTATTATTGGCTGCTGCCTATACCGAAGATGATAAGGTTAATCCTGTCGGGATGTCTTTTTGCTTGCATAAAGGCGATATCTTGTATGGACGCTATTGGGGATGCTTAGAAGAATATAATGCTTTGCATTTTGAAGCTTGCTATTATAAGCCGATAGAATGGGCAATTCAAAATGGGATCAAAACTTTCGATCCTGGTGCAGGCGGTAGTCACAAAAAAAGACGGGGTTTTCCTGCTACTGCCAACTATAGTTTACATCGTTTTCGCGATCGCAGAATGAGTCAAGTGTTGCGTAACTATATTGGTCAAATTAACAATATGGAACAACAAGAGATAGATGCGATTAATAACGAGTTACCTTTTAGCAAAAAAGAAATCAAGTTTAATCTTTAATTAAAAAACTTTTCAATAATACTTTTTATTTAGATTATGCAAAAATAAAACATTATATATTTTATTTCTTCTATTCGATTTTTGTGATTTATTTTCAGGCTGAATCATTTGTTTTTTATCTTAACTAATTTAAAATCTCTTTAAGCTCCAAAGTAAAGCCTGATAATATATCTTCACCAGAAAGATTTACTGGATTGGGTATAACTTTTACTGGGCAATTCGCCTTATAAACTTCTACTTGTTTATTCTGTGGATCGATTAACCAACCTAAAACCAAACCATTAGCTAAATATTCCTGCATCTTTTTCTGTAAATCCGACAAGCTATCAGAATTGGAACGAAGCTCGATCGCAAAATCGGGACATAAAGGAATAAACTTTTGTTGCTGTTTTGAAGTTAAATTTTCCCATCTTTCCTTTTTTATCCAAGCAGCATCAGGTGAACGAGTCGCACCATTAGGTAATTTAAAACCCGTAGAAGAATCAAAAACTTCTCCTAATTTATGTTGTTGATTCCACAACCATAATTGGGCGTTAATACTGGAATTTCTCCTCCCTGTTTCTCCTCCTGTTGGTGGCATAATAACTAATTCTCCTGTCGCAGTGCGTTCTAATCTTAAATCGCGATTGATACTGCAAATTAACGCAAATTGTTCGTCAGTTAATTCGATAGTTGGTTGCAGATTTAAGGTAATCGGCGTCATGTTAAATCTCTTGGAAATATTCTGGTTGATAGAGGAGTTTGCTGTTATCCTAATCGTTGCTTAATCAGTAACTTAAGTATATGACAGCCTATCAAATGCCTCGTACCCAGATTCCTAATTGTGCTTGGAAACGTCCTATTGGTAAAGGATGGGATAAACCCTATACTGTACGCTATGCTAGCAACTTGGATGATGGTGCTTGGCATGGTGCGCCTCTAGGAGGATTTGGTGCGGGATGTATTGGACGTTCTACAAAAGGAGATTTTAATCTTTGGCATTTAGATGGTGGGGAACATATTTTTAAGTCAATTCCGGCTTGCCAGTTTAGTGTCTTTGAGTCGGTTGAAGGCGGAGAAACTAAGGCGTATGCTATGTGCTGTGAGGATGACGGGGAGACAGTGAAACAGGGAGATGGGGAGGTAGGGGTGCAGGGCTTGCGCCCAAACGAATCAAGTTTGTCTAGGTGGAATTGGTATCCTAGGTCGAAAGGGGTTTATTCTGCGTTATATCCAAGGAGTTGGTATGAATATCAAGACGTGTTTGCGACCGAGTTGACTTGTGAACAGTTTTCCCCGATCTGGAAAGATAATTATCAAGAAACGAGTTATCCCGTAGCTATCTTTGATTGGACAGCGCATAATCCAACAGATAAGCCAATTACCCTGAGTATTATGCTGACATGGCAAAATACAGTCGGTTGGTTCACAAATGCTATTAAATCTCCTGAAGTGAAAGTTAGAGATGATGGCAGTCCCGAATATGAGTATCAACCGAAATGGGGCGATAGTACAGGAAATTATAATCAGTGGATACAGGATGATTATCGAGTTGGTTGCTTGTTAAATCGAGTACAACCCCATAGTGAAATCCAAGAAGGAGAAGGGCAAATCGCGATCGCAACTACTTATAATCCTGCTGTAGAAGTATTTTACCTCAGTCGCTGGAATCCTGACGGAGATGGCAGTGAAGTTTGGGATTCCTTTGCCGCAGATGGCTCTTTACCCGATAAACAAGATGAAACCCCTGCCGATCCTGGGGAACAAATTGCTTGCGCGATCGCAGTTCGGGTTACCATAGCACCAGGGAAAACCAAGAAAATTCCTTTTATTTTGGCTTGGGACTTTCCTGTAACCGAATTTGCCCAAGGAATCAATTATTATCGTCGTTATACAGACTTTTTCGGACGCACAGGCAATAATGCTTGGAGTATTATCAGGACAGCCTTAAAACATAGTGATTGGTGGCGAGAACAAATAGAAGCTTGGCAAAAACCAATCCTAGAACGTTCAGATTTACCAGATTGGTTTAAAATGGCTTTGTTTAATGAGCTTTACTTACTTACCCAAGGTGGTACTATCTGGAGTGCAGCGACAGAAAGCGATCCTGTAGGACAATTTTGTGTTTGCGAATGCATGGACTACCGTTGGTATGAAAGTCTCGACGTACGCTTATACGGTTCTTTTGGGTTAATGATGTTATGGTCGAAGCTGGATAAGGCGGTATTAGAAGCATTCGCTAGAGCTATCCCAAAAAGTGACGATAAACCAAGAATTATCGGCTATAACGGAGCAACAGCAATTAGAAAAGCGGCAGGTGCTACCCCTCACGATCTCGGTGCACCGAATGAACATCCTTGGGAAGCTACTAACTACACTTCCTATCAAGATTGCAATCAGTGGAAAGATTTACCCTGCGATTTTGTTTTGCAAGTTTATCGCGATTATCTCTTGATCGAAGGAGATAATACCGAGTTTCTTTGGGAATGTTGGGACAGTGTAGTTTGCACTTTGGCATATTTAAAGGAATTTGATGAGGATAATGATGGTATTCCCGAAAACTCTGGCGCACCAGATCAAACTTTTGATGATTGGCGATTGCAGGGAATTAGTGCCTATTGCGGTGGTTTATGGATAGCTGCACTGGAAGCGGCGATCAAAATTGGTGAGATTTTAATCGCTAATCCACCGATGAATCCTAATCTACAACCCGCAGATTTTCCTCAAGGAATCGAAGAGCAAATTAGTAATTATCGAGAATGGTTACAACAATCTCGCGCACTTTATCATGATACTCTCTGGAATGGAGAATATTATCGTCTTGATAGTAAGAGTAATTCTAATGTTGTGATGGCGGATCAACTTTGTGGACAATTTTACGCCAGACTTTTAGGCTTACCTGATGTGGTGGAAAATCAATATGCCGAATCTACTTTAAGGAAAGTATATGATGCTTGTTTTCTGAAGTTTCATGATGGGAAATTTGGTGCAGCTAATGGAGTTTTACCTGATGGTAGTGCAGTGAATCCTGATGATACTCATCCTTTGGAAGTTTGGACAGGAATTAATTTTGGGTTGGCTGCTTTTCTGGTACAAATGGGCATGAAAGATGAGGCTTTTAAGTTAACAGAAACTGTGGTGAAACAAGTGTATGAAAACGGTTTGCAGTTTCGTACTCCTGAAGCGATTACTGCTGTTGGTACTTTTCGAGCTAGTCATTATTTAAGAGCGATGGCTATTTGGGGAGTTTATGGGGTTCTGACAAATTGGGCATAATCTCACGCAGCCCTAAAGGATACCGCTACGCATAAGGCGTAGAGGCGCAAAGGGATTGATAGATTTTTACTTAGTCCGAGGTGTCATTTTGTCACCATTGCGATAGAATAGAAATATGAATCTTAAATTTTGCTATGTCCAATACTGCCAAAAAAGATGATCGTGTTACTACGAGAATACCCCGAAATGTCAAAAATACTCTGGAACAGGCTGCGAATATTACTGGCGCAACTCTAAATCAGTTCATAGTTCAAGCAGCCTTAAAAGAAGCTCAACAGATACTAGAAGCAGAACGAGTAATTAATTTATCAGAAAAAGATGCTGAAACTGTATTTTCACTTCTAGAAAATCCTCCAGAACCCAATGAAAATTTAAAGCAAGCAGCAGAGAAGCATAGAATATTTTTTAGTGAAAATCATTGAATTATTAGATAAGACTCATAACCGTACAGATTTTAATTGCGGTAATGAATATTTAAATCAATATTTACGACAAACAGCACGACAGCACAATCAAAAAGGGATTTCTCGTACTTTTGTTTTGGTTGATACTGCTAGCGAAAAACTGAAAGTCATTATTGGTTTTTTCACTTTGTCATTATGTGAAGTTCGCCGTGCAAAACTCCCTCCTTCACTAGCTAAAAAATATCCTTTGACTGTGCCAGGAGTTAAGTTAGCAAGATTAGCTGTTGATATAAATTGGCAAGGCAAAGGAATTGGTAAGATTTTAATGATAGATGCAATGAAGAGCGCAGTCATTATTGCCGATAATGCGGGAGTTATTGGTTTATTTGTTGATGCGAAAGATGAGAGAGCAAAGCAATATTATGCCCGTTACGGTTTTATAACTTTGAAAGATAACCCGTTAGAAATGTTTTTATCTCTAGCTACAATTAGACAAATTATTTGAAGAAATAATTATGAAACCATTTGCAGTTTCATACTCCAGAGACTATGATTGCTGATTCAAACTATTTGTTTCTTCTTAGTAATAATCAAATTTTTTATTCTTGAAAATAGGAATATTATTAGTCCCAATAATTGTAACCGTCCCAGACGGTGACAATCAAATAGGAATTAGAGAGTAGATCAAGTTTGTGGGAGTAAAGATGGAAAGGAACATCTTTAGAAGAGTTTGATTGGTAAATAGACTATTCTTTATAATACTAATCAAAAATCAAATGAAACTAAATGACACTACAAGAAGTTCTCAAGTTAGCAAAACAACTATCTCCTATAGATAAAGTACGTCTTATACAAAAACTTACCCTAAATTTAGAACAAGAGTTAGCACAACAAAAACCACAGCCTACCAAATCATTATGGGGTTTATGTGCAGATTTAGGAAAAGCACCTTCTACAGAAGAAATTAATCTGACTCGCAGTGAAGAATGGAATAACTTTCCACGAGAGGATGTCTAAATGATTTGTGCAATAGCAGATACTCATACAATTATTTGGTACTTATTTGCCGATCCACGACTTTCTTCAACTGCCCATCATACAATAGAAACAATAGCTCAAAATGGCAATAAAGTTAGCATTTCTTCAATCACCTTAGCTGAAATTGTTTACTTAAGTGAAAAAAGCCGTATTTCAGAAAAAATATTAGAACGTCTTTTAAATGCAATAGATCAAGAAGATAGTGTCCTAACAGAAATTCCTTTAGATAGAAATATAGTTAAAGCTCTTGCTACAGTAGAGAGAACAGAAATTCCTGATTTGCCAGATCGTATTATTGCTTCTACTGCCTTATATTTTGAAGTTCCAGTAATTAGCAGAGATAGTAAAAATAAACTTTCAAGTATTTCTACAATTTGGTGATCAAAAATAACTCTTAAAGGTGAAAATAATGATGCAGTATTAATATCAAGAGAAGACTAGAATGCGATCGCCAAAACAATATATCTTAACAGCATACCTGCAATGCTAGATTCTATCAAAGAAGCAGCAGCAGAGCCTTTATCAGAAGCAACCCCTCTAGATGAACTTGATTGGTAAAGAGAAACATAGACTATTAAATATTACTTAAATTACAATATCTCGGCTAACTTTTGGAGTAATTCCCGTTCATTATAGGGCTTAGAAAAATAAGCTGATGCCCCCAGATTCATGGCTAATTTTCGATGCTTCTCATTGCTACGAGAAGTTAACATAACAATCGGTAAATTTTGAAAATCTTCTCGATCTTTTAATTCTTCCAGAACTCCATAACCATCAAGTCTAGGCATTTCAATATCACAAATAACCCCCTGTACAGAGAGACCACCGAGAAGTTTATCTACTGCTTCTTGACCGTCTTTAGCTTGCTCAACTTTATACCCTGCTTTTTCTAGATTTAAACTTAAATAGCGACGGACATTAATCGAATCATCTACTATCAAAATAGTTTGACTGCTAACCTCTAAAACTTTAGATTGTTGCTCTTTGTCCTGCGGCGTAATATTTTGTTTGAAGCAAGCTTCTACTAGCTGCGTAGGATCAATTAATGGAATTACTTTGCCATCACCAAATACCATCGAACTTACTACTCCAGGAGGCAAAGGAAGAGGACTTTCAATCGGTCTAATGGTGGCTTCTTGTTCACCCCAAAAGCGACTTATTTCCAGTCCCGCGAACCCACTATTACTTCCTACCACAAGAGCCATAGTGCGATCAATAAGGGGATTACCAGTCAAGTTTAAACTATTGTTTGAGCGGCGAAAAACTAAAGTTTTTTCTATTTGAACTAAGGGAATATTTTTTTCGTTCCAAGCTACCTGTTTGCTATCTTCTTCCATTGTCACTTGTTCAGGTTGAAAAGGTAATAATTCCCGAATACTATTAGCAGGGATGGCAAATAAAATACCCGATTTTTCTGCGATCGCGACTCGTAAAATTGACAAAGAAAAGGGAATGGTTAAGGTAAAACTAGTTCCCTTGCCTAATTCGGTATCTACATGAACATCACCGCGAATTTCTCTGAGGTTAGTACGCACCACATCCATACCGACTCCTCTACCAGAGAGTTGGGTTACTTGTTTAGCGGTACTAAATCCAGGCTCAAAAATTGAATCCAATATTTCTGCATCGGACATTTGGACAATATATTCTTCAGGAATCTCCATTGCTCGAATGCGATCGCGAATCTTGTCGAAAGATATTCCTCCTCCATCATCAGAGATAGTAATAACTGTTTGAGTACCTTGGTTACTTGCTTTGATAGTAATTGTTCCTTCGGCCGTTTTCCCAGCAGCAATTCTCGTTGCGGAATCTTCGATCCCATGATCGAAAGCATTACGCAACAGATGAATTAAAGGATCGCTTAGAGTTTCAATCACTGAGCGGTCAATCAGAGTATTTTCTCCTTCAATTTTGAGTTGTACTTGCTTGTCAAATTGCAGGTTGAGATCGCGAATTACCCTCGGAAATCGTTTAACAATTTCGGCAAAAGGTACCATTTGAGTGCGAGTCACATTACCTTGCAACAACTTAGTCGTGTGATTGAAATTGCGGACTGCTTGATTCATCTCCTGCAATCCCAACTCGATATCGTTTGTGACCTCTTGAAGTTGGACAACGGTTTCGATTTGTTCTTGACAAATTAGATGGACATCACTGTAACGATCCATCTCTAAAGCATCAAAGCCATCGGTCGCATTTTTGGCAGAACTACTTGAATGACTGAGATGTTGTTCAGTGCTAGGTAAAAATCCCTCGACGGAAGCGCGATCGTACCATTGTTTTAAATTGTCATTAGAACGTTCAATTTGATACATTCTTTGACGCATCAATAGAGTTGTATTTTCTAGTTGTTGCAATCGTAGATTAATTGAGTTACGTTCTAAAATTAATTCCTCAAATAAATTATTAAATTGTTTTAATTGTTCCGAGGGAACTCGCACCATCTTTTCAAAAGATTTATCTGTTTGCTCAGATATGGTTTGAGGCTCATTAATGATCTTGCCTTCTGGCTTGATAGATTGTTCCTTGTCTTTGGCAATAGATATTTCTGCGATTGGGTCATCGGGTATTTCGATATCAAATGCAGCTTTTAATTCTGAGAGATTTTCGAGATTTTCCAGATCAAAATCATCATCAAAAAAGTCGCCTTCTGTTAAGTCATCACCTGCTAAGTCTGCTGTCATTGTTTCATCAAAATTAGCAGTTACTTCGGAAAAATCCAAGTTTTCCAAAGCTTCTAATGCTTCTAAAGCCTCAGTTTCAGCACTAGAGTCAAGATTTTCTAAAGTTGCAGTGAGATTTTCTCTTGTATTACCACCATCTACATTCTCTAACTGAGAGGGTAATTTTTCAATTTTTCCTCGTAAAACCAGAGCATGAGATCTTCTCCAGCTTTTTAAAGCGCGATCTGCTAAGGGTTGAATCTGCGTCTGAGATAAAGTTACAGCTTGTTTCTGAATCGATTGACAGAGTTCGGTAAATGGTTCAAGGTTTGCCATCGTACCAAAAGCAATAAGTTCTTTAGCTGTCATCGCCAATTCTTCTGCCAACTCGCCAATACTTAGTTTACTTAACTGAGTTTCAAATCGATCTAGAATGTCATCAACTCCTTCTTCAAACATTAGCAAGGCGGGATCGATGTCTTCATTTTGAGACAGCAGCGCATTTTCGTCAGAAGCTTGTAAATCTCCTAAATGTTCTCGTAATTGCTCAAAGATAGCTTCGGCTTGACTAGCGCAATCCACCACTGTCTGATTGTCAAACTCGGAATCTCCACGATTTAATCCTTGATGATTAAGATTACGGATCTGACGTAAACAGTCCAAACTTTGTAGTAGTAGTGTTTCTACTTCCATAGTTACTGAAACCGAAGCATAGCGTACCCGTAAAATTTTGAAAAAATCTTCTAAGCGATGAGCTACTCGACTCAAAACATTAAAATGCATCATCGCTGCACTTCCCTTGACAGAATGAGCGGAGCGCAACATGAGATCTATTTTTTGCGGATCGATAGCTGTATTTGCTAATCCCAGGAGGTTAGATTCTATGAGATCAAAGTACTCTTCAGCCTCATCTAAAAAATTAAGACGAATTTGTTGTTCTGTATCCATTTATATTAAGTAATAAGTAATAAGTAATAAGGTAGGGACGTAGCCCTAAAGGATTAGCTTCGCGTCCATGCTACGTCCGTACATCAGTAAAAAGTAAAAAGTAATGAGTAAGCCTTTATTCACTGTCACTAGTTACTTTGAACTTAGCTACAGTGGACTCAAGATTTTGGGCTACTTGGGCTGTTTCAACCATCGATCGCATGATTTCTTTGGAAGATTCGGAGCTTTGTTCTGATAATTCTGCTATTTGCTGCATTAGATTGGTCACAGTTTGCGAAGTACTTGTCTGAGAAACTGTTTTTTGGGAAATTGATCGCATAAGTTGGTTAATATCTTGGGATTTTTCCAGTACTAATCCTAAACTGTGTTTGGTAGATTCAACCAAGCGAGTAGATTCGACAACTTGACTGGTTCCTGATTCCATCGCCTGACTTACTTCTTGAGTTTCCCTTTGAATCGCAGAGACAATGCTGGCAATTTCTTTAGTTGCGGCGGCGGATTGAGCAGCCAAAGCTCCCACCTGTTCTGCCACAATAGTGAAACCATGACCCTGTTCCCCAGCTCGACCCGCTTCCACACTGGCGTTAATTGCCAAGACATTGGTTTTTAAAGCAATTTCTTCGATAAAAGAGACCACTTGGGAAATTTTCTGGGAAGATTCTCCCAATCGCTTCATTTTTTTCGCCGTTTCCCCTACTGTAGTTCGTAGATTGACAATACTATCTACGGTTTTTTCCATATCACTACTGCTCTGCTGCACAGTATTGTAAGTATCATCGGCAATCTTTTCGGCTTGGCTCGCATTGGCGGCTACTTCTTGAATCGACTGGGACATCTGTTCGACGGAAGTTAGGGTTTCACGGGTTTCTTGAGCTTCCATGATTGCTTGTTCTGCTAACAAACGAATTGCTGATTCATTTTCTTTGAGAGCAGATCCTACTTGACCAGTAGACTGTTTCGCTTCGATCGCGATTCCCTGTAGATTATCGATAATCGCGTTGAAAATATCAGCAACAGTACTCAGCTCCATAGATTCTAAACTAGCTCTGACTGTCAAATCTCCTTCGAGAGCATCGCTAACTTCATCGATTAAGCCATAAATATCTTGCTCTAATTTTTCCTTTTGCTGACGTTGCTCATCAGCTACAGCTTGTTCTTTTTGATTTTCCAGTAGTGCTTTAACTTGGTTTACTAGACTGTTAAAATTAAATGCCAAGGTCATGGTTTCAAAAGTACCTTGAAGCTCGGCTTGTACATCTAAATTACCCTCGGCTACCTGCTGAGTTTTTTCCGACAACTCAGCCAAAGGTTTCGATAATTGCCGTGCCAAGAGTATAATCAACATTAAAGAGGCAGAACCAAGAATAATCGCCGTTAAAGCAAATACTGTCAGTAAATTACGTCCTGCTGCTGTTATTTCCGCTGAATCCACTGCTGCGATCGCAACCAGATCGGTATTGGGAATAGTCGAAAAACTAAAGACTTTGTCCTGATATTCTAATTGTGCCACCGTAGAAATTGCTGAGAAAACCTCTTTTTGTTGAAGACTAATATCGTCAAAATTGTCTATTCCTTGAAGTGATTGCTGAAGTTGCTCCAGGTTAGCAGTTGAATTCTGAGCTGAATCCCGCAGCGTTTTTGCTACATTAAAAATTGTTTCGCCACCAATTACTTCTTGGTTTTCTGGGTCAGAACCTTGAGACGTAATTGTTGTCATCAAAGACCCCGCCTCAGAGTCAACTACTTGCACAGTTTGAGATTGCTTCAATCCCGCTGCTAAGTAGGTCGCAATATTAGAATCTAATTCTGTTACGGGAATCCCAGTTTTAATTACGCCCAAGAATTCACCAGTTTGAGGATCTTTTACCGCTTCCGAAATAGCCACGATCACCGCATTAGCCGATTCATCAAATTCTGGTTCATCAACAGCTCGTCCATTTTTTTGACTATTCTGCCACCAACCTTCATCTCGTTGCACAAAGTCAGAAGTCGGATTACTGAAGGCAATATTGAAGCCATTACGCTCGGTGAAAAAGATTTCCACACTACTCGTCGATTGCACAATTTGTTCCAAATATTGATTTAGAGTTGTATCGGCTTCGAGAAGTTTGGTGTCCGCAAATTGTTGCTCGACGGCTTCAATCGATTGTTGAGTTAAGCCCTGAGTCTGAGCTTTTTGGGTGCCAGCTTTCATTGACTCAATAACCAGAGGGTTGACTGCCACTAGATCGGGAATTCTAAAAGAATCACGAATAAAAGTGGTGACTGTCTTACCTGCTAACAGCGTATGTTCTTCCAGTTGCGACAAAGCCTGAGTTTCCATTCTGCTTTCTGTGATGCTATAGCCAATTGCACTAGCAATTGCCAGGGGCATTAATACCGCTGGCAAAATAGTTATCAGCAAACGATTTCGTAGCGTGTTTTTCCCCTGAAATTTTTGAGGAGTCGAATTATTGGTGTCTGGCTGGATATTGGTTACTGATTGTTGCATGGTTATCGTTAGGTTTGTATGTTTTTTCTCAGTGAATTAGTGCCAAAGTCAAACAAGCTATCATCTAGTCTCGTAAAGAGACGGTGCTGTAGCGATCGCTTGAGGGTCTAAAACTAGCATTTGTTGCTCCTCAGCAACTACAGCACCCCGCAGGTAAGGAGCAAGACTGCTGGGAAAATCATCTGTGGGCGAACCGAACTTTTCCTCAGTTAAACGCGTAATGCCTTGGAGATGACTAACAGCAATTCCCAGAAGAGAATCGCCCTTAGAAGAAGATTCTGGTAATGTTTTGTTGGGCGATACTCGCACCACAATAATTTGATATTGCCGAGAAGACATTAAAGTCGAGTCCAACATTAATAATTGAGCTAAATCAATAACGCAAAAAACATGATTTCGGGAACTCATGATTCCCATAACCGACTCATGCATAGTAGGTAGGAGGGAAATTTCTGTCGCCTCGACTATTATTGATTCATGTACTTGCTCCAGAGGAATCAAAGCCGTAATCTGTTCTGTGATTTGAAACTGGATATAAGGCTTTCCTGGAGTCAGACTCGCTTTAAATAATTGCGGTAAGATCTCTTGAACTTTGGAAGCGGGAGTAGATGTTGACATTGCCTATCCTATAATTCCTTGAACTGCGCCGACTAACTCTTCTTGAGTACAGGGCTTGGTAACATAAGCTTTGACTCCTTGTTTCATTGCCCACATGCGATCGACATCTCTATTTTTCGCTGTACAAGCAACAATCGGAATCTCAGAGGTTTCGGGATTTTTTTTCAGTTGACGACAGATATCCAGACCTCCCATTTTGGGCATCATCCAATCAGTCACAATAATATCTGGTTTTTTTTGCAATGTTTTGTCGATTGCTTCTTGACCATTGGTCGCTTTGATAATGGTATAACCAGCATTAGTTAGATAGTTGGCCATCATATCTAATTGAGATTGAACATCGTCTACGATTAGGATTGTTTTCATGATTTGTGATTTATGAATTTGAGTAAGGTTGACAATAAAAATTTGCGATATTTTGCTATAGAGAAACTAATGAACAGATAAAATCTAATTTAGATGTTTTTCAACAATTGTCATCAAACCTTCTTTAGTGAAAGGTTTAGTAAAATAATCCGTTGCTCCAGCTAATTTAGCCCTGGCTTTATCGATCATTCCAGTATTCCCCGTGACCATAATAATTGGGGTTTCATCAAAAACATGACTATTACGTAATAATCCACATAGTTTATAGCCATTAATTCTGGGCATAGTAATATCTAATAAAATCAAGTCAGGTTCCAACCGAAAAATAATGGATGAAGCCTTAACAGGATCATTGATGGCAGTGACTTCAAATCGTTCTCGATCGAGAAAACGTTGAATTTCACTTAAGATGGTCGGACTATCATCAATACAAACTACTTTATGTTTAGGAACTTCTGGTTCGGCAATTGAACTTGGTTCTTCATCTACTACAGGAGGTGGTTGCGGAATAGTTGGTAGGAGATCTAGAGGAGTCTGAGGATTTCGCATATGAATCTTTTTATGCTCAATATATGGTGACAATAGTTGAGCAACATGAATTTCATCTTTCTGGAGCATAATCGAGAGTTGGCGAAAACTCAATCCTTTTCGCATCACATTGGCAAGTTTTAACAATGCTTGGGGAGGCAAGATGCCTTCAGTTGTAACTTTATCAATATCCCGATAATCCAAAAAATAAGGACGCTGATGAGGAGAAATTAATTCTGAACCACAATTTTGCCATTTTTTCAGCCTTTGCTCCAGAAAATTAACTAAATCTGGGATGTCAAAAGTCAAAGCATTGCCAATTTCAGCTTCAATCCAAGATGGCATTAATTCTCCTTCATGCCATGAAGAATCGCCCTCCCTCAGCCACAGACAAGACTCTAGAGAATCCTGAGTAATATCCTCAATAAGTTGTAAAAACTGAGCATGATAGAGATGTCTTTCGGCTAATAGCCAATTGATTGCCTGTTCATAAAGTCCCGTATCAAATGATTTCTGTTCCAGGTTCGCCTCAGTCGTGAGATAGGATTTGGGAAGATCTTTTAATGCTGTTACCGCAGCATTCCACTCCTGCCGCAGTAGATAATATTTCAACTGGGATAATGGTTGTAAAGAACAATCAACATATTTAAGCTTCCCAGATTGCAGATAGATTCTCCAAGAAACTGATTCTGTGGCAAATTCAAGATAGCCAGTACTATTTAAATCCGCTGATTTTAATAATAATTCAACTGGATTGAATATTTGATTCATTTGATAGACAATAATTCTCTTATTGGCTTATAGTTCCCAAATAAATTGATAATCAATCAAGTAAGGTATGGGGATTAAATATTAAGTAGTTGTGCACAATAAATTACCTAGTTGAGATCGTTAGTAGGTAGTGGTTAGTAGTTTAGTACAACTTTAAAAGTGTGTAGATAATTTTGCTTAGGTACTTATACTCCGCACGGCTATAACTTGCGTTTTTGTGACTCTGATTTTAACCTGATTTAG
>JAAUXX010029779.1_pt1 | contig 14607 bp, 13 predicted proteins | sample 7278111 | NCBI WGS metagenome assembly JAAUXX01 (sample SAMN14350116, study PRJNA611818) | marine sediment metagenome | isolation source: surface marine sediment (1.8m) | place: French Polynesia: Moorea | collected 2018-08
CATGGGCCATCCATGGCCCGGTCCCGCGCTCGTCCCTGGCGCTAGTCACGCCAAAGCCGTCACCCGGCCCTCTCTCTGCTCAGTGCTACATTGGAACTCATTCTTAAGTTAGTGACATTGAAATGCGCATAGTAGCAGATTTTCGCTCCGCAACGCCGGACCGCTGCAAAATCTGCCGCGGTGAGCGCCCCCAACAATAATTGCCCTGTGGGGCGCTTATTCGAGCACGGGACAGACTCGGAGGTTATAATGCCGGGCTATACTCATTTACAAGGTGTCATTATGCAACGGCCAAGCGGGCGCAATGAAGATCAATTGCGTGAAGTCAGTATCACACGCCAATTCACCTGTCACGCCGAGGGGTCGGTGCTGGTGACCTTCGGTAGTACCAAGGTCTTATGTAATGCGAGTGTTGAAAGTGGTGTGCCCCGCTTTCTGAAAGGTGAGGGTTGCGGATGGATCACCGCGGAATATGGTATGTTGCCGCGTTCTACCGGAACCCGCATGAACCGTGAGGCGACGCGCGGTAAACAAGTTGGGCGCACAGTGGAAATACAGCGCCTGATAGGTCGTTCATTGCGCGCTGCGGTGGATCTGACCGCAATTGGAGAACATACCATTACCATTGATTGTGACGTTATTCAGGCCGATGGCGGCACGCGTACGGCCGCGATTACGGGTGCCAGTGTCGCATTGTGTGATGCGTTTGAATTCATGGTGCAAAGGAAAATGATTGCGGCCAACCCCCTCTCTGACTTGGTTGCCGCCGTTTCGGTCGGCATCTACGAGGGGGCGCCGGTGCTCGATTTGGATTACGCAGAGGATTCCAACGCTCATGCCGATATGAATGTCGTGATGACTGAGTCGGGTGGGATGATCGAGATCCAGGGCACAGCTGAGAAAGACCCGTTTTCAGAGCTTGAATTCGCCTCGATGTTGGGCTTGGCGAAAAAGGGTATTGTCGATTTGGTGTCTTTACAGCGGGCCGCTCTGGCAGAATAGTGTGCTCCTTATGAACCACTAGCGCTGACAAATTGTGCAGTAGACCGTCGTTCGCTGCCCCAGGCGTTTTTCCAATAAAAGCTTACCGCAATCGACGCAGGGCTCGCCACCGCGCCCATAGACCTTCAGTTCCTGGGCGAAGTAACCCGGTTTGCCATTGCCGTCGACGAAGTCGCGCAGCGTCGTGCCTCCCCGCTCAATGGCATAGGTCAGAACCGATTTGATCTGGGCAACCAGCGCAGAGCATTTTGGGTGGGATAAGCGATGAGCCGACTTAAGGGGATGTATTCCGGCGCGAAAAAGCGACTCATTAGCGTAGATATTGCCGACCCCCACGACGACTTTGCTGTCCATGATCCAGGTCTTGACCGCTTGTTTTATTTTGCGCGATTTCTCGAATAAGTACTCGGCTGAAAACTCGTCGCTCAGTGGCTCCGGCCCCAGGTGAGAGAGCAATGGGTGCTGTGCGGGAGCCGCGTCTGTCCAAATCACGCAACCAAACCTTCTCGGGTCGTGAAAGCGCAGTGTTTTTTCATTGGCAAAGGTAAGATCGATGTGATCGTGTGGCTTGGGGCTTTCTTGGGTGACGATGCGTAGACTTCCCGACATCCCCAGGTGCCACAGGATGACGCCGCAGTCGAAGTGCAGCAACAGGTATTTTCCGCGCCTTGTGATGTTTCGTAGCATTTGCTGATGCAGGCGGTGCGGCAGGTCTGTGTCCACCGGCCAGCGCAGGCGATGATCGCGGATTAGGACGTGTTCCACCCGCTGTTTGCCGATATGCGGCAAGATGCCCCTGCGGGTGGTTTCGACTTCGGGCAGTTCTGGCATGGAAATGGCCGCGCTATGGAAAATTTCACGACTAACCCGGCATGTATTTATGCCAGGTTAATCGCCTCATATGGATGTGATGTCATGCGTCGCAAGACGCATGCAAACCGGGATGCCGGGCCACCGGGATGCCGGGCCACCGGGATGCCGGACCACCTTAACATCAAGGTCTTTGATACAAAGCCGCCTATTTTCGAAGGATGATGTGCAAAACTATCAGGAAGATAGTTTTGCATGCCGGATCCATAGTCTACGCGAATCGCGTTATTTGTCGAGCGTAAACTAAGTTTGGTTGAGCCAGGGGGCTTGTCCATGCCTTTCTCAGGTGCGGTGAAGCACCGCGGACAACGACATGCGCAGGCACTCAAGCACATAGGTCTCTTTGCCGATTTGAACAAAGCTATCCTCCACGCTAAGTAGAATGCGCTCAGCGAGCGCGGTGAAGAACTCTTCCTGTTTTTCGTTGAGCTCCAGGATATCAAAACTGCAATGGATCTCCGAAATGGCATGGTTCATGGCTTCGGTGAAGTGTGTTTCATGATCCTTGGTGATTTTTGCCATACGCTCGGAGCTCATGGCCAGTTCGCGCGAGGTTTGCCTTAACAGGTTCAAGCGCTGGAGATCCAGCAGCTTCGCGTCCAGGCCTTCGATGAGGGTCGCCAGAATGTCTCGCAGACGGCCGTTGCGCAGCTCGTCGTCAACGGGCATGTTTTTGACAATGATGGAGGCATAGGCGCCGTTGACCATCAAGCGATTGGAGAACGCAATCAATCGATCTCCGGTGGCGAGTTGTTGGTAAATCTGCAGTTCAATCGGGCTACACTCCTGCTCCAGGGCATCGAATGAGTATGTCTGTTCCGTGCGAATTTGCAGCGAGCTTTGCAAACCGAATGTCGCCATGAGACTGAAGAAGCTGTCTTTAATCATGCTGACGGAGTTGGCTTTGTACATCGCGTTGTAAAACCGCAATACTTCACCGTAATGGGACGCCTCCACCATGGCGTTCATAGCCGCTTTGGTGGCGACATTCTCTGATCGTTTCAGTTGTGACTGCCGGTTGTAAAATTCGCTCAGTCTGTCGATCTTGGCGCGCAGTTCGCGGATCTTGAATGGCTTGGCAAGGAAGTCGGAGCCGCCGTGGTTATAGGCCTCAAGTTGCAGCTCCAAAGAGCTGTCTCCGGATATCAACAATACCAACGGGAGGTTGTTGGTCCCGCTACTTAAGTTTTTGCACAGATCCAGTCCGCTGCCGCTGGGTAGATTGATATCGAGAACCGCGATTGCCGGCTTCCAGTGGCGAATGAGATTCTCGGCTTCCGTAATGCTGTTGCAGCCCTCAATGAGGTACTCGTCGGTAAGTGCCTCGGTAATGAGTTCGCACAGATCAGGATCGTCGTCGACAACTAAAATGCGGATTTTCGACATAATTCTACTCCCTGAAATTTATTGGTTATTGTTCGTGACCTTAAGGCTTTTGTTGATGATTTCAACCAGTTCGGGCCGAGTAAATGGCTTGGCGAGCACATCGGCGCGGCCCACGATCTGGCCCAAATCCAAGTTGTAGCCTGACATGATGACACAGCGAATTTTCTTGTTGCTGTGGATGGCTGTTTTAACCAGCGTGTGACCTTTCACAACCCCAGGCATGACCTCATCGGTGATGAGCATATCGATCTCCTTGTCTTCCAGCAGGATGCGTTGCGCCTCGACGGGATTTGAGGTCGTCATCACCTCACAGCCGAGGGGACTCAGATATTCACTGACAATCTCTAGAATATCGGTCTCGTCGTCGACTACAAAGATCTTATAGGGCCGATCTATCTGGCTTTCCTGGGGCGCATTGATGATTTTGCCGGGCGATTTTTCGACATCCGATCGCGGCAGCCAAATGCAAAACTCAGTTCCGATCGTGTCACCACTGTCGACCAAAATATAGCCGTTGGATCGCTGAACAAAACCATACACCATGCTCAGGCCTAGACCGCTGCCCTGTTCCTTGGTGGTAAAAAATGGTTCGAATATACGGGCTTGTATGTTCTCGGGAATTCCCGGGCCAGTGTCTTTGATGGAGAGCCTGGTGTAATCGCCGGGAATGACGTTTACGCGATGAGATTTGAAATGTAGCTCTTCTTTGAGAGTCACATTGGTGGTGCTGATGACGACTTTACCATTGCCTTCCATGGCGTCGCGCGCATTGATCACCAGATTCAAGATTGAATCTTCCAGATCACCACTGCTGCCCCATACTGGGTAGGCGTTTGGTGCCAGATGCAGTTCGAGCTTGACGTTCTGGGTGAGTGACTTGGTGAGTAAATCGGCCAAGTTGTTGATGACGGTGTTGGGGTTGATCTGTTTGGATTCGGTGACCTTGAAGCGTGAGAACTGCAGCAGGTTTTTTGTCAGGCCAGTGGCGCGGTTGCAGGCGTGAAATGCTTTGCGCAAATACTTGTTGTCTTGTTGATTCAGTTTTAGTTCGAGCAGTTCCAGGTTGCCGCGCAGAATGCCCAGGATGTTGTTGAAATCGTGCGCGACGCCTCCCACCAGCTGGCCAATGGCTTCCATGCGCTGGGCTTGGGCGATGTAGGAATCGGCTTTTTTGCGATCGCTGATATTGGTTTGGATGCTGATAAACCCCTCAAACACGCCCTGCTGCACAATTGGCGTGACAACCAGATTGACCCAATAATTCTCGCCGCTTTTATGATAGTTCACCAGATCACAATTCACCGGCTGTAAATTGATGATGCTGTTGCGAATTTGTTCGAGTGTTGCTTTGTCGGTCAATGGGCCATGCAGAAATGACTCAGGCTTTTTACCCACGATCTCATTTTGCGAGTATCCGGTCAGACGCTCAAAACCTCGGTTGACCCATTCAATATGACCATCTCGATCGCAGATCATCACGCCGTTGGTCGTGCGACTGGCGACCAGTGACAGACGTTCCAGCTTTTCTTTATTGTCAAATTCGTCAGTGAGATCTTGCGTAATCCCGAAAATCGCAAGCAGTTTTCCATGGATGTCGGTTTCTACGTTAGCTCGTGTGCGAATCCAGCGCACGCTGCCATTCTGGCGACGAATACGCGAGGTCAATTGGAACCCTTTTTGTCGCTGAAGCGCGTCCTCGAAACATGCTCTTATCTTGGTCTCATCGGCGCCCATATAAAGCCGATGGGAGTTTTCGAGCGTCGGCCGGTGCCGGGCCGGGTCCTCGCCGTAAATAGCAAACACTTCGTCGGACCAAAAGAGTTCTTTCTTGACCACGTCATAGTGCCAAAAGCCGACTTTCGCCAGTTTCTCCGCCATCGTCAGCAGGCGCGTTTGCCGTTCGCTGCCGCCGATATAGCGGGTGGGAAGGGAGGAAATCTCGCCTTTAGGATTGTTTAGTTGGCAGAATAGCAGCGTGCGAGAGTCGCTGGTCTCTGCCAAAATTAGTACGTGATAGTTGATGTCGTTAAACCTTAGGTCACCCGCAACGGTGCTGCCGGTGCCCAACTCCGGTGGGCTTATCAGGCTAGGTATCTGTGGGCAGTCGGAGCCAAAACTCATTTTTGCAGACGCGTTTTGCCGCAAAACATTGCCACCGCCATCGAGGATCAATACGGGTTGTCGATATTGCTCTATATCTAGCACCAAGGTAAATCCTTAGCTTAACTAGTTTCCATCTATGAACGCGCTTCCCGCGCGCTTATAGAAGTCGCAAATAAAATTGCGATTTTATTTTTACCCGCCCAGAATCAATGATACAGGTCATTGATTCTGGGCGGGCACTAACTATGCAGGAATCATGATCAGCTTGAGGTCCGCTATACTTGTGATAATTATAGGAGAACGCATCGCGACTGGTTAACCGGGCATGTAAATTTCGATAGATTGGCGCCGTTTTCTCCCTGATTTGTTTGTTCGAGGTCTATAGTTTAAATATGCATAGATTGCCCACTTTCATATTTCAAAAAAGCCTAATACGTGGTTGTTTTATAACCGACATCGGTATATCCCTGTGAGGCTGCTATGGCCAATGATGCCTTAGGTGAGAATCAGTTGGAGGAAAATGCTCTCAGGGCGGAAAATGCGATCCTCAAAGCCCTACTCACCAGCAGTCTCACCCGGATGATCGACGCGGACAAAATTGGTCGTGTTTTTCACGACTTTAATAATATTCTGTCCTCCTCGATGGGTTATGCTTCTCTCGCCCAGGGGCGCTCAAAACACCTTGATGACGAAAAATTGACCCGTTATCTGGAAAATATCGAGCGCGCGGGATTACGCGCGCGCGATTTGGTGCGAGAAAGTCTCGAATCGCGCCGTTTGCAGCGCGATGCGCACGTTACCAGCCTGCGTGACGTTGTTTCTGCTATCTTTGGCAATATCCAGCATTCGCTGCCCGCCCACGACCTATTGCACATTTCTAGAACGCATCTTAATGTCATATTTGATCTGCTGGGCGGGCTTTACGATGTGAGCGCGCTTGCCCTAGACGGCGAGCTGGTTGAGGAAGCACACTGTGAGGCGTGTTCTTCCGAATTGCGGGGTATGCAGATGCGTTTGCACGGCCGCGTCGAGAAAAACATCCCGCGATCGGCTACGATAGAGAGCCGGGAGGTAGATATCGCGTTGCTGCAGGCCCTGGTCAACAGCAACGGCGGGCATATGTGCGATACTTTAGTGCAAGATCTGGAGTTTGTTGTATATTTAAGGGCAGTAACGGCCCGAACCACTTAGGGTAGTTCATCAACTGAATTGCCTCAGTTGCCAGGTTTGTTGATAATCACGGTATATCAGTGGCTGCGCAGGCCAATGTCGATAGGCAGATTTCCATAGGTAGAGGCGCTCAAACACAACTAGCAAAAAAGAAAAGATGGATGAGTAAAGCGTTGAAAGATTATTTGACACCAAAAGAGACGGCTGACGTGTTGCGAGTCTCTCCTATCACGGTTCGCGTCTGGGCGCAGAAGGGCTTGCTGAAGGCGAGCACCACGGCCGGCGGTCATCGCCGTTTTGAACGCGAGGAGGTAGAGCGTTTTGCCAGGGAAAAAGGGATCGAAATACAAATCGATACCGAGATGCGTGCGCTCATTGTTGACGACGATCTCGACCACCTGGAGTTATTGACGGAAGTATTCAGGGAGCACTTGCCTGATATCGTTATTGAAACTGCGCGCGATGGTTTTGAGGCCGGGCAAAAAGTGGCATCTTTCAAGCCCAAGGTGGTATTGCTGGATCTGCTCATGCCAGGGATCGATGGCTTCAAGGCCTGTCGTAGCATCAAGGAAAATGCCGAGTCCGAGAGTGTCCGCGTGATCGCAATGACGGGTTTTATGAGTGACGAGAACGTCCGCAAAATTAAACACGCGGGCGCCGAAGTATGCCTTGAGAAGCCACTCGATATAGCTCGATTGGTGGAGTTACTAACCGACAAATAGCCGTCTATAGGCCGGTTCCTGCCTTGTGTGGTAGGCGAGATTTACTTAATCTTGCCTTCCTTATAGATCACATGCTTGCGAACAACGGGGTCGTATTTCTTAATTTCCATTTTGCCGGGCATGTTGCGCTTATTTTTATCCGTAGTATAAAAATGCCCGGTGCCAGCACTGGAATTGAGCCGAATTTTTTCACGCATCTTACAATCTCCTGGGTTGAGCCAATTTACACTTTTTCGCCGCGGGATCGGATATCGGCCAGCACAGACTCGATGCCATTTTTGTCAATGATGCGCAGGCCCTTTGACGATACACGCAGTTTGACGAAGCGCTTCTCAGACTCGAGCCAGAAGCGGTGGGTGTGCAGATTGGGCAAAAAACGCCGTTTGGTGTGGTTTTTTGCGTGTGATACATTGTTTCCGGTCATTGGACGTTTGCCGGTCACTTGACATACCTTAGCCATGCTCTTGTCTCATAAATTTGTGTTGTGGCCTCAGCAAGCATTCACTGCTCGCACCCCACCACTGAACGAGCTGCCGCAATCGACGTCTTTCAGCGGTTTGCTAGGCTTTTGTTGCCAATACGCCTTTGGGGGCCGCATTGATAAATTCCGGCCGGGATCCTGAACGAGCCCGCAAGAGGCGCGTTTTATACCAGAATCGATTTGCCAAAGCAAATGAATTTGGTGCGAAGTGTTTTGTTGTCTGCGACGCGGCATAATCATCACGTGTTTTACCCCTTAAACGGCGCACTAGATCATTCCATGCTCAGCAAAGGAATAGACGCGACCCTCGCCCACGATCAGGTGATCCAAAGTTCTGATATCAAGCAGTGACAATGAGCTGACCAAAACTTTGGTGATTTCCTGATCGCTTTTACTTGGTTCCGCATGCCCCGACGGGTGGTTATGGGCAAAAATGACCGACGCCGCGTTGTGATTCAAGGCGTGCACGGCGACCTCACGGGGGTACACTGCGGCGCAGTCGAGGGTGCCAATGAACAACTCTTCATAGGCAATAAGGTGGTGTTGGGCATTCAGAAACAGCGCCGCGAACACTTCGCGCCGGCGATGTCGCAATTTCGACATAAGATATTGTTTGACCCTGGCGCTGCTGTCGAGGGCAGTGTTGAGAGTGATATTCTCAGCCAGGTGGCGGCGCGCCATTTCAAGCACCGCCTGAAGTTGTGAATATTTCGCCGTACCAAGCCCTTTGGCGCGACAAAATTTGTCGTACTTGGCATCCATCAAAGCGCGTAGGCCGCCAAATTCCTTCAACAGATCCCGCGCCAGATCAACCGCCGATTTGCCGGCGCAGCCGGTGCGCAGAAAGATTGCCAGCAGCTCTGCGTCAGATAGGCTAGAAGCGCCTTTGGTGAGTAGTTTTTCGCGCGGCCGGTCATCTGCGGGCCAATCACATATCGCCATGGTAACATCCTTATTTGTAGGTCCATTTTCAATCAGAGTTCATTCGCTTTCGCGATGATGGTATCTTAACCGCCATTTTCGATGTTGCCAAAGACTAAAAGTCGTCAATATGCCAACTTTGACCAATAAACGCGTGCTGCTGGGGGTTACTGGGGGCATTGCCGCCTACAAAAGCGCTGAGATCATCAGGCGCCTGCAGGCTGCAGGCGCGCAGGTACGGGTGGTCATGACCAAGGGCGCACAGGAGTTTATCACCCCTTTGACCATGCAGGCGCTGTCGGGCAATCCGGTTCATCTGGATCTGCTGGACCCAAAGGCGGAAGCCGGGATGGGGCACATAGAGCTATCGCGCTGGGCCGATGTGGTGCTGGTGGCTCCGGCATCCGCCAATTTCATGGCCAAACTTGTCAGTGGTGACGGCTCAGATCTGTTGTTGGCGCTGTGCTTGGCGACGCCGGCAGTCATCGCCATCGCGCCGGCCATGAACCAGGGGATGTGGCGCAATGCCTCCACCCAGGCCAATTTATCGACGCTGCAAAGTCGTGCTATCAGAATATTTGGTCCCGCCGCGGGTGAGCAGGCATGTGGGGATATTGGGCCCGGACGCATGATCGAGCCGCAGCAGATTGTGGACTTAGCGGCGGAATTATTTGCTGGCGGCGCGCTGGCGGGGCGCAAAGTTGTCATTTCTGCCGGACCCACCCGCGAAGCGATCGATCCGGTGCGATATATTAGCAACCACAGCTCTGGCAAAATGGGTTATGCTCTTGCCGAAGCCGCGATGGAGGCGGGCGCGAAAGTGGTGCTGGTTAGCGGGCCGGTGCATATCAGTGGACCTGATCGGGTGGAAATACTGGCGGTAACCAGCGCGATCGAAATGTACGAGGTAGTGCAACAACAGGTGCGGGATGCCGATATATTTATTGGTGCCGCAGCTGTCGCTGATTTTCGTCCGGTAGATGCTGCCGCTCAAAAAATCAAAAAAGGTCCGGACGATGCAATGGTACTACAGTTGGTGAAAAACCCGGATATTATTGCATCAGTCGCAGGCCTTCAGCACGGACCTTTTTGCGTGGGCTTTGCCGCGGAAACTCAAAATGTGCTTGAGCACGCACGCCACAAGCTTACAACTAAACATCTCGACATGATAATTGCCAACGATGTTTCAGACCCGTCAATAGGCTTTAACAGTGACCACAATGCCGCGACAATTCTGGGTCAGGACACATTGGAACATTTGTCGCTCCAGAGCAAACCTCAACTCGCGCGGGAGATTATGCGCGTAGTGGCAAATAAGTTTATGGAAAACTTCAATAAGGATGGAGCGTGAAAAACAATCTGGAAAGAGCGTTTGACAAAATTGGCCAGAAGAGAAAGGTCGCCGAAAAACCATCGGTATCGTTCAACGCGGTCAGACTTGCCGAGATAATCGGCGTTGGCTTGGGCCTTATTTTGAGCCTGAATGCCGCGATTTATCTGCACAAGACCCAAATCGAGTCGGTGCGCGCGCAGCGGCTTGAAAATCTATCCTTGCAAAGGGCTAGAATAGGGGCCGAAGCTGCCGAGAATTTCATTGACTCCATTTGGAAAAAAATCCATACATTTACGCGCCGACCTACGGTAAACGCGGCAATTGCTATGGGGAGAGAACAGGATGTCAGCCAGGCGGTCGGGAATGTAGTCAGCCAAATCGATGGGGGCATTGCAGCGCGTGTTGTTGCTCGGGGTAAGGCCGCTCTAGATCTGGGCGGCGAGCCGCCGATTCGTTTTACCGAGCTGGAAATGATCAGGTTGGCGGAATCGCGCGGGAAGGTACTGCCTGAGGCGGCAAGAATAAACAATAGTTGGGTCATCAACTTCGTTGCTCCTTTACCGTACGATGCCGCGCAGGATGTACTCTCAGTGTTGCTCGTCTCGGTTTCCGCCGAAAAGCTTGGAAAAGATCTGGTGCAGGACAAAGCCAGTCTAGGGCGTATATTTCTCCAGCAGAAGTTTGGTAACAACAATCCAATAACGGTGTTGTCACTCGGCAAGGGAAATGTCGGCGATGCCGTTTTTCATCCCGTAAAGAACAGCTACTGGCAGGTAGGTTTTCAACCCTCCTACGCTATGCTGGAAGGCGCCAAAAATGATGCGAGTAAAATTTACCTGCTAATAGCGGCGATGTTTGCCGTTTTTACCTTGGTGTTTTTCCAGGCGGGTAAATATATTGGTCTGGCGGTAGAAAACAGATTGCGGAAAAAAGCTGCGCTGGCCAGTGGTGCTGACAGCCAGCTTGCCGCCGTTGGCGAATCGGGGCAGGATCTTGTTGATCCAATATACCAACAAGCTGATATTTTGGATGTCGAGATTACCGCCGGTGATCAAGACTTGCTAGGTCTTGATGATGCCGCTCAAAGCGCATCGCCGAAAACCGAGGAGGTAGAGGACGATATACTGGACATTGCCGATGATGCAGAGGTCCCCGACTTTATATTTCGCGCATATGATATTCGCGGTATCGTCAAGGAGCAAATTTCCAATAATCTGGCGCAACTTATTGGCCAGGCACTGGGAAGTGAGGCCATCGATAATGGCCAGGAAGCGCTTATTGTTGCCCGCGATGCACGTTTGAGCAGCCCGGAACTTGCCGAGTTTTTGATTCGCGGCATTCTCGCGTCCGGCTGCAATGTTTTGAATATTGGTACGGTGCCAACTCCGCTGATGTACTTTGCGGCGGCGACTTTAAAGGAGAGCCAGAGCGGTGTTATGGTCACCGCTAGCCACAACCCGAAACAGTTTAATGGCTTCAAGGTCGTAATGAATGGAAAGGCCCGCTGTGATGAAGACATCAAAGCTATTCGCAGGCGGATATTAAAGAGAGACTTGTACGAAGGGCAGGGGCAGGAAAGTAAACACGATATTGTGCCGGCTTATATCGACACGATTTTTTCCGATGTCGCGCTTGCCGGCGATGTTTCAATGGTGATAGACGCAGCAAATGGTGTGACAGGAGTCGTTGCGCCGAGACTTTTCGAAGAGCTTGGCTGCCACGTTATTCCTTTGTTTTGTGACCTGGATGGAAGCTTTCCCAACCATGAGCCTGATCCTTCGATCGAGAAAAATCTCGCACCTCTCATAGCGAAGGTTAAAGAAACCAATGCTGATATCGGTGTGGCCTTTGATGGTGATGGTGACCGCGTTGTTGTCGTCACCTCGTCCGGGGAGGTGATTTGGCCTGATCAATTGCTTATGTTGTTTGCTAAGGATATCGTGTCCCGCAACCCCGGTGCTGACGTCGTATTCGATGTAAAAAGTACTCGCCACCTCGCCTCCTGCGTTACCAGTTACGGCGGCCGTCCGATTATGTGGAAAACGGGTCACGCGCCAATGAAGAATAAGATGCTTGAAACCGGCGCGTTGCTCGGTGGTGAATATTCCGGCCACATATTCATTAAAGACCGATGGTTTGGCTTTGATGACGGTATGTACGCTGCGGCCAGATTGATCGAAATATTCACCTTGCAGGGCGAGAGTTTGGACTCGATGTTCGGTGAATTTCCCAAATCTCCGGCGACGCCGGAAATTCGCGTGCCGGTTGATGACGCTGTCAAATTTGACATCGTCGGCAGGCTTGCCGAAGCAGGCGATTTCGGCGAAGGCAGAGTTACTCGAATTGATGGTGTCCGCGTCGATTTCCCGTTTGGCTGGGGGCTTGTAAGAGCGTCAAACACCTCGGCCAATTTGACGCTGCGTTTTGAAGCGGATAATGAAAGCGCCCTGCATAAGGTGAAATCAATTATCGCTAAAGAACTGAAAAATGTCGACAATTCGATACAAATAAACTGGAATGTTTAGTCTATGCAATCAGGTGAAGGTTTTTCTAGCGTCGCTCATGTACTAACTGAAGCTCTGCCCTATATTCAGCGTTTTAAAGGCAAAACCATAGTCGTCAAATTTGGCGGCAATGCCATGACGGACGAAGCGCTGCAAAACAAATTTGCGCGTGATATTGTGTTGATGAAACTAGTGGGAATGGATCCTATTGTTGTTCATGGCGGTGGCCCGCAAATTGGAAATTTGCTGAATAAGTTAAATATTGAGTCGCGCTTTGTCGATGGTATGCGTGTGACCGACAGTGAAACTATGGATGTTGTTGAGATGGTGTTGGGTGCGACTGTCAATAAACACATTGTTGGTCTGATCAATCGCAATGGTGGTCAGGCAATCGGTATCACCGGCAAAGATGGCAATTTTATTCGCGCCAAAAAGCTGGAGGTTTCTCGCACAATGCCCGGTATGACCGCATCGGAGATTGTTGATATCGGCCATGTCGGTGAAGTGCAGGAGATAAATCGTTCGCTGATAGATGTGCTTGTAGCGAGCGATATTATTCCGGTGATTGCGCCGATCGGTGTCGGCGCTGACGGTAGTTCGTACAATATCAATGCCGATCTTGTTGCAGGCAAAGTGGCGGAAATCTTGCAGGCAGAAAAATTGATGTTGCTCACCAATGTCGCCGGCTTGAAGGATAGAGACGGTGCTATACTCACCGGACTCTCCGCGGATCTGGTGGATGCTTTGATCGAGGATGGCACGATACACGGCGGCATGCTGCCGAAAATCACCTGTGCGCTGAACGCCGTGAAAGCGGGCGTTGCGAGTGCGCACATTATCGACGGTCGGGTGCCTCATGCCCTATTGTTGGAAATTTTTACAGACGAAGGTGTCGGAACCTTAATCTCAAACCTTTAACCCGAATATTGCGCGTTTGAATAAATAATTTGAATCTGTATCGGAAAATAAAATCAGGAAAGATTGATGGCGCTTAAAGTTGCGGTTAGGATAGGGTCTGGATTTGCATGCGCTCGTGGGGGAATAAGGCGAAGATCGCATTATTTGAGTTCTATTAACCCGGCATTCAAATATGTCGGGTTAATAGCGGTGCAGGGATGCACCGCCGCGAGTCGGAGACTCGCGCGAACCGGGATGCCGGACCACCCTAAAAACAAGGAATTTCACACAATGTCGCCCGTTTTTAGGGGTGACAATTAAATAGGTCAGGACGACCTATTTATTTTCCAGGTTATAGGTATGGCCACACATAATAAAATATCAAGGCGTCAACAGATTCTCGAGGCTCTCGCGTCAATGCTGGAAGCGAGCCCGGGCTCGCGCATAACGACAGCTGCTTTGGCGAGGCACGTCGGTGTATCGGAGGCGGCGTTGTACCGGCATTTTCCCAGCAAGTCAAAAATGTTTGAAGGTCTTATCGAGTTTATCGAAGAGACGGTCTTTTCCCGCATTTCTCTGATTATGGCGGAAGAGGCCGAGGCCTTCGCTCGTTGTGAAAAGATACTCCACCTGTTGTTGGCCTTTGCGGAAAAAAATCCCGGCATCACGCGAATTTTAACGGGCGATGCGCTCGCCGGCGAAACCGATCGTTTGCGTCAGCGAGTGGTGCAGTTGTTCGATCGCATTGAAACGCAGCTAAAACAAATTCTGCGCGAAGCGGAGTTGCGTGAGGGGTTGCATTTTGGCCTGTCGATTAGCGCCACGGTGAATTTATTGATGGCGGCGGCGGAAGGTAAGATTGCGCATTTTGTCAGAAGCGAGTTCCGTGCCCTGCCGACACAGTCCTGGAAGGAGCAGTGGCCTTATCTGATAAAGGGCTTTGTCGTCGAAGCGGTCTAGTGTGCCGTCCCCTAAATAACATTACCCCATTGCGGGTCTTTTGCGTCCCTGGCGTCGTTGTTCGTCCTTGTGTGGGGCCTACCACACGGCGTCCTCACGCCTCGCCATTTATCCCGTGCACTTGCGCAACGTTATTTAGGGGACGGCACACTAGTACTCCTTCAACATAATATTGCCGGGTTCAGCGTTTGCCTGGTGCTCCTCAGCGAGGCGCAGCGCGCAGGGAAGGGTGGTTCCCTTTCCAAGCACTGCAACGCC
>JAAUXX010004782.1_pt1 | contig 14591 bp, 13 predicted proteins | sample 7278111 | NCBI WGS metagenome assembly JAAUXX01 (sample SAMN14350116, study PRJNA611818) | marine sediment metagenome | isolation source: surface marine sediment (1.8m) | place: French Polynesia: Moorea | collected 2018-08
CAAGCTGTGCTTCGGGCAGCGGATAAGTGCCCTCCTGCTCGATCGGGTTCTGCGTCGCCATGACCATGAAGAGATCATCGAGCAGGAGGGCACTTATCCGCTGCCCGAAGCACAGCTCGACCGATTCCTGCTGCACGTCGAGGTCGGCTATCCGACGGCCGAGGACGAGCGGCGCATTCTCGTGCTGAACCGCGACGAGGCAAAGGCAGCCGAGCGCGATCCGTTCCAGCCGCCCGAACAGCTTTCGGCTGCCGCGATCATGCAGGCACGCCAGGACATTCTCCGCCTGCATCTCGCGGACGAACTCGAGGCCTACATCGTTAACGTCGTCATCGCGACGCGTAATCCGGTCGCCGTCGACGCCTCGCTCGAAGGCCAGGTCATGTACGGCGCGAGTCCCCGTGCCAGCATGGGCATCGATCGAGCTGCCCGCGCCCACGCGTGGCTCGAGGGCCGCGACTATGTCGGGCCCGAAGACATCCAGGCCGTGGCCGCCGACGTGCTTCGCCACCGTCTCGTGCTGAGTTTCGAAGCCGAAGCCGACGGCGTCAGTGCGAATTCGGTTATCGAGCGCATACTGGACGGCGTCGGGGTTCCCTAGGGCATGCGCCCGCTCGACCATGTCCCCGAGGATGCCTCGCCCGTCGCGGTGACGCAGGCCGGCCTGATCCGGCTCAATGGTCCTGCCCGCGCGATTGCGCTCGACGTGATTCGTGTGAATTCCCTGCAAACCGGCGCCTACGTCTCGCATTTCCGCGGACGCGGGATGGAGTTCGACGAGTCGAGGCCGTACCAGCCGGGCGACGATCCGCGCTCGATCGACTGGCGGGTCACGGCGCGCAGCACGACGGCCTACACGAAGCTGTTTCGCGAAGAGCGGGAGCGACCCGTCCTCGTCATGGTCGATCTCCGCAGCAACATGCATTTCGCGACCCAGGGCTGCTTCAAATCGGTCAATGCGGCGCGCGCCGGCGCACTCTTGTCATGGGCTGCACATCATCGCGGCGATCGACTTGGCGGGCTGATCTTCGGCGACACGACGCATCGCGAACTCAAGCCGAGACTGGGCCGGCAGGCAGCGCTCCGATTCGTACACCAGATCGTCGAACACCCGGACTGGGCCACACGCGGCCAGGGGCCCGAGTCCGAGAACGGCGAAGCACCGCTGACCCTCGCCCTCGCGGCGCTGCGCCGGGTGGCGCGTCCCGGGAGCCTCGTCGTTATTCTTAGCGATTTCCAGGGCCTGACGCGCACGGGCCAGTCCTACCTGTCGAGCGTGGCGCGCCATAATGAAGTACTGGCGGTCTACCTCAACGATCCACTCGAACGTGAATTGCCGCCGCCGGGCCGCTACCGGCTCGTCGCCGGCGATGAAGAACTCGCGATCGACACCTTTGCGGATGCAGCGCGGCGAGACTATAAGAATGCTTACGAAGCAAGGCTCGCCGACTTCGGCCAGTTTTGTACGCGTTACGGTATTCACCTGATGCCTATGTCGACCGAAGATGATCCGGTCACGGCGCTGCAGACGGCACTGGGCCGCCGGGAGCACTGATGGATCCGAGCCAGATTCCGATTCGCGACCTGCACCTGCCCGAGCCCATCGGCTGGTGGCCGCTCGCGCCGGGCTGGTGGGTGCTGCTCGCGCTCGTCGTCGTGCTGCTCGGGTGGCTGGCGATCACGGCGTTGCGTCGATATCGGACCGGCTCGGCACGTCGATACGCGCTCAGGTCTCTCAAGAAAATCGAGTCCGAGTGGGAGAATGGCGGCAACGTCGTCGCCATCGGTATCGACATGTCGGAACTCGTTCGTCGCACGATGCTGGCCTATGCGCCGCGCACCGACGTTGCCGGGCTCACGGGTGAGGCGTGGCTCGGCTGGCTCGACGAAGGGCTCGCCAATCCCGTATTCGTCACGGGCCCGGGCCGCGCGCTGATCGAGCTGCCGTATCGAAATCCGGCGGCAAGCAACGATGACATCGACGTCAATGGGCTCTTCTACGCCGTACGCATGCGCCTCTCGACGCCCGTCGCAACGACAACGGAGGCCGCCTGATGTTGAGCCTCGCCTGGCCCTGGGCATTGCTGCTTTTGCCCCTGCCGCTGCTCCTGCGCAAGCTGGTCCCCGAGGCGACGAGCATGCAGGAGGCCGGCCTCAAGGTGCCGAGCTTCTCGGGCTTCCAGATGCTGTCGGGTCGTTCCGAGACCGAGCAGCTCGTCAACTGGCGGTTCTGGGTGGCGCTGATTGCGTGGATCCTGCTCGTTACGGCGGCAGCGCGGCCGGAACGCATCGGTGACGAACTCGAGGTGCCCGTGTCCGGGCGGAACCTGATGCTCGCCGTAGACCTGTCCGGCAGCATGGACCAGAAAGACTTCGAACTCGCCAGCCGCCGCGTGGATCGCCTGACCGCGACCAAGGCCGTGGCGAAAGACTTTATTCGGCGCCGCGAAGGCGACCGGATCGGCCTGATCCTCTTCGGCGAGCGCGCCTACTTGCAGGTGCCGCTCACGCTCGATCGCGAGACCGTCATCGTACTGCTCGAGGAAGCCTTCATCGGCCTCGCCGGCGAGAAAACCGCGATCGGCGACGCCATTACGCTGGCCGTCAAACGTATCCACGAAAGCGAGCAGGACGGCAGCGACCAGGTGCTCGTGCTGCTGACTGACGGTGCGAACACGGCGGGCGAGGTCGACCCGGTCAAGGCGGCCGAGCTCGCGCTGCAGGTCGGACTGCGGATTTACACGATCGGCATTGGTGCCGACCAGCTCGAAGTTGCGTCGCTCGTGGGCGGCCGCCGCCGGATCAATCCCTCCGCCGATCTCGACGAGGAAACGCTGACGCAAATCGCCGAGCTGACAGGTGGCCGCTACTTCCGCGCGACAGACACGGCAACGCTGCAGGACATCTACAGTCTCGTCGACGAACTCGAGCCCGTCGAGGAGCCCGAGGCGGGCTTCCGCCCCGTCAAGTCGCTGTACTATCTGCCGCTCGGCGGTGCAATCGGACTGGCCGGCTTGCTTATGCTGGCGAGTCTCGTGCACGGCATCGTGCTTCAGCGAAACAGTCGAAGGATCGTGAGCAATGCCCGCTGAGTTCCTGTTCCTGAGGCCCGCATGGCTGCTCCTGATACCCGTGATCCTGCTCGCGACGGGCGCGCTCGCGTTTCGGCGTCTCGGCCCGGGCAGCTGGCAACACCTCGTCGATCCGGAGCTGGCGCCGTACATCCTGTCGGGCCGACGCGTTTCGGCGGATCGCGACTTTCGCTGGGTGCTGCTCGCCGTGACGGGTACGCTCGCGGCGCTCGCGCTGGCGGGCCCGGCGTGGGAGCGCATCGAGCAACCCGTGTTCCGCTCCGACCAGGCACTCGTTGTCGCGCTCGATCTGTCCCGGTCGATGGATGCACAGGACTTGAGTCCGAGCCGCATGGAACGTGCACGGCTCAAGATCCTCGACCTGCTCGAACGGCGTGACGGCGGCCAGACTGCGCTGGTCGTCTACTCGGCGAATGCGTTCACGGTGACGCCGCTGACCTCCGATACCGATACGATTGCGTCGCTCGTCAATTCCTTGAGCACCGATATCATGCCGAGCCGGGGAAGCTATCCGATCGCGGCGATCGAAAAAGGCAAGGACCTGCTCGAGCAGGCCCGCGTGCCCGTCGGCGAGGTGCTGTTGATCACTGATGGCGGAACGTCGCCGGCAGCCGAACGCTATGCACGGTCTCTTCGAGACTCGGGTTTCACGCTGTCGGTGCTCGGCGTCGGCACGAAAGAAGGCGCACCGATTCCACGCTCGACGGGCGGTTTCGTTACGGATCCTCGCGGCCGCATCGCCGTGCCCGAGCTCGAGGAGGCGGACTTGAAGAAACTCGCAAAGGCCGGCGGCGGGCGCTACGCGTCGCTCGCGCCTGACGGCCGCGACCTCGACTACCTGTTGTCCGGCGAAACGTCGAGCCGTTCGCAAACCGACGATACGCTTGCGACTGACCAGTGGCGCGAAGAAGGCCCGTGGCTCGTGCTGCTGCTATTGCCGTTCGCGGCGCTCGCGTTTCGCAAAGGTTGGGTCCTTGCTATTGCCTTCATCGCCGTTGTGCCGTCAGGCCCCGCCGAGGCCTCGCTGTGGGACGACCTCTGGCGAACGCCGGATCAGCAGGCGCACCGTGCGCTCGACGACGGCGACGCGGAGAGGGCACAGGAGCTTTTCGAAAACCCCGAGTGGGCAGCGGTGGCCGGTTATCGAGCCGGTGACTTCCCTGGGAGTGCGGCTGGCTTTGCAGGCGGCGAAACGGCGGCGAGTCTCTACAATCTCGGCAATGCACTTACGCGCCTCGGCGAATTCGAGTCGGCGCTGGACGCGTACGAGGCGGCACTCGAACTCGATCCGAACGACGAAGACGCAACGTACAATCGCGACCTCATCCGGCAACTGCTCGATCAGCAGCAGCAAGAACAGCAGGAACAGCAGAACCAGGACTCGAGCCAGGAGTCGGGCGGCGAGAGCCAGGACCAGAGCCAGCAAAACTCCGAGCAGCAGGGTATGGATGCCCAGCAGCAGTCCGACAGCCAGAGCGAATCGGGCGATCCGTCCGAACGCCAGGACGGCGAGATGACCGAGGAAGAACTCGAGGCGCTGCAGCGCGCGCTCGAAGAGGCGGCCCAGGAGGCAGAGGAGAATCCCGACGGCGAGCCGCAGCAGCTTTCCGAAGAGGAGCTTGCTGCGCTGCGCCGCATGCAGGAGCAGGAGCAGGCCATGGAGCAGTGGCTCAGACGCATCCCGAACGATCCGGGCGGTCTGTTGCGTCGCAAGTTCCGCTACCAGTATCAACGCATGGGCAAGGACCAGGACGGCAACAGCCTCTGGCCCGATGACGAGGTTCAGCCGTGGTAAGTCGACATTTCTTGGCGCCGATTCTTCTTATGGTGCTCGCACTGCCGGCATCGGCCCTGGCAACCGTGACGGCGAAAGTCGACCGCAACGTTGTCGAGCAGAACGAGAGCTTCCTGCTCGAGGTCGTCGTTGACGGCAATACGAACAATGAGCCCGACATCAGCTTGCTCAACGTCGAATTCATCGTTGGCCAGTCGAGCCAGATGAGCAACACAAAGATCATCAATAGCCAGATCAGCCGCAGCATGACGTGGACGTACACGCTCCGGGCCCGTCGCACCGGAGAACTGACGATTCCACCGATACCCGTCGGCACCGAGCAGAGCGAGGCCATCACGATCACTGTTCGTGAGCCGGCCGCCGCGCCGCCCGGGGAGGCGGACGTTTTCATTACTGCAGAACTCGATGCCGAGGAAACCTGGGTTCAGGCCCAGGTGCTCTACAAGATCAAAGTCTATCGTGCCGTTGCGACGCGACAGCCGACGCTGCGCGAACCGGTCATCACAGGCGCCGAGGCGTTAATCGAAATTGCAAGCGACGAATCGACCTACGATGCGTTGATCAACGACCGGCCGTACAACGTCGTCGAACGCACGATCGCAATCTTTCCGCAGGAATCCGGCGAGATCAGCATTTCACCCGCTCGCTTCGAGGCGCGTGTCATTGTCGATGGTCGGATTACGGGCCGCAAGGTGTTCGAGTCGGAGTCGAAGACGATCTCGGTGAAACCCATACCGGCGCCGCCCGCGGAGTTTCCCACTGCCGCCTGGTTGCCGGCGCGCGATCTCGAGCTCAGCGAAGAGTGGTCGCGCGAGCCGCGCCGGCTGGCTGCCGGCGAGCCCGTGTCTCGCAACATCACGATCGGCGTGCTCGGACAGCTCGAGACGCAGATCCCGGCGCTCGATATCGAAGAGCCGGATGGCGTGAGCCTGTACCCCGACCAGCCCGAGCTGTCGCGACGCTTCGAGACGGGCGGTATACGCGGCGTTCGCCGTGACCAGTACGCGATGATTGCCGTCGGCAACGGTGAGGTCACGCTGCCCGCTATCGAATTGCCCTGGTTCAACACCGACACCGAGGACTGGCAGGTCGCGCGACTCCCGGAACGCACGCTGACGATTCTCGGGGCGGCCGTCGAGCCGCCGCCGCCCCCGGACGAGTTGCTGCCCGAGTCGCCCGACGTGGCGGCGCCGACGACCGGCCGCCCGGCTGTAACGAGCCCGTTCTGGCAGCAGGTATCGCTCGGGCTGTTCGTGCTCTGGCTTTTGACGCTCGGCGCGTGGTGGTGGTCGCTACGGCCGTCCACTTCCGTGGAGAAAGCGCCGCCGCCGACGCCGGTGTACAAACTGCAGGGTAAGTGCATCAAGGAAGCCCGCAAGGCCGCGCAGGCCGGTGACGCGGCAGGCCTCAAGTCCGCATTGATCGAGTGGGCCAGGCTCGAGTGGCCTGACGATGCGCCGCGCAGCATCGGGACGCTCGCGAGCCGCGTGAATTCGCCCCTCGCGGAGCAGCTCCGGTCGCTGTCGCGGTCGAGCTATGGACCCGATGCGCCGCACTGGGACGGCAGTGCGATTGCCAGGTCCCTGAGGACGATCGCGCCGAAGCGTGAGAAAGCAGCTTCGGGGACGAGCGAAGACGCGCTGCCTCCGCTGATGCCGACCTGAAAAACAGCGGCTGGGCCGGGCCTAGCTGCCCAGGCCTCGCACGATGAGCACGAGCGTACCGGCGCCAAGCAGCAGGCCGGGACTGGCGACGACTGCCTGAGCAACGTTGAGGCCCCGGGTGTCGCCCGCAGTCGAGCTCCTGAGGCAGATCAGCGACCAGGTCATCGCAATCAGCGATGCGATACCGATGATTGACCCGGCAATCCCACCCGCGAGGAGCAGGTAGTACACGCCGAGGCCCGAGTTTGCACCGCCACGGCCGCCCGTCGATCCGTCGAGGACGATCAATGCGACGAAAGCAATCGGCACGAGCCAGCTCAGCACGACAGCGATCAGAACGGACCAGTTGACGAATCTCGAATGCCGGAATGACGCGGGCAGCAGGGGTCCCGGTCTGCCGGGACGCATTATTGCGTACACGGTTCCGGCGACCGCAATCGCGAGCAGCACCGCGCCAATTTCACCGTAAGTAAACGGATCCGGCCCTCTAAGGGCGCGCAAGGTGACCGGGGCTACAAAGAACGCTATTGGCAGGCCCATTACGATCCATGCTTTCTTTCGGTGTTCGCGGCTCACCCAGGCTGTCAGAGCCGCGACGACGAAAAACACGGCGTGAACCGCGTAGGTGTAGAAAAGAATGGCAAGGACATTCCAATCCTCGCGGCCCGCGACAAGATAGCGCAGCATGAACCACGCGCCCATGAAGAGCTGCACACCGATCATGATCTTCAGCACGGTGTGCATGTTGATCATTGAACGCGCTGCCCCGGCAACTGCCGTTTCTGGCCCCGGAACCCTGGGCTGGTGTGGTTCGCTCAACGAAGATCGCTTTGTTCGCTCAGGCGATGAGGGGTCTTCCTTCCGCGCGGAAGCAAGACGCCTCCGTTCTTTTCGATGCAAGCGCAAGTCCCAGGCGAGCTTGAGGGCTATCAGCACGAACGCGAATCCCGTGGCGTTCGACAAACCGGGAACGATCTTCGCGACGATGACGGCCAGTACGATCGCGGCAAACAGGGCGAAGCAGCGCGTGAACGGCAAAAGGAGCAGGGGTAAGAACCGGGCCGATTTGTACTCGCCGCCAATGAGGAAATTCGCAACAAACGAAATCGCGTGGCTGCCGAGAAAAAGCAGGGACCCGCCGAACATTAGCCCGAGATTTGCGAACAGAAAGTCCTTCGCGTCCCCGACGAACGCATCGAAGGCGAGTGACAGGGCGAACCCGACAATGACAAAGACAAAAAGAAATTCCGCCGCAATGAAGCCAATGGCGAACAGAGAGAAAAGCAATGCGCCGCCACGGGAGAAATCGACGTAGCGATTCTCGTAGGGGCTGCCGGCCACCGAGGCGACGAGAAGCTTGAGCGCCGAAAACACGCCGATCCAAAGGCATTCGATCCAGAACACGACGACGAGCTGAAACAGCTCGAGATCGAAAATGAGGTATATCAGGATGAGGCCGGCATTCGCAGCCACGAGCGCCAGCGTACTGAGCCCGATCGAGGCCAGGTAGTCCGGTATCGTTGCTGACCGGGCGGGATTGCCGTTCGTCGTTTCCATCGACCGAAGCTAGCAGCCGGTCGCGGAAACTGCGCTGATTCACGTCACGGTCTGCCGAGCAGACGGCTCAGCGCAGCGTTCGCCACGATGCTTCGTGATCGGAGGCGGAAGAACCTCGTGTACGCTACCAGTGACCCGAATTCGGCATCGAGGCCCAGGGCTCCTCGGGTGGTAGGGCGTCGCCTTTTTGCAGCAGCTCAATACTGATGTTGTCGGGAGAGCGGACAAACGCCATGTGGCCGTCGCGCGGCGGCCGGTTGATCGTCACGCCGCCATCCATGAGTTTCTGGCAGAGCGCATAGATGTCGTCGACGCGGTAGGCGAGGTGCCCGAAATTTCTGCCCTCGTCGTAGTCTTCCGGGTCCCAGTTATAGGTCAGCTCGACCTGCGCTTCGGTGTCGCCAGGTGCTGCAAGAAACACGAGCGTGAAGCGCCCCTTGTCGTTTTCATAGCGCCGGAGCTCCTCCAGGCCGAGCTTGTCGCAATAGAAGTCGAGCGACTCGTCTATGTTGCTGACGCGAACCATCGTGTGCAGGTACTTCATGAAAAACTCCTTACCGGGGGTGCGCCGATTGGATGCACCGGGGCTGTTCGAGCCCGTATTATTACCCGATGCGGGATATTCGCGTCATAACGCTCGACCTCGACGACACGCTCTGGGACGTGTTGCCGGTCATATTGCGCGCAGAAGCGGCCGTCAACGCCTGGTTCGCGGAGCACTACCCACGGATACCGGAGCGTTGGCCGCGCGAGAAGGTCGCGGAGCTTCGCGGCAAGGTTGCTGACGAGCATCCCGATCGAGCCCACGACTTCACGTTTCTTCGCAAGCGCGTTGTGCGTGAGATGGCAACGGACGTTGGCTACGATCCCGCTATTAGCGAAGAGGCATTCTCCGTGTTCGACACGCATCGCAACACGCTGGAGCTGTATCCCGATGCGCTGCCGGCGCTCGAGCGCCTGACTGCCGAGTACACGCTCATTGCGGTTACGAACGGCAATGCAAACCTCTCGAAGATCGGCATCGACCACTTCTTCGACGGCTTCGTATCGGCCCGCACGGCGGGTGCCGCCAAGCCCGATCCGCGAATATTCTCGGCCGCCATCGATACGGGCGGCGCGAGCGCGGCCGAGACGCTCCACGTCGGCGACCACCCCGAGCATGATGTCGCGGGCGCGCAGCGAGCCGGCATGCGGTCGGCGTGGGTCAATCGGAAACGCGCGGCATGGCCGGATGAGCACGACGTCGCCGATATCGAAGTGACGGACCTGGCTATCCTCGCCGATTTCCTGCTTGGCGACGGCTCCGCGTGACGCATCCGCTCGTCCTCTACGTTCCCGGCCTGATGCCAAAACCGCCGGCCGAGGTCCATGAACGCGCACTGGCGGCGAGCCTCGCGGCTGGCCTCGAGCAAATCGAATGCGAGCCGCGAGCCGCGACCGAGGGCTTCGCGCTCTATGCGTGGACACGGGCGTTCTATGGTGAAGACCGTGACTTCGAGCTGGACGCCGCGTCGATCGATCGCCTCGTCGAAAACCCGGTCGCATCGGAAGACGACATCCGCGAGGCGTCATCGCACATACGGCAGTTCAACCGGGCGTTGTTTCGAATCGGCAATGCGCTGCCGTTTCTGATCCCTCATTTCGCCACCGACCGGCAGCGACTGCACGTTCGCGATCTCAATCGCTACGCGCACGATCGCGACGGTTCGGCCACAGTTATCCGACGCGGACTGAAAGATCTGTTGCATGGAGCGGCGGATCGGCCGGTCTTACTGATCGGTCACAGCATGGGATCCGTTATCTGCTGGGACACACTGTGGGAAATGGCTGTCGACGACAAGCAGCCCGCGAATATCTCGCTGTTCATGACGATGGGCAGTCCGCTGGGTCAACGTTTTGTTCAGCAGCGCCTGCTGAGCCACCGGCGCCGCGACATCCGGCGTTTCCCCGACGGGATCGAGCGCTGGATCAACCTGGCCGCAACGGGCGACATGACCTCGCTCGACCAGCGCCTCGCAAACGACTTCGCCAGCCGCTATCCCGAGGCTGATCTCGAGATCGAGGATCATCTCCTGGTCAATGCGTTTCGGCTGGACGGCGAGCTGAACCCGCACGCCGAATACGGCTATCTTGCGAACCCCGTGACGGCTCGTTTCGTAGCGGACTGGTGGCAGGCCCGCTGCCGGGCCTGAGCGCCGAGGCGATTCAGCCCCTGTCCAGTCCGCGCCGGTCGTAGACGTTGGCGACGTCGAGGTTGGGCCTAATCACGATATCGATGCGACGATTGCGTGCCCGGCCAGCCTCGGTTTCATTGCTCGAGACCGGCCGCGTTTCGCCGTAGCCCGTCGCGATGAGCCGATAGCTCGGAATCCGCATCGCGTTGATCATGTACTGCTGCACCGACTCGGCCCGGTCCTGCGACAGCTTCTGGTTGAAGTCGTCGCCGCCGAAGGAGTCCGTGTGTCCCTCGATGATCAGTTCGCTGCGCGGGAATACGTCGATAGCTTTCTCGACCTTGTTGAGCAGATCGAAGTTGGCCGGTTTGATGTTGGCTGCGCCGCTGTCGAACTGCAGTCCGACGAGGCGAAGAATGACCGTATTGCCCTGGCGGAAGACACGCGCTTCGTCGGTCGAGAACATTTTCTCGACCCGCTCGAACTGCTCCTTGACGCGGGCCTGTGCTTCGAGCCGCTGCATGAGTGCCTCTCGCTCGGCCGTTGCGCCGCCGAGGCGCTCGTCGAGCGCGCTCAGTTCCTCGGCCATATCGGCGAGGCGAAGTTCGCTCTCCGATTTCTCCTGTTCGAGCCGCTGAAGGTCGACACGTGACTGGTCGATGTAATCCGCCAGGCTGTTGGCGAGCTTCTGGGGGCCCGTCTCCATGTCGGGGAGAATGTCGGCCGCGCCGGCGACGAGCTTGAACGCCTCTTCCCATTCGAGCACGAGTTCCTCGGGCGTGAGCTCCCGATCGCGCACCTTGCGCACGACCTCGGAGAGGAAGATTGCGTGCTTGGCTTCGTAATTCGCCGCCACAGCGAGTGTGCGGGGCAAGTCGGTGTCGTAGCGGTTCTCGTTGAGTTCCTTCTCGGCGCGCTCGAGGTATTCCTTGGCCTTGCCGAGCGTGATCGGTGCATAGCGGCCGACGCGCGCGCGATCCGCGTCCGCCAGGAGGCGCCGCGTTTCGGAGAGATACTGCGCCTTGATCGCGACGAGTTCGGCATCGCGGTACAGGGTCGTAGCCTCGATATCGCGGCGCTTGGAGCCTTTGAGGTCGCCCCGTTCGAGCAGCCGGATCGCGTCGCCGAACTTGCGCTGTGCATCGGACCAGAGTTCGGGTGCCAGCTCGGGCGCCCGGGCGTTGGCCGCATCCTGCCGGCTCTTCATGACCTGGGCCAGCGCCGTGCCGGCCAGCTGGGCCGCTTCGGCGGCCGTGTTGAAGTAGTTCGTCGCTTCCGCGGCGTTGCTGCGGACGTACTCAATATTGGCTCCGCGCGAGAGGTAGTTCTCGGCGTCGCGGTATTCCTTCATGCCGCGCTCCCAGCTCCGCGGCGCAAGGAGCTCCGCGTTGGCTGCCTCGGCAGCCGCCTTGGCCGCGTCGGCCTCTTTGAAGAATGTATTCCGGAGTTCGTCCTGCGCGTAGCCGCTGCCAGCGGCGAATATCAGGACGAGCGCGGTGAGCCCGCCTAACGTAATCCTGGCGAAATTGATTCTGGCGCCCATCTTGCGTCCTCGATGTTTCCAAGTCGGCGCACCCAAGCGAAGGTGCGATTCGGCCGGATCTTACATAGTCACGGCGCCCGATTCTGTGCGCCGTGTCCCTCCGGGGAGAAAATATTACGCCCGAATAGGGCGTTAGGCGAGGTTTGCGGGCATCGCGGGCCGTTTCCGGGCCGATCGGCCGGTTCCGGTCGCCGGTGTGACCAAGCTCACTGTTTTCGCGCCGAAAATTGCGCCGGAGGTGTTTTGTGCACCCCTTCACAGTCGCCGGATCCCGGCCCCGGTAGGCTCTCCACCATGTCCGCGAAGTACTACACGCAGTTCATCCTGACCGACGCCGACTACCGTGGCGGCAACGAGTTCAGCGGTGTCGTGGAGCTGAACCAGCCCATGGACCAGGACTCGGACAGCAAGGATATCGAAGAGGTACTCGCGCGGAATTTTGACCTGAACAAGAGCGCTGTAAAGCTCGTTAGCTGGTCAAGACTGCACTGATTTCTTCTGGCGTTTTCGAATACACCGTATTCGAGCTGTATTCCCCCTGACTCTCCCGGCGCAAGCCGGGATTTTTTTGGGTTGAGGATTGCGGGGTCCGACCAGGCATTGCGCTCCCGAAGACTCGCTTGAATTCCAGTGAAATGCGACAATCTCCGGCTGACAACGGCCCATCCCCGAGCAGCAATGAGTAACGAGAAGCCCACACTGAAGGGAATTCCAATTGTTCAGTCCGGTACCAAGTACCAGACCGATGCGGGATTCGCGGCGATCAAGAACGGCGTCAAGCAGCGTCGTGACGCCGAACCGCAGAAGCGCGGCCAGAAGCCGAAGTGGCTCAGAGCACCGATGCCGTCGGGTCGGGGCTATTCCGAGACGCGCAACATCGTCAAAGAGCATCGCCTGAGCACGGTCTGCGAGGAATCGATGTGCCCGAATATTGGCGAGTGCTGGAACGCCGGTACGGCCACGATCATGGTCATGGGTTCAGTGTGTACTCGTGCCTGCCGTTTTTGCGCGGTGGACACGGGCAATCCCAAGGGCTGGCTCGACCGGGACGAGCCGCGCAATACCGGGCGCGCCGTGGCGCTCATGGGCCTCGAGTACGTCGTCATTACCTCGGTCGATCGCGATGACCTGCCCGACGGCGGCGCGGCCCACTATGCCGAGTGCGTTCGCGAGATCAAGCGACAGAATCCGGCAACCGCCGTCGAGGCGCTGACGCCAGACTTCAACGGCATCGAGGAACACGTTGCGACGGTCGTCGACTCCGGCCTCGAGGTGTTTGCCCAGAACGTCGAGACCGTCAAGCGCCTGACGCATCCGGTTCGCGATCCGCGCGCGAGCTACGAGCAGACCATCGAGGTCCTGCGCTTTGCCAAAGCGCACCGACCCGACGTCCTGACCAAGACGAGCCTGATGCTCGGCCTCGGCGAAAAAGATCACGAGATACTGAAGGCCATGGACGACCTCCGCGAGGCGAATGTCGACATCCTGACCTTTGGTCAGTACTTGAGGCCGACGCCCAATCACCTGCCCGTCGAGCGCTTCGTTACGCCGGACGAATTTGCGGCCTATCGCCAGGAGGGGCTCGACAAGGGCTTTCTCGAGGTCGTCGCCGGACCGATGGTGCGCTCGAGCTACCGCGCCGAGCAGGTCCTCAAGAAGAACAACGTCGGCCTCGCGGTGGGTTCATAATCCATGATGGATTTCCTGGCCGAATACGGCCTGTTCCTGCTCAAGACCGCGACGATCGTGATTGCGATCGTTACCGTCATTCTGATAGCCGCCGACGCCAATAAGCGCTCGCACGGCGACACGCTCGAGGTCGAAAAGCTCAACGACAAGTACCGCGATCTCGCGGCAGCGCTCAAGAAGGCCGTGCTGGGCAAGGACGAGCAAAAACAGTTCGAGAAAGAGCAAAAGGCGGAGAAGAAAGCACGCGCCAAGGCCGGCACGACGCGGCCGAGAACATTCGTTATCGATTTCAAGGGCGACCTCAAGGCCAGCAACGCGCAGTCGCTGCGCGAGGAAGTCACGGCGATTCTCGACGTTGCCGGCGACGACGACAGCGTGCTCGTCCGCCTCGACAACTCCGGCGGCATCGTCCACGAGCATGGACTTGCGGCCTCGCAGCTGGTCCGGATTCGCGACCGGGAACTCGATCTGACGGTCGTCGTCGACAAAGTTGCCGCGAGTGGCGGCTACCTGATGGCCTGCGTGGCCAATCGAATCGTCGCGGCGCCGTTCGCGATCCTGGGCTCGATCGGCGTCGTCGCGCAGATCCCGAACTTCAATCGTGCGCTCGAAAGTCACGGCGTCGATTTCGAGGAGGTGACGGCAGGCCAGTACAAGCGCACCGTGACCATGTTCGGCAAGAACACGGATGAGGACCGCGCCAAACTCAAGGCGGATCTCGAAGACGTCCACGAGCTCTTCAAGTCGGCCGTCATCCGCTACCGGCCTGATCTCGATCTCGGCAAGGTTGCGACGGGTGAGTACTGGTACGGTACCCGCGCGCTCGACCTCGGTCTCGCTGACGAACTCCGAACGAGCGACGAACTTCTCGCGGAGCTCGCTCGGGAACGGGATATCTACCGCGTGACGTACAAGATCCGCCAGCCCCTGCAGAAACGCCTGATGGCCAACGTGGACAGCGCCCTCGATCGGGTCGATGCGGCGAGCTGGCGGCGGCGTTTCTGCAGGGGCTGGCGGATCTTGTACGTCACGCGGTAGATATCCCGTTCCCGAGCGAGCTCCGCGAGAAGTTCGTCG
>JAAUXX010012545.1_pt1 | contig 14565 bp, 16 predicted proteins | sample 7278111 | NCBI WGS metagenome assembly JAAUXX01 (sample SAMN14350116, study PRJNA611818) | marine sediment metagenome | isolation source: surface marine sediment (1.8m) | place: French Polynesia: Moorea | collected 2018-08
CTTAAAGTGCTAGCGCAGATGCGCGAATATGCTGGCATTTTAAGGGTTCACGCGGGCCTAGCGGCCCGCGGCGGTGCATCCATGCACCGCAATTAACCCGACATATTTGAATGCCGGGTTAATAGTAGCCCCTTGACTTATACACGGCCGCCTGGAAGACTTACACTATTGCATCACTGAATAAATAACCATATATGGCGATCGTGCTTGGCGTTGATCCGGGGTCTCGCAAGACGGGCTACGGCTTGATAAGCCTCGTCGCTGGGCGGATGGAATACATCGCCAGTGGTGTCGTCCGTATACCGGAGGGCCTGAGCTTACCGGAGCGGCTGAAAGTTATTTTTGATTCTATGTCAGAGATTATTGATCTTCACATGCCGCAGGAATTTGCCATCGAGCAAGTGTTTATGGCAAAGAGCGCGGGGTCGGCGCTTAAGCTTGGCCAGGCGCGCGGTGCGGCGATTGTTGCCGCCGTAACCAGGCAGATTCCGGTTTTCGAATACGAGGCGCGCAAGGTCAAACAGTCAGTGGTTGGCACGGGCGCGGCGGACAAGCTACAGGTTCAGCACATGGTTAAAACTCTGTTGAAGCTAGCGAAGTCTCCGGGGGAAGACGCGTCCGATGCACTTGCCGTCGCCCTCTGCCATGCCAACACACAGCAGCATATGATTCGCATGGCCGGATCGCGTGGCTATCGCCGTGGCCGCGTCGTGTAGAACGCGGGATCGGACAATACAGCACAGGTGAGTTCATGATTGGTCGACTGTCTGGTATCGTGGCGGAAAAAAACGCCCCCTATGTGTTGCTGGATATCCAAGGGGTTGGGTATGAGATCCAGGCGCCGATGACGACATTTTTTCAGCTGCCCGAAGTCGGTGAAAGCGTTGTGTTACATACGCATTTTTCCGTGAGCGAAACCTCGCAGCAGCTTTTTGGTTTTATCAGCGATCGCGACCGTCTGCTATTCCGTTTACTGATCAAGGTCAGTGGCGTAGGCCCCAAGATGGCGGTGGGCATAATGTCAATGGATGCCGATGATTTCGCACGTTGTGTGACTGAGGACAATGTCGGCGCGTTAGTAAAAGTTCCCGGAGTCGGAAAAAAAACCGCAGAGCGTCTGATTATTGAGCTTCGAGACAAACTCAGGGACTGGCAGCAAGGTCGAGACCAGGTGGCGGGTGAAATTATTAGGGTCGCCGATGAGCCGCCGCAAGCGAAAGATTTCGTTGCCGAGGCGGAAAGTGCTCTGATCGCCCTCGGTTACAGGCCCGCGGAGGCGGCGAAGGCGGTTGCCGCGGCACTAAGCGACGATATCGAGCGCAGCGAGGAGCTCATTCGTCGCGCCCTCAGGAGCATGCTCCCGGCATAAGGACTGATAGATCATGATCGAACAAGATCGCATTATAGGTCCCCAGGCCCTTCCCCGAGAGGAGCCGCTGGATCGTGCTGTGCGTCCGAAAAGACTGCGAGACTACATTGGTCAGGCGGCGGTGCGCGAGCAGATGGAGATATTTATTAGAGCGGCAAAAAATCGTGAGGAGGCGCTCGATCATACCCTCGTATTTGGGCCTCCGGGACTCGGCAAAACCACCCTGGCCAATATTATCGCCACGGAAATGGAGGTCGATCTTAAAACCACCTCGGGTCCGGTGTTGGAGAAAGCCGGCGATTTGGCGGCTCTGATGACCAATCTCGAGTCGGGTGATGTGCTGTTCATTGATGAAATCCATCGCCTGAGCCCAATGGTGGAAGAAGTGCTATATCCGGCGATGGAAGATTTTCAACTGGATATCATGATAGGAGAGGGGCCGGCGGCGCGTTCGATCAAGTTAGACCTGCCGCCCTTTACTCTCGTCGGCGCCACGACGCGTGCCGGGCTTCTAACCTCGCCGCTACGCGATCGTTTTGGCATTGTTCAGCGCCTCGAGTTTTACAATGTCGAAGATCTGACACACATCGTTGTACGCTCTGCAGGTTTGATGGGTATCGCTATCGATGACAGTGGCGCGACCGAAGTGGCTAAGCGCGCGCGTGGAACGCCGAGAATTGCCAATCGACTTTTGCGCCGCGTGCGCGATTACGCCGAAGTTAGAGCTGATGGCAGGGTAACGGTGGACGTGGCTGACAAGGCGCTCAATATGTTGAGCGTGGACGAGAACGGCTTCGATCACATGGACCGCCGGCTCCTGTTGGCAATGATCGAGAAGTTCTCCGGCGGACCGGTGGGCGTCGACAGTCTGGCAGCCGCCATCAGTGAAGAGCGCGATACCATTGAAGATGTCCTTGAACCCTATTTGATCCAGCAGGGGTTTATGGTGAGAACGCCGCGCGGGAGAATGGCTACCGACGCCGCCTACCGACATTTCGGCTTATCCGTCCCCCAAAACAGTGCAAGTAAACAAGATTCACTGCCCGGAATCTGACATGGAGGACGAATTTTATCTACCGGTTCGCGTCTACATCGAGGACACTGACGCCGGAGGCATTGTCTATTATGTAAACTACCTGAAATATATGGAACGCGCGCGCACAGAATTATTGCGCACCAAGGGGTTTCCCAAGCCGGCAATTCTGGACGAGGGGATGTTGTTGGTTGTGGTTTCCGCAAAAGTCGTTTATAAGAAGCCCGCGTATCTCGACGATGAATTGCGAGTTACGGCAAAAATTGTGAAATTGGCGCGATCTTACATGGTTTTCGAGCAAAATATTTTCTGTGGTGGCATCTGCCTGACCGAAGGCGAGATCAAAGTCGCCTGCGTCAATCGCGATACGATGTATCCTGGCGCTTTTCCGGAGCGAATTGTTCGTATATTGAGTTGAGCGCCGGCAGCGACTGGCGCGTTGAAAACTTCCTCAGCGACGCGCTGTCGGTGAAACCAATACCCACGGGAAGTCATGCATGAATAATGAGCCTTTGTCGATTTTTTATCTAATCTCCAATGCCAGCTTGTTAGTCCAGCTCGTCATGGCGATACTGGTGCTGGCATCGGTGGTGTCATGGTTCATGATTGCTCAGAAGGTGATGTATCAGGGGCGGGCGAACGCTGCGTTTCGCGACTTTGAGAAAACCTTTTGGTCGGGTGTCGATCTCACTCAACTCTACCGCCAGGGTAATGCCAAAGCCAGTAAACACGGGTTGGACGGGGTTGAAAACATCTTTCGCTCGGGGTTTAAGGAATTCTCTCGCCTGCGTCAGCAGAGCGGTACCGAGGCCGACGCGATTATGGAGGGGGCCCAGCGGGCCATGCGCGTGGCTTTGGCGCGCGAACAGGAAAAGCTGGAAGCCAATTTGCCCTTTCTCGCCAGCGTTGCGTCGGTCAGTCCCTACATCGGTCTGTTTGGCACCGTGTGGGGCATCATGAATTCATTTCGCAGCCTCGCCAACCAAACTCAGGCGACTTTAGCGACAGTGGCGCCGGGAATCTCAGAGGCCTTGGTGGCGACGGCGATGGGTCTTTTTGCCGCCATCCCCGCCGTCCTGGCGTACAATCGATTTTCCGCTCGTGCCGAATCGCTCACTGGCGGTTACCAGACCTTTGCTGACGAATTTTCAGCGATCCTTCACCGCCAGGTGCACGCGAAATAACCATGGCGCCACTAAAACGCAAACAAATGGCTGAAATAAACGTCGTACCTTATATTGACGTCATGCTGGTATTGCTAGTGATTTTCATGGTGACAGCACCGCTGTTAATGCAGGGCGTAAAAGTCGATTTGCCGCAAGCCGCCTCCGCCCCGCTGGAAAAAAAAGATGATGAACCCGTTATTGTTTCGATCAGGGCAGATGGAACGTACTATCTCAACCTGGGCAAAGATCAGGAGGTCGCGCGGCCACTCGGCCAGATTGCCGATACCGTGGGCAAAGTGCTGAGGCAGAAGCCCGGCACCACGGTGTTGGTCTGGGGGGATGCGAAGGTCGAGTATGGTCTCGTTGTCAGTTTGATGACGGAGTTGCAGAAAGCGGGGGCGCCCAGCGTGGGACTGGTGACAGATCCGCCCGGGTGATGGTGTGCTATGGGCTTTTTTGCCAATTTTCTCATTCCTGCCACAGTTACGTTAGTCGTTCATGCGATGATACTGGCGGCGTTGATGTTGGGTTGGGAAGCGCAGTCCGAGCGCAAACAGATTGTACCGCCAAAATATATCGAGGCCAGACTGATTCAGCTTGACAGCAAGACCAGGAAAAAGGCGTCGGCGGTAAAAAAGCCGAAAAAGGTCGATCTTACCGCGCGCCGCAGAGCGCAGGAGCGAGTGCAGCGGGAGGCGGAACGCAAGCGTCAAGCGAGCTTGCGCAGACAAAAGGAAGAGGCGGTTAAAAAAGCGGCAGCGGAAGAGGAAGAGAAAAAGCGAGAGGAGCTGGCGCGCCGAGAGCGGCAAGAGCAAGCGCAGCGGGTGCGCGAGCGTGAGCAGCGTTTGCGGCAGGAATTCGAACAAGCCCTGCTGGCCGAGCAGGGCATGTTGATGGAAGAGGAATACGCCACCGAGGCCCAGTCTTATGCAGCAAAATTTCGCCAACGTGTCGAGCAAAACTGGAGTCGTCCTCCTTCTGCGCGCACCGGCATGCGTTGCGTATTAGCGATTCAATTGGTGCCGACCGGCAGAGTCGTCAGTGTCAATGTCGCCGAGAGCAGCGGTAATCCCGCTTTTGACCGCTCCGCCATCCAGGCGGTGAAAAAAGTCGAAATATTTCCGGAAGCCAAAGAAATGTCCACCGAAGTGTTCGAGCGTTACTACCGGACGTTTAAATTACTGTTTGATCCCCAGGACTTAAGGTTGTGAAAATTAAACTACTCTTGATGACGCTGTTGCTCTGTTGCTCGCTCAATCTGTCAGCCGAGCTGACCATCGAGATCACGCAGGGCGTCAATGACCCAACGCCCATTGCCGTGGTCCCTTTCGGCGGCCACGCGACGTCGCAAAACATCGCCAGCATTGTTGCCGCCGATCTTCGGCGCAGTGGTCTGTTCCGCCCAATTCCGCAAACCGACATGCTGTCGCTGCCGACCGCACAAGCCGATATCTATTTTCGCGACTGGCGCGTTCTTGGCGCCAGTTATCTTCTGATCGGCAGGCTGCGAAAGAACGTTGATACTTTTGCTCTCGATTACGAGTTATTTGACGTGCTCAGCCAACGCAAGATATTTCGCAAAACCGCTACCGGGGATCAGTTTGCCCTGCGCGACATTGCGCATGCCGTCAGCGATCAGGTCTATGAGGCCATCACGGGTATCCGCGGCGCGTTTGCCACGAAGATTTTGTATGTTGAAGATTTGCGACGCGGGCCAAATCGCTATCGTATCGTGAAAGCCGATGCCGACGGTGCGCGGCCGCAGATTCTCTTCAGCTCCAATCAACCGCTCATGTCGCCGACCTGGTCACACGATCTCAAGCAGGTGGCGTATGTGTCTTTCGAGACCAATCGGCCGGCGATTTTCCGGCACAATATTCTCACCAACGAACGTGAACAACTGACCAACTATCGGGGGCTCAACGGGGCGCCAAGCTGGTCCCCTGACGGCGCCAGGCTGGCGCTGGTACTGTCCAAAGATGGCAACCCGGAAATCTATACTCTCGACCTGGCGTCCAGAAAATTATCTAGAATTACGCGCCATTTCGGCATAGATACCGAACCAAATTGGACAGCCGATGGCAAAGGTATTATTTTTACCTCGAATCGGGGTGGTAGCCCACAAATCTATCAAGTAGGGCTTGCCAGCGGGCGCGTAGAACGCTTAACCTTCGAGGGCGATTACAACGCTCGCCCGAGGGTGTCGCCAGATGGAAAAAGTCTGGTGATGGTGCATCGGGAAAACGGTGTATACCACATAGCTTGGCAGGACATTGCATCCGGGGACATGCGAGTGCTTACCGAGACATGGCTTGACGAATCGCCTAGTATAGCGCCTAATGGCGCGATGCTACTCTACGCTACTCAGCACAACAATAAGGGAGTGTTGGCGGCAGTATCCATGGATGCGGGGGTGAAATTCAGACTTCCCTCGAAACAGGGCGATGTGCGCGAGCCGGCTTGGTCTCCGTTTAATCCGTTTAATCCGTTTAATAGTAAGTGATTGGGCTTTTAGTTTAGAAAACTTGGGAGAAAAAAATGACTAAAACAATTAGATCTTATTTGACACTTTTTGCACTTGTGGGCCTGTTGGGTGCGTGCGCGACGACAACCGAGGAGGAGCCCGCGCCGACGCCAACACCGACGCCAGAGCCGGTGGTCGAGACCTTTGATGAGCCGGAACCGGAGCCTGTTGTTGCCGACGTCGACACCGTATTTTACTTTGAATTTGACCAGTCTATTCTCTCCTCTGAAGCGCGTGCGGCCTTGACCGTGCACGCTGAAATGCTGCGCAGCAGTCCGAAGTCAGTTCGTCTGGAAGGTCACGCGGATGAGCGCGGGAGCCGTGAATACAACATGGCTCTGGGTGAGCGCCGCGCCAATGCCGTACGCGATTTTCTTGTACTCCAGGGCGTTGACGCGAGCTACATCGAAACCGTAAGCTATGGCGAGGAGCGCCCCGCGGAGCTGGGTAGCTACGAGTCTGCCTGGACGCGAAACCGTCGCGTTGAGATGCAATAGAACCCCGACTTAATTCATGATGTACCGAACTGCTATGGCCGCTACTTTTTTGCTAGCGGCCTGTTTCGTTTATGCCCAGGTTGAAGTTGTCGATCGCAAAATTCAATCTTCTGATTCCCCACCCGCGGCCCCTGTGGCGGCCAACGCCGGCGAGATCCACTACCAGTTGCAGCTGCTGCAGCAGGAGGTGCTGCAGCTGCGAGGGATGGTGGAACAGCAAGCGTTCGAGATAAAGAAGTTAAAACAACAACGCTTGGACGACTACCTCGATCTCGATCGGAGATTGAGTCAGATCGGCGGTGGAGGCTCAGCGTCCCGCGATCAAACATCGACCTCAACGGACACCTCTGCCGTTGGCACGGCACAGCCAGACGAAATGAAAAATTACAAAGCGGCGATGAACCTGGTTTTGCGCGAACAAAAGTACGATGAGGCCATCAAGGCGCTGAATAAACACCTGGAGGACTATCCGCGCGGCCGATTTTCCGCCAATGCGCAGTATTGGTTGGGGGAAGTCCACTTGCAGAAGAAGGAGCTGGAGCAGGCCAGGCAGTGGTTTTCGCGTGTCTTGGGTGAATATCCCGAGCATACCAAGGTTCCCGATGCGCAATACAAACTCGGCATTGTTTACCACAAACTCGGCGATGAAACCAGCGCCAAAAAATTGCTGGAAAAGGTCGCGCAATCCAATGCCAATGCCGCTCGCCTAGCGCGGGAGTACCTCAACACAAATTTTCCCCAATAGTGCAACCGGGCAGGCCGAACTCTCGTGATCCGGCTCGTCCGCATCTGCCGATTCCGTTACAATTGCACACCTTTTAGTCAGATATGCTGAATGTCCGATAGCAGCCTCCGAATTACCGAAATCTTTCATTCTCTGCAAGGCGAATCCGCGTTTGTGGGGATTCCCACGGCATTTGTGCGGCTCACCGGTTGCCCCCTGCGTTGTTCCTATTGTGATTCTGAGTACGCTTTCTACGGCGGCGAGAAAATGGCGTTGGATGAGATTTTGGCGCGGGTTGCGCGGTTGGGCGCTGATTACGTGTGTGTTACTGGTGGTGAGCCCCTCGCGCAGCCAAACTGCCATCGCCTGCTGTCTATGTTGTCCGATGCGGGCTATCGGGTTTCACTGGAAACCAGTGGCGCCATTGATATCCGTGAAGTCGACTCGCGCGTAGGCATCGTGCTTGATCTTAAGACGCCAGGTTCCGGGGAGCAGGAGAAGAACCTGCTGTCAAATATTCAGCACCTGAAACTTCGAGATCAAGTGAAATTCGTTATCTGCGATCGGCGGGACTACGAGTGGGCGCGTTTCAAAATCGATGAATATCAGCTTTCGGACAAAGTTGGCGATATACTCTTTTCGCCCAGCTACGGACAGTTGGCGCCGGCACAGCTGGCCGAATGGATATTGCAAGATGGCATCAAAGTCCGCTTTCAGATGCAACTTCACAAGCAATTGTGGGGAGAGCGGCCCGGCGTGTAGCGGGGCACATGATAGGATGGCGATAATGAAGACTGATGAATCCGGAAAGAAAGCTGTGGTGCTCAGCTCCGGTGGGCTCGATTCAACGACGGTGATGGCCATTGCGCGGGCAGAGGGCTATGAGGTTTATTCGCTGAGTTTTGACTATCAGCAGCGCCACCGCGCCGAGCTTGACGCAGCCGAGCGAGTGGCCGTAGCGATGGCGGTCGCAGAACACAAGGTTGTGCGGCTGGATCTGCGCACCATTGGTGGCTCCGCGCTTACGGATGACGCGTTAGAGGTGCCGGCGGCTTCTGCACATGCTTCAGGCATCCCCATCACCTACGTGCCGGCCAGAAACACCGTATTTCTTGCTATCGCCCTTGGATGGGCGGAAGTGCTTGGGGCAAACGCGATTTTCATCGGTGTCAACGCGGTGGATTTCTCTGGCTATCCCGATTGCCGGCCCCAATACCTGGACGCCTTCCAGAAGATGGCAAATCTCGCCACCAAAACTGGCGTCGAGGGCAACCCGGTGACGATAAGGTCCCCTCTTATCGAGCTTGGCAAAGACGATATCATCAAAAAAGGCCTGGCCTTGGGCGTAGATTACAGTCTGACGGTGTCATGCTACCAGGCAAACCACAGGGGAGAGGCATGCGGAAGATGCGACAGCTGCTTTCTGCGGGCCCGCGGCTTTGAGCAGGCCGGTGTTGCCGACCCCACGCGCTATGCAGACTAAAAAAAACTTGAGTTTTATCTCCAAATCATTACCATATGCGCCTCTTTGGCCGTGGGCTTAAAAACTATTGGCTTTTACGGGACATTAGCTCGGTTGGTAGAGACCGAAATCGCCTCCGGTCATTTTCGGCTGCCCTCCATGCATGGAAGTCGTACTTGGCAAAAGCCAACTTGCGGGATCGGCAACTTATCGGCACCGAAAAAGTGAAGATTATGGGTCGTTAGCTCAGCTGGTAGAGGCCGAAATCGTTCCCGACGATTTTCGGCACTTCCTCCATCCGTGGAGGTCGCACTTGGCAAAAGCCAACTTGCGGAACCTGTGACTTGTGCGACACCGAAGAAGTGAAGATTATGGGTCGTTAGCTCAGCTGGTAGAGCAGTTGGCTTTTAACCAATTGGTCACTGGTTCGAATCCAGTACGACCCACCATATTTAAAGGGTTAGTGTGCGAGTAGCCGCTAACCCTTTGTTAGTTTGCTATACATCGGCTATATCTCTCGCACAGCAAGTCCGCCAGCGAACGGGTGCAGTTTAGACCTTGTCATGCTAATTCAAGGTTGCCCAGGGCGTGTCTTCCGCAGCGCATGATTATCATCGGCGATATAAAGCGGTTTAAATCCCGGCTCTCGTCTCTTCAAGTGTTATCTTAAATTACGATGCCTCGGTCGAAAATACCAATCGCTCTGACTCCCTTTAATAAACGAGTTCAACATTCAAGACCTGACCCCAACGCTCCTGACCCCAACGCTCTTTGCCTGCGAGGCGCGCCTTGCCAGAAGCGCTGACACACTCACTGAACCCGTCAATATCATGTTGAAGGAGTACTAGTGTGTTGTTGAACCTTCGGGCTGGTCATTCAGTCCAAAATACGTATAATGCCTGCTCGATTTTACTGACGAAAAATGTACCGCTACAGCATTCCATCGTCGGGCTATGTCGCGTAGAGCTGGTGAGCGACCTTTAAAGCTTTTGCAATCAATAGGTTAGGTGATGTTCGGCAGGTTTGATCGCGGCCGCTTCCTTTTTACCTCTGCCATTAGGCCGAGAATTTCTCAGTAAGTTCGCAAAGCGGGAACCATCGATGACAACATTCACAGATAACGCAAAAGATATGATGGCGGCGTCGAGAAAAGTTGTCGAGGTCCGCCTCGACGAGGCCTTGGCATTGCACCATGAAAGGCCCGCTGACGCGGACCAGCTAAAAGCCGCCATAAAAAAACAGTTGGTCGAACACAATGCGGTCTTGGTCGCGCATTACTATACCTCTCCCGATATTCAGGCGCTGGCGGAAGCAAGCGGTGGTTGCGTTGCCGATTCCCTTGAAATGGCTCGCTTTGGCAAAAATCACACGGCCGATACGCTGGTGGTTGCCGGGGTAAAATTCATGGGGGAGACTGCCAAAATTCTCTCGCCTGAGAAAAGAGTGCTAATGCCGACGCTGGAAGCCACCTGTTCCCTCGATCTGGGTTGTCCGGCCGATAAATTTGCAGAGTTTTGTGATCTTCACCCCGATCGCACTGTCGTCGTCTATGCCAACACCTCAGCTGCGGTCAAGGCGCGCTCTGACTGGGTGGTAACCTCAAGTATCGCGCTCGATGTTGTGGATCACCTGGATCGCCGCGGGGAAAAAATTCTTTGGGCTCCCGATAAGCACCTGGGACGCTACATTGCCAACGCGACGGGTGCGGACATGGTGTTGTGGGACGGTTCCTGCATCGTGCACGAGGAATTCAAAGCCCGCGGTATACGGGATTTAAAAGCGCAATATCCTGACGCTGCCGTGCTCGCCCATCCGGAGTCGCCACAGCCGGTGGTTGATCTCGCCGATGTCGTTGGCTCGACGACAAAAATGATCGACGCCACCAGAACCTTGGCCAACAAGCGGTTTATTGTCGCGACGGACCAGGGCATCTTCTATAAGATGCAGCAGGCCTGTCCCGAAAAAACCTTGATTATCGCGCCTACCGCGGGCAGTGGCGCGACCTGCCGCAGTTGCGCCAACTGTCCCTGGATGGCGATGAACGAGCTGCAAAATCTGGCGCGGGTTTTCACGACTGAGCATAGTAATGAAATTTTTGTGGCGCCAGAACTCGCTGCCAAGGCGATGATACCTTTGCAGCGTATGGTCGACTTTAACGCCGGCCGGTAAAGAGCTTCAGGGCATAAAAAAACTGGAATACCACACTATTTATTATTGCCAGGCGACACCCTGAGTGCTTAATGTGCGATCCAGTTCTCAATTTCGCTGACCTTTGTTTCATTTGTGTCATTAGAGGAATTACAACGCCAGCTTTTTATAGCGAATAAGTATCTTCCTTGCTACTAATTAACAGGTATCGCAAAAATTGTGTTTGCGGTCACATTTTTAGTGTATCGGAGGCGTCTGTGTTCGCTGCTAGTTTCGGTAAGTATAAAAATATCATCATCTCCATCGCGCTCTTCCTGTTACTTGACGCGTCGGTGTTGATTCTCAACTTTTACATGTCCTTTCAGATTGCCGAGGACGCCGTCGGCGTCAACCTCGCGGGTCGTCAGCGCATGCTTTCGCAAAGAACGGTAAAAAGCCTATTTGACCTCAACTATTCGATGGCGGACGAAGGCGCGCAAAGTGACGCATTGGAAGAACTGAAGGCTACGGTGGGGCTGTTCGACAAAACGCTCAGAGCATTTGATGTAGGCGGCGTCACACGCGGCGCAGACGGCAGCGACGTGCAGCTACAAGCCGTCAGATCCCTGCCCGGACGTGAGGCTATCGAACGAGCAAAAGTGTTGTGGAAACCCTATAAAGCGAGTTTGGAAGATTTATTTGCCACCCCCGATGAAAAAATGCCGTTGGCGATCACAGCGACCATTGCTTACGCCCAGAAAAACAATCTGCCGATGCTCAAGCTCATGAACGACTTAACGGTGGATCTGGAAAACGTCGCCAGCTCAAAAGCCACGACGCTGCGAACCATACAGACAGTGGGCATCTCGCTCGCCATCGTCAACTTTTTCATTATTCTTTTCCACTTCATTGGCCAGTTGCGGGATGGCGACCGCAAGCTGGATATTGCCCGCCAGGAAACCAAGAAAATACTAGATACCGTCAACGAGGGCCTTTTTCTGATCGATGGGGACCTGGTTATCGCCTCACAGTATTCGAAAAATGTGCCTGCAATGTTCGGGCGGACCGAGATCGCCGGCATGTCCTTCGAAGTGCTGCTTTCCAACTTGGTCAGTGCGAAAGATATGGAGACCTCGAAACGTTTCATCGGCTTGTTATATAGGGAAGAAATCAAAAGTAACCTGATCAGCGACCTCAACCCCTTGCGCGAGATTGAGGTCAATATTCCCGATGCGTCCGGAGGGTTTATCAATCGGTATTTGAGCTTTGAATTCGCGCGGGCCTATGAAGCCGGGGCGATCAAGAATATTCTGATTACGGTGAACGATGTTACCGATAAAGTACTGCTCGAGCGGGAACTGGCGCAGGTCAAGGAGCAAACGGAGCAACATATGGAGATGCTCACAGGTATTTTGCATGCCAACCCCGCCGCTCTGGGGCGCTTTGTGGAGGGCTGCTTCGCCGGTTTTGAGCGCATCAATGTTCTTCTGCGCGAACCGGCCAGCTCTGATGCCGCTCTGCGTGAAAAACTCAATGAAATATTTATTGAAATACATACTTTCAAAGGTGAGGCAGGAGCATTGGGTTTGGAGAACTTTCAGGATCTCGCCCATAAGTTTGAGTCTGATATTACTCTTATCAAGGGAAGAGACGAGATTATGGGAGACGACTTTTTCCCGCTGGTTGTGCAGTTGGAGAAGCTCATCCGCCATGCGGAAACTGTCAGGGGCTTGTCTGACAAGCTGGTCGCCTTTGGTCGAGATGACGGAGCTCGAAGTTCCGGCATGGACGAGTGGGAGCATTTACAGAAACTCACGCAAACGGTGGCGTCGCGGTGCGGCAAGGATGTCGAATTGGTGACCTGCGGGCTTACCGAAGTGTCGCTGTCGGACGAACATAAAAAACTCGTCAGTGAAGTTTCCGTACAGTGCATTCGCAACGCGATTGTGCACGGTATTGAAGAGCCTTTGGGGCGCGTGGCGAATCGAAAGCGCCAGATTGGTCGAATTGAATTGCGCTTGATACAGACCTCTGGCAAGCAGATTGAATTCAGTGTCAGTGATGATGGTCAGGGAATTGACTACGAGGCTATCCGTCGTCAGGCGGCGGAATCGGGCATTTATGCGGCAAGTGAATTGCAGAGTTGGAGCCAGAAGCAACTGGTGTCGCTGATATTCGAGCCGGGATTTTCCACCGCGGGGGATGCCAGTGTGGATGCCGGTCGCGGGGTGGGCATGGACGTCGTCAGAGAGCGTATAAAAGAATTTGGCGGCAGGATCCGGGTTGCCAGTCGCAAGGGTAGGAATACCCAAGTTACCATCACCATACCGCAATCCTTGCCACAAGAAATTGCGGCGTAGAGGTCCAATATGCTAAAGCTAATGATTGTCGATGATTCCAATATTATTCGCCGCAAGATAGAGCGTGCCAGCGATCGCGACATGTTTGAGGTGGTGGGGTCGGCATCCAATGGGCGTGAAGCCTTGCAGCTGCTCAACGAAAAATCGCCGGACGTTGTCACTATGGATCTCACCATGCCGGAAATGGATGGCATTGAGTGCGTGGCAAATCTTGTCGCCCGCAAGCCTGATATCCGTATACTTGTGGTGTCAGCGCTGTCAGATATTGATACCGGCATAGAAGCGTTGGAGAAGGGCGCGCGGGGATTTTTATGTAAGCCCTTCACCGATAATCAGTTGCGCGAAGCGCTTTGTGAGTTAACGGAGGGGATCAATGTCAGAACTGGCACTTAAAGTTTTTATCGATGGCGTTATCAATTATTTTCAGCATACCTCTGATCAGGATGTCAAAGTTGGTACACCTTATCTTATTGAAAATACCCGGCCCACGGCCTTTGATTACACGGGGATTATCGGTGTCTCCGGTCCCTACAAGGGGACAGTATATTTTACCGCGCCCAAGATACTGCTTACCCATCTTCTGTTTAGTGTCGGTGAGACGGATACGAGTCTCGACAATATAATGGATATCGTTGGGGAAGTGGCCAATACCATCTCCGGTAATGCTCGCACGGAGTTTGGTAAGGAGTTTATGATTTCCGTACCGGTGATGGTCGAGGGGGCGCCGAGTGCCATTCACTTGCCCAAGGGGCTGCGCTCGTTTGTTATTCCTATTTATTGGAAGGCTTACAGCGCCGCGGTGGTTGTATGCTTGGAAGCTTGAGTTATTAAAGAGTTCGTGCCGCACGGATCACTGGCCACGCGATAACAATAATCCAGCTTGGTGGCATATGTCCGTGAACCGCTACGACAAATCAGATACCTGTAAATCCGGTAAGCCAACCGCTTGATATTCCTTCATTGCAAATTCCTTGCATAGCTTTCTCACGAGTTGTCGGATATTTTTCCGTGCCCCGCAACGTAAATGCCCCAGGATGAAGCCAGCCTGAGAGTTTTAGGTGCCTGCTCACAAGATTCCGACGCTTTATATGACAAGTGGTTGAAATATGGACACTGTTTCGTGGCACAAGTTATGCAGAACCCAATCGCGAGCGATGCAACAAGCGCAATCATGTGTAATATGCCGGGTTAATTGCGGTGCAGGGACGCACCGCCGCGAGTCAGAGACTCGCGCGAACCGGGATGCCGGACCACCCTAAAAACCAGGAATTTCACACAATTTCGCCCGTTTTTAAGGGTGACA
>JAAUXX010033893.1_pt1 | contig 14435 bp, 15 predicted proteins | sample 7278111 | NCBI WGS metagenome assembly JAAUXX01 (sample SAMN14350116, study PRJNA611818) | marine sediment metagenome | isolation source: surface marine sediment (1.8m) | place: French Polynesia: Moorea | collected 2018-08
AATGGCAACCATTCCAAGAATTAAGCAATATTAGAAAACAAATGGATAGCCTATTTGAAGATATGCTATCTGTTGGCGATCGCGATTGGATGGGACTACATGGCATAGGAGGAATGTGGACTCCTGCGGTAGAACTAAAAGAAACTGACAATGAACTAGTTCTAAAAGCTGAAATTCCTGGAATTGATGTCAATGATTTGGAAGTAGAAGTTAGTGAAGATCGGGTAAATATTTCGGGAGAACATAAAGAAGAAGAAAGTACCGAAGATCAAGAAAAAAACTATTTCCGCTCTGAATTTCACTATGGCAAGTTTGAAAGGATCGTTCCCTTGCCTATGCATATTAAAACTGACGAAATCAAGTCTGAATTTAAGCATGGAATTTTAACTCTTACTATGCCCAAAGTAAAAGAGACACCCAAAAAATCTGTCAAAGTTCATCTGGAAGATCGTTAGTAATTATTAGAGGCAAGGCAATACCTTGTCTCTAGAGGATTAAAATTTGTTTTTGGCTAACCGTATTCGAGCTAGATTAATACGGAGGATATAATCTATGAATACTTTTGTGCGACAACGTTCTCAAGCAGATGTTTTAGGCGTTTGGGAGCGATTTTGTCGTTGGATTACCAGCACCAATAATCGCATCTATATTGGTTGGTTTGGCGTGTTAATGATTCCCACACTTTTAGCGGCGACTATTTGTTTTATTCTGGCTTTTATCGCTGCACCCGCTGTCGATATCGATGGAATCCGCGAACCGGTTATCGGTTCCTTGTTGGGTGGTAACAATATGATCACCGCTGCCGTTGTACCTACTTCTGCTGCTATTGGGTTGCACTTTTACCCAATCTGGGAAGCGAGTTCCCTAGATGAATGGCTTTACAATGGTGGTTGTTATCAATTGATTGTGTTCCACTTTCTCATCGGTATTTGGTGCTACTTAGGAAGACAATGGGAACTAAGTTATCGTGAAGGTTTACGACCGTGGATTGCTGTCGCTTTTTCGGCACCCGTGGCAGCAGCGACGGCAGTCTTGCTAATTTATCCCATTGGGCAAGGAAGTTTTTCTGAAGGATTGCCTTTGGGAATTGCGGGCACTTTTCACTTTATGTTGGCATTCCAAGCCCACCACAATATTTTGATGAATCCCTTCCATATGCTAGGGGTTGCAGGGGTATTTGGTGGCGCGTTATTAGCTGCTTTACATGGTTCTTTGGTAACTTCTACTTTAATTCGTGAGACCACTGAAGCTGAATCGATCGACAAAGGTTACAAATTTGGGCAACAAGAGGTCACCTATAACTATATGGCAGGACATTATGGTTTCCTGGGTCGGTTACTGATTCCTTGGTTTGCTAGCCGCAACCATCGAGCTTTTCACTTTCTTTTGGTAGCTTTGCCGACTATTGGCATCTGGTGTGCCGCCGTGGGAGTTAGCATGATGGCATTTAACCTCAATGGTTTTAATTTCAACCAATCGATTTTAGATAGCCAAGGTCGTGTAATTTATAGCGATGCCGATCTGCTTAATCGAGCTAATTTGGGTATTCAAGCCATGCACTCGCCTAATGCACATCATTTTCCTTTAACTTTAGCTGGTGGCGAATCCATTACTGTCAGTTTGGCTAGTGGTTAGTAGTAATAGGGGCAAGGTATGGCCTTGCCCGCCCAGTTTTTTTAACGAAAATAAAGTGATGGTGTGAAGAGCTCAAACTCAATTATCATCATAGAGAAGTATTTATCATGACTATAGAATTTCCCACCCGTTTTCAAGGTCGTCTGGCGACTGCGCTGCTGATTCTTCGACTATCTTTAGGGGTATTTCTTTTACTTTGGGCATTAGAAAAATTCATCCTTCCCCAAACAACTGCGGAGATTTGGGCAAGCTTTTATAAGATACCGATATCTAGTGCGATCATAACTATTCTCGCGATTTTGCAAACTTTACTGGCGATCGCTTTTATCATTGGATGGTTGCGCCCTATCACCTATGGTATTGCTTTGGGAATCAATGCAGTAACTTTTATTTCTACCTGGCAACAATTATTAGACCCTTGGGGTTTGGCTACTGGCGAATCTGTTAATCATCTATTTTTAGCTGGTATACCTGTATTAGCAGGATTTGTCGCTCTGTACATACTCCATCCTTGGGATATTTGGTCGCTAGACGATTGGCTAAAACATAAACATACTCTTGGCCATTCTCACGAGCTATAAGAACCTATGGATGTGATGCACCACGAATAGTCATTAAATGAGGAGGAGAAGTTGTGGAAATCAAATCGGTACCAATAGATATTCCTGATGGAGCAAATCTAATTCTTGGTCAAACCCATTTTATTAAAACTGTAGAAGATCTCTATGAAATTATGGTAGGAATCTCATCTGGGGTGAAGTTTGGAATTGCTTTCTGTGAAGCTTCTGGGGAATGCTTAATTCGTAGAGCGGGAAACGATGCAACTCTTCAGGAACAAGCAATTGCTAATGCTCAAGCCCTGGGCGCAGGACATAGTTTTATTATTTTGCTCCAACAAGCCTATCCGATTAACTTTCTCAATGCCATCAAACAATGCCCCGAAGTCTGTAATATCTATTGTGCAACAGCAAATCCTGTAGAAGTAATCATTGTCGAAACTGAACAGGGACGAGGTATTCTGGGCGTTGTTGATGGAGCTTCCCCTAAAGGAGTAGAAACGGCAGAAAATATTAAAGCACGTCAAAACCTACTGCGTCAGATTGGTTACAAGTTGTAGATAAACCGCATCTAGTTCAAAATCTATAGAATTTGTAGGTGTTTTGGGAAACACGCCAAGACAGATAATGTTTTATGAAAGAAATGTGGGTAGGGGCGAACGGCTGTTCGCCCCTAGGACAGAATGAGGATTTCACTCAATTAACCAACAGTATCAAGACAGGGAATAAAGTCAGTTTAATTATATTTATCTGAGATAGATTCCCTCGTCGCCGAGCTGACCAGGTCCATTAAGAACATAAATTCCAGCGGAGTTAGCCCGCACCAAGAAGGAAATCATGCCATTGCTCACATCAATACTGTTGCCAGTCACAGCATCTCGATAGATCCCATTACGAATATTCCCGACAGTGATGTTTTGGTCACTGCCGATAGCTAGTCCAACCACTGCGTAGCTTTCACCATTACTATAATCTCGGACAAAACTCATCCCACTTCCCCAATCATTAAAATGGCTCATGGGGGCCTTTTGCAAGGCAGGAATCTTCCGTCGAATCAGGTTCAAGCGCTGAATATGTCGATAGAGGGGATGAGTTTTGGTGGTGGCAACCATTTCCTCGGTCAAATGATCACCGAAGTAAGCTCTTCCTGTCTGATCGAGGGTGTCATCGTTGCCAATAATGTCCTGGGGCGCTCCTTTCATGAATTCGATCTCCTCACCATAATAGAGACAAGGAATACCTCGAATGGTCCAGAGTAGATTATATGCTGCGGCTGCCATCCACTGTTCCCCTTGAAAGCGGAAGCGGAAATCATTATCTGGCCCGACATCATGATTTTGCAAGAAGGTAACTAGCGTAGTTGCATCCCCATAAACCCAATCCCGATCCAGAACAGCTCCGATGCCACTGTAACTCCCTCGACTGACATTATCCCGGAAGGTAGAGAATAAGCCGAAGTCGAGAACCGCAAATCCTGAATCACCACCAGAATTGGGGTCTCGGGGATCGTCCCCCAGTCGAGTGTACCACCAGGGTCTCAGAAAAGAGGGCGCATTATCATCTCCAAAGAGATCGCCCCAACCAGTTCCTTTAACCAGATTTTCTCCGAAGACAAACAAACCAGGTTTATGTGCTTTCCAGGCATTGATATATTCGAGCAGGTTATTGCGTTCCACATGCTTGACGGTATCGATTCGTAGGGCATCTACCCCCATGTCCAAATATTGGCAAATCGCATTGATAATATATTCCTTGACGTTAGACCGTTCGGTGGCCAGATCGATGGTGTCACCAGCTAAATGCTTAGTCTGGATCGCAACACTTTCCCAGTCACCCCCTGCCATAAATCCGTCTTGGTGATACCATTCTGGATCGAGGTTGTTAGCATCAATGCCGAAAAAGCGATTGGGATTGTAACCAGGACTCGGTATGGTAACACCTGTTTTGGGATCAATAAGGGGTACGATGCCTTCGGGATCGGAGTTTTGCCGTTCTCGAAACCATCCTGGAGCCACGGGATTATCATTGTCCTCCCGAAAGGAGCTTTGGTAGTTTCCCAGATTGCCTTGGTAGGGGCCATTATCGGTTTGTCCCTGTTCTGAGCCCGCAGGAACATAATATTTGATCGGCAGATGGTCGATCCAAACTTGACCCCGAATTCCGTATTGAGAGGAATGGTTAACCACCACATCCTGAATAATTTTGAGACCTCGGGCATGGGCTTCATTAATCAAATCCTGGTAGGTAGCATCAGAGGATTCAAGCCTCGGGTCAATCCGCGTCCAGTCGTAACCGTGATAACCGTGGTAGTCAAGTCCACTGCGATTCTCAATCGGCGGCGTAATCCAAATCGCCGAAAATCCCAGCTCCTTAATATAGTCGAGTTGCTGAATCAGTCCTTTAAAATCACCGCGCCAGTGGGGATCTTCTGCTTCCCCTGTAGTAGAGTTGAACTTAATGCGATCGCGACAGAAGAAGTTGTTGCTCGGATCTCCGTCGTAAAAGCGAGTAGTAATCAGGAAGTAGATGGTTTCTTCTCGGAAATCTGTCGCGACCACTGGGCCAATACTATAGAAGAAGCTCTCGCGGGACTCATTGCCAGCTCCGTCAATGACAAGCCAGCGGAGACTTGTCGTCTCTTCAATGATTAGCTCAGGACCTGTTAAACCGTTGAGGGCATTGCCCTGAACGTAAACATCTGATGCGGTGGTTGGTTCGGAGCCATCGGTACTGTAGTAAGCGATCAACGGAGCTGGACGGTTATCCCTAACGGTGAAGGTAACTGAGAGCGACTCTGGGTAGCTACCCGAATCTTGACTAGCAGTAATGGTCGGGGGCTCTAAGTCAGCGTTAGGATCAATATTGTAAACAAAGGAGGAAATGCTCCCTGCTTCCCCCTCGGAATTAATCCCAAAGGCTAGGAGGGTAGAAGTTGTCTCAATGGTAATTGGTTGAGTGTAGCGGTTCGATTCCCTCGTCGGCTGAGTTCCGTCAGTGGTGTAGTAGATCTCATCATCCTCGTTGCTGCTAGAGAGGGTTACTTCCTGGGCGTCAAGATAAGTTTTTCCCAAGGGATTTGCGGTAATGACGGGAATAGCTGGTCTCTGGGGGTTTTGGTCGTACCAGCGGTTATCTAGGAAAAACCAGCCCGATCTGTCACGCCTGAGATCGGCAGTTTGCCTCCCCGCCCCATCATTAAAGATCATGCTGGCAGTTGTCATGCCTTCAAGCCGATAGACGAACCAGTCGTTGCCCTCTGCTGTCATAGATAATCCAGGCCAGGTAGTCGAAGAAGATGACGGCGCAGTATTCCAATAATAGATATTAATGGTGTTTTGCCATCCCCTAGGTTTTTTAAAGTGGACGATCAGATCTGCCATGATACTTATTTCACCTCGCTCTAGGGCGTTTGATTACAATTGGTAATCTCGAAGTTGAGCATACTTAAGTAGCTGTACAAAATAAATTACCTAGAGTTGATAGGTGTTAGGGGTTAGGGACCAAAATGTGTAAACGATTTTGCCTAGATAATTATTTCTATAAATAACTCAAGGCTTGCTGATTCTTGACATTAACTTATTGTACAGGAGCTACTTAAGTATCGTTAATTAATTTAAGATTTCGATGAAGCAAAACTTTCTATTAGAGATAATTTGATAAATATTAGATAAATTATCCTATTATCTAGTCCTTTCTTCTAGTCATTAACCGCAACAGCATGGCATAAATATAAAATAATACAAAGCCAAACATTTAGCTGAAAAATAATCGTTAGGGAAGGATCAAAACAATGGTCACTGCACAAAGAGAAAAAATCCAAAATAAATCAGTAGCAGAAAAGCATATTGCTAAAAATGTTATGGAAGAATTGGTAACAGAAGAGATTAATAAACAATTAAAACGTTATCCAAGAAAGGTTGCTAAATTTATTAACCAAGTAGAAGTTTTTACTTATGCTCTCAATCGTTTACCTCCTCTGTATGCCTCTTCTCACAAAGGTTTAAATAGACAAAAAATTAGAGGAAAAGCCGAATTACAAATCAAAATAACTAGAATAGTACGAGAAGGGATTAAGCAAGTTCAAAATGATTTGGTAAGGATTTCTGATCCTTTGACTAGGGAATTAAATTCCGTAGAACAAGAATTGTCAGAAGCTCAGGAAGCTTTACAAGAACTATCAGTATTTTTCCCAACTAAAAAGATTTCCTGGAAAAATATCAACAAAATAGTTAAACCTATTTTAATTAGACTCAACCAGAAGAAACACAGAGCCTTAAAATCTAGACAAGATGATTTTAGTGGTTGGGATACTGATGCTGCTCGTAGATAAATATAAAAATTGATTTTTCTTAATTCTCAATTTTTTTGGGAGTAATACTATTCCAATAAGCACCACCTACTAATAACAAAAAAGTAGAGTAGACAATGATTTGAATAAGATATAGAGTTTGGCGATAACCGAAGAGAGTTTTTAAGACAATACCAGGAAAAGTTTGATCGGGTAATAATATCGAACCGTCCCAGATTTGGATTCCTAGTAAGCAAGATGAACTATTGCCAAAGCACCAATTATTAGTAGATAATTCAGATAATAATAAGGCAAATTGATCAAAATGGTAGGAAGCACTTAATACTAAGCCACCAACAATTAAGAGTAAGAATACTCCCATAATCTGAAAGAAAAGACGGACATTAATTTTAATTCCGATCGCAAATAATAACCATCCCATAATTCCGGCTACGATTAAACCTGCTATTGCTCCAGTGACAGGAAATAACCATGATTCTTGAAATTTTGCTAGGATAAACAGAACCGTTTCAAAACCTTCTCGCAAGACGGCAATAAATACTAAGAGAAAGATTCCTGCTCCTGCATTATTATTACTTAAAGCACTATCGATCGCCGATTGCATGTCGCCTTTAAGAGAGCGAGCTTGTTTACTCATCCATAACAACATCCAACTTAACATCGCGATCGCGATTAAGCCAAAACTGGCTGCTAGGATTTGTTTAATAACTGGTGCATAAATTCCGCCTGCGGTGGCTAAACTTTGCACTGTATTAGTAAGGATGACTCCTACTCCTATACTGGCAAGAATTCCCCCAATAACACCAAAATACACCCAGCGATAGAGTTGGGTTTGTTGTGCTTTTTGTAAACAAGCCACCACAATTCCTACTACCAATGCGGCTTCAAATCCTTCTCGCAAAGTAACAATAAAAGTTGGGAATGCTGCGGTTAAATCCATAAATAATCAGGCAGAAGGAACGAAAAGTATTTTCTAATAACTGTTAACTGATAACTGAAGAGTATTGATTGCGTAATTGTTCTAGTTTGCTATCAATGTGATCTAACTGAGGTTGCAATTGAGCCATAGCAACTTTTTTTGATAGTTTGGCTTTTTTAGCACTTGCCATAGTTTCATTAAATAAGCGATCGCGATATTGCTCGAATTCGGCGATTAATTCTGCTAATTGTTCGGGGGTTACGGTAGAGTTAGCTGTTTCAGTCATCTTCTGTTTTCTCCTAAATAATTCTCTAGAAACAATTTTCTCAGATTTCGCGATCGACTGGCAACTACTGTTCAGATAATTCTTGATTCTTGATATTTTGATCAGAATCGTAAAAAAAAAGGTGAGATAAAACTCACCACAATAATTTATATTCTGGACATGACAACCAGTTTTTAAGCATCTATATGTAAGAGAGTATCGAGGGAGAAAACGACTAATTAACTGTGCTCAATAAATTACTTAGGTGCTATTAAGGGCAAGCCAGGAATTAAAGAACAAAATCTCTAACCAATTTTGCCGATGTACTTAGTCTTTATCTAAATTATTCATTAGATTTTCTACAGAGCTAAGATAACTTTGATCGTAGAGAGTATTTTCTGATAATCTTCCAGCAGAAATTGCACTTTGAACTAAATCTTCGGCATCAATTTTATTACTACGAATTTTCGCCAAAAAGACAGCATTAGAAGGAATGCCTTGCGCTTCAAAACGACCTTGATAAGCACCAGTTACTAGGTCAAAAGGTGTTATGTCTACAATATTGAGATTTCTCCTAGAACCTAAAGTTACTTGATCGGCTAATACAGGAGCGGCTAAACTGGAAAGTAATATAGTAGATAAAGTACCGATTAATATTTTTTTCATTTGCTTACATCCTCCGCTATATTGAGGTAATTAAATATTATTTTTCTTGGATATCTATAAGCATCACTAAATTCTCTGAGAAGGCTCTAATTGCTAACTGAGAACCTCCTTAAACATTAATTAATAAATTATTATCAATTTCTCAGCTGAGATTCATATATTTTTATATAGTATGTTATGTTCTTTAACAGAAATCACCTTGGCTGAAATTACTAGGTTCCTCTTTTCAAGTAGACCTAAACAATCGCTAACCTCTTTGACTCACCATTTACTTAATTTTGCCAAGTCGTGAGACTAATCCCTTGATAAGATAAGAGTGTGAAGGATAAAACATATCGATTGCATTCATTAACTGAGGGTAACTGGTTCAAACTAATTTGCGGAGCTAGTTATCAACATCTTCCTGCGGTTCGTAGTTTAGCTTTGATTTATACCTTAGCAGGGGTTGACTGTATTGATGTCGCTGCCGATTCGGCTGTGATTACCGCTGTCCGAGAAGGTATCCGCGCAGCTCAAAATTGCCAGCATCTTGATTTTTCCCCAGAATTGAGGAGCAACAACAAACCCTTACTGATGATCAGTATTAATGATGGAGAAGATCCTCATTTTAGAAAAGCAGAATTTGATGTTACCCAATGTCCAGCAGAATGTCTTCGTCCTTGTGAAACAATTTGTGGAGCAAACGCGATCGCCTTTAGCGAAATAACCAGTGAATTTTCTGGGATTATCGATCGCCTTTGTTACGGTTGTGGTCGTTGTTTACCTATTTGTCCAGAACAATTAATTACTACTCGCTCCTATGTCTCTACGCCGCAAGCAGTGGTGTCTTTGATTGATGAAATGGCTATAGATGCGATCGAAATTCATACTCAAGTCGGACATTTTGCCGATTTTAAAAGATTATGGCAAGAAATCTCTCTGGGAATAGATAAATTACAAGTACTCGCCATCAGTTGTTCTTACCATCGGGATGCGATTCCCTATTTACAAGCTCTGTTTGAACTTATTAAACCTTTACCCTGTCCTTTGATTTGGCAAACCGATGGTCGTCCGATGAGTGGCGACATTGGCATGGGGACAACTCATCTGGCGGTTAAATTCGCTCAAAAAGCGATTCAAGCAGGTTTACCAGGATATATTCAACTGGCAGGAGGTACAAATGATTACACTGTAACTAAACTCCAGGCGGAAAAAATGTTAAAGTACCAAGCAAAGAGGTCTGAACCCACTAATAGATGGGTTTCGGGGGTTGCTTATGGTAGTTATGCTCGTTCTTTGATATCACCAATTTTAGAAAAACTAGAAATGATTAATTATTCGGCTAATCATTCTGCCAAGCAGTTAGAAAATCATCCTGATTTACTAAAAGAGTCAGTCAAGATTGCCCATTATCTAGTATCTCAAATTAAATATTCTTCATCAAACAACTAATTCCTAAAACCTTAAAAAATAATTTGAATGACACAACATCAAATTCCTGCTCACCGAATACAAACTACAGATAACCTCGACGAATTACTGAGGATATTTCCTAAAGTGATCCGAGACAAGATCGAAATCCATCCCCAAAAAGATAACCTGATCGAAGTTGTGATGGATTTGGGAAGATTGCCTGAAGCTCGTTTTCGCAATGAAGTCTGTTATTTGGGGTCAGAGCCAATAGCAAAAGAAGATCTCCAATATTCTATCGAAAGAGTCGGGATGTTTGGTGGTGACAACCGTGCGGGAATCGAAAGAACTTTGCATCGCATTAGTGCTATGCGTAATCGCGCGGGAGAGATTATTGGTTTGACCTGTCGTATCGGTCGAGCAGTTTTCGGCACAATTGTGATGATTCGCGACTTAGTAGAAACTGGGGAGTCGATTTTGTTACTCGGTCGTCCAGGGGTTGGCAAAACCACTGCCTTACGCGAAATTGCTCGGGTTTTAGCCGATGATCTCGAAAAACGGGTTGTAATTATCGATACTTCTAATGAAATTGCGGGAGATGGCGATATTCCCCATCCTGCCATTGGTCGTGCCAGAAGAATGCAAGTAGCTCGTCCTGAACTACAACATCAGGTGATGATCGAAGCAGTGGAAAATCATATGCCAGAAGTAATCGTGATTGATGAAATTGGCACGGAGTTGGAAGCTTTGGCGGCTCGCACCATTGCCGAAAGAGGTGTGCAATTAGTGGGTACAGCTCATGGTAATGCCTTGGAAAACTTGATTAAAAATCCGACTCTTTCCGATCTAGTCGGCGGGATTCAAGCTGTTACCCTTGGTGATGATGAAGCTCGTCGTCGAGGATCGCAGAAAACAGTTCTAGAAAGAAAAGCGCCTCCCACATTTGCGATCGCCGTAGAAATGCTGGAGCGCCAAAAATGGATTGTCCATGAAGATACGGCTCAAACCATTGATAGTCTGTTACGGGGAATTCAACCGGCAAGTCAAATTAGAACTGTAGATGATAGTGGGGAAGTATCCATCATCGAGCAAGAAGCCGTCACGCAAATTAATAGAGTGACCTCTCGCAGTTCCTCAATTGTCGCGCCGCTAAGTCCCAGAGGTTGGCGTGCTTCTGGTAAGATGACTCCGATCGCTCCTTTAAGCAGAAAAAAAAAGCACAAAATCAATCCTGAATTTGAAATGATGCTTGAAGAGTCTTGGCAAACTCAAGACCCTCATAGTAGCAAAATCAGAACCCCAGGTCCTAATGGCGAAGATTGGCCTGTTTATATCTATCCCTATGGCATTGGTCGCTCGCAAATAGAACGAGTCATTGAGGTCTTGGATTTACCCATTGTGTTAACAAAAGATTTAGATAATGCCGATGCCGTAGTGGCGCTGCGATCGCAAATTAAGCATCATTCTCGGCTGCGACAACTAGCCAAAACCCGCAATATTGCTATTCATGCGGTGAAGTCTAATACGATTCCCCAGATTACTCGGACATTACGTCAATTGTTGCAGCTCGAAGACCCCAATATGCCAGAAGCCACAGACACTCGTTTGTTTACCCAAGCTGGCAATGATGATGAAATTGAAGCCTTAGAAGAAGCTCGATTGGCAGTGGAACAAATCGTGATTCCCCAGGGACAACCCGTAGAATTATTGCCTCGTTCTTCTAAGATTCGGAAAATGCAGCATGAACTTGTAGAACATTATCATTTGCAATCCGATAGTTTTGGGGAAGAACCCAATCGCCGCCTCAGAATTTATCCCGCATAGTTACTAACTCATGACTCATTTTTTCTTCTGATTCTCGTTTTCCTTGCAAAAAAAATAAAAATGATTAAGATGGAGAAAGTTTAACTACTACGTTGGTGACTGCCTCCATAGTTTATGATCTATGCTTTATTTTATAAGGGCTTGAGCTTGATACTGTGGAAGTAAACCGTGCCTGGACTCGGAAATGGAAACAAATATCGCTTGAACCCACCTGGTTTATCCAGGTCGTAAACTAGGGTAAAACGGCGTAGCGGTTAACTATTTCAGCAATGAGTTAAAGAATAAGATGGAGTGACACTGGGTTGTCTCTCGATGACAGAATTATTCCCCCCATGAGCTTCCAGAACATTGCCATTAAGATAACAGGTCGTCATTAGGTAATCGCAAACAGGGCATTCTGTGTGTACAACTTGTTGATTAGGGCAGCTACTGGAAATAGCTTCCCTGTGAAGAAAATAGCGACGAATCGCATTGGCACCACAATTGGGACAGGGAAATCTTTGCACTTTATTCATAATTGACTTTTCTTTAACGAAATATGAAATCTGTTATCTTATATTTAAATAAGCATTTTTAAAGCTTTTATTGTTATTAATTCCTAGAGTTAGTGGGATTAAACCTCAATTGCTGCGATATTTGTCAACTTTACTAGTTTAATTTTGTTAGTAAAGTTCGTCCTCTTGATGGGTCAGAATGGTGCAGTTAGAAGTAGGATATGCTACGCAAGTTAGGACAAATCCAGCTGCTATTTGCTCGTCATCTAAGAAAGCTTGCTCAGATTGATCTACAGTGCCTTCGAGAATTTTGCCTGCACAACTAGAACAAGAACCAGAATGACAGGAAATAGGTAAGTCGATATCTTGTTCTTCAGCCGCATCATAGATAGATTGATCATCAGCTACTTCGATCGCGGTATTGATGCCTTCTGCTTCATTGATTAGCTTAACTGTGTAAGTTGCCATGTTGCTTCTAAAGTTATTTTGATAAAGTACAATTAGGTAGTTGTTTATTGGGTTTGGAGATGAACGCAGCCAATTCAGAAATCGACCCTGTATGGGAACGCTTAGAAAGAGGAAGACAAGCAAAGGCCGCACAAGGGGGTTATGCTGGCTATGGTTCCCCTGCCTTTGGTCAAAAAGCAGTGAATGGAGAGTTAGTAGACGATCCGAGTGAACAGGAAATCATTGATTTGATTCGCCGTCACCATAAATCGGGGAAATCTTTACAGCAAATCGCTAACTGGCTGAATGAAAATGGCTATAGGACTAAGCGTGGCAGTCAATGGCGGAAAATTTCCGTTAAGCGGGTGTTAGATCGACTTTATGGCAAGAATCCCCGAATTGCCCTCAAGAATCGTACTACTTCGAGAAGTTTCTGATTTACCTTGTGGCATTATAACCCTTGTCATCCATCCTACTGAATTTATTATTGCGTAACATTTCTCTAATTATAAACCTTAAGTTCTTTAATGTGAAGTATATTTAAAGAACGAAGGATTTTTTCGTAACATCCCTCTTGAGAATCAAAGTTGTGGAACTTAACCGTAATTTTTTCACCACCCCCGATTTAGAAACGACCATAGATCGCCACCCGCTGATTATGCCACCAGAAATGCCTTTGCAGAAAGCGATCGCGATGATGAGTCAAGCTTGGGGTAGTAGCTGTGCTTTATCTGCTCAAGAGCCGTCTCTAGAAGAAGTTTCCCGCCATCAGGTGCGTTCTAGTTGTGCCTTGATCATGAAAGATGAAAAAATTTTGGGCATCTTAACCGAAAGGGATATTGTTAAACTTACAGCTTCAGGAATTGTCTTTGCTGATCTTAGTGTCGCCGAAGTGATGACTCATCCCGTGGTGACTCTGAATGAAAATAATTTTCCTGATATTTTTGCCGCATTATTTTTATTCCGTCGCTATCGAATTCGACACTTACCCTTAGTTGATAGCAATGCTCAGCTGCTCGGGGTTATTTCTCCAGTGACAATTCGGGATGCGATGCGCCCAGCTAATTTGCTGAAGTTAAGAAGAGTTGCTGATGTCATGAGTCGAAAAGTTGTTACAGCAACACCCGATCATTCGATTAAAGAAATTGCTCAACTGATGGCAGAGAATCATGTTAGTTGTGTGATTATTGTCTCTGAAGATCCCGAAAGAGAAATTAAACATCCTGAGGGAATTATTACCGAACGGGATATTATTCAATTCCAAACTTTACAACTATCGTTAGAACAGATCCTGGCAATAGAAGTAATGAGTGCGCCTTTATTTCTACTCAGTCCAGAAGATTCTTTACTAGCGGCTCATCAAGAAATGAAACGCAAAAAAATTAGACGCTTAGTTGTTTCCTGGAATTGGGGAAAAGGACTAGGAATTGTAACTCAAACAAGTCTTTTAAAAATATTTGATCCGATGGAAATGTATACTGTGATTGAATCTTTGCAACATACAGTACAAAAGTTACAACAAGAAAATCAGGAATTATTAAATAAAATACGAGTTGCAGAATAATCGTGCTTTGACCTTAAGAGCAGAAGAAATCCCTTCTAGCCTTCTAGTTCCTGCTTTGTTTAACGATCCATCTTGCAGCATACTTCTATTTTAGCAACTTCTTTACTTCGAAAAGATGAGTAACAATTGCCAGAATATTTGCCATACAATAAAAATCTTTCTGATGTCTCAAGATCGCTTATTCGCAGTTGTCGAAAAATTAGAAATTTTTCTTTAGTTACTATCATTTGATGTTGCTCATTAACCATAATTTTGATTTCCCCAAAATTTGTTACTAGGAAAAAATGGATGGTTCTCAATGATCCATAAATAATATCAATTAATTTAGATCGATATTTAGTTTATATTGAATGAAAAATATTCAAT